>RCNI01001647.1_pt1 | contig 11725 bp, 13 predicted proteins | sample 2041151 | NCBI WGS metagenome assembly RCNI01 (sample SAMN09708214, study PRJNA481090) | feces metagenome | isolation source: feces | place: Antarctica: Albino Rookery
AATGGGTCCGGTCTTTTTTTATGTTTTCGCTCAGCGGTCGGTCAATTCGCCGCGCAGGTTCTGCCCCATTTGGAGCTTGACCTCCTCCGGGGAAAGTCCCTTGCTGAATAAGTAATAGAGTTTTGCAACGGCGGCTTCGGTGGTCATGTCCCCACCGCTTACGGCTCCCGCGCTGATTAGGCCGGAGCTTGCCGCATAGGTGCCCAGCTGAACCGCGCCTTCGCTGCACTGACTGCACACAATGAGAACAGTGCCGCTGCGCCATGCTTTTTCGATGAGGGGCAGCAATGCGCCGTCCGAGTTGGGGATGTTGCCCGCACCAAAGGTTTCCAGCACGATACCCCTCAATTTTTGGTAACAATGGATTCAAACAGCTGGAACTGGATGCCGGGGAACACCTTGAGTACCGCAATGGGAGCGGTGTGCATGGGGGCGAGCGTTAAGGGGCCGTTACACGCAGGCCGGGCCAGAGCGGCCGAGTCGTATCGGATGTTGACACCGGCCAGTGCAAGGGGCGGATAGTTGGGCGAAGCAAAAGCGCGCAGCCCATCGGCCGACTGCTTGACGGCTCGGTTGCCGCGCAGAAGCTTGCCGCCAAAATAAAGGCAGACCTCGGAGGCACGACCGTCGGAGGCAATCAAAAGGCTGGTAACCAGATTGTCCCGTCCGTCGCTGCGGATGCGGCAGAGCGGAATCTGAGAACCGGTGAGCACCACCGGCTTTGCCAGATTTTCCAGCATAAACGAAAGGGCGGAAGCGGTATAAGCCATGGTGTCGGTGCCATGCAGCACCACAAAACCGTCAAACTGATCGTAGCGGTCGTAAATGGCCTGACCGATGGCCTGCCATTCCCGCACGGTGATGTCGGAAGAGTCGAGCAGCGGGTCCATCTCCACCAGTTCCCACTCCGGTGCGTCCGGGCTGACAAGGTCGGGGATCATATTGAGGTATTCATAAAGTCCACCGGGCCGGGGAGCATAGCCAAGCTCTGTGGGCACCATGCCGATGGTGCCGCCGGTGTATAGAATGCAGATGTGTTTTTTCATGGGGTCCCCCTCTGAAGATTGCGTATTTTGCATTTATTATACACCATGCGCAAAGCGGCTGCCAACTTTATTCGGGAAAAATGCAAAGCGGCGCCAGCTGAACAAATACCGGGCTGAAGGTGTTTTGCAAAAGCGCGTTGACAGAGGGCGGCGGCAGAGTGCCGGCATTTTGCAAGGGCAGGGAGAGTGCACAGCAAACGCCCTTGCAGGCAGCGCCCGAAAAGAGAAAAAGCCCCCCGGAATTTTGTGCAAAGCGCCCGGCAAGATCCAGCCCGCCTTGGGGCGGCAGACGGAACGAATGGGGAAGACCCGGCCCAAAATCCCGCAGCAGCAGAACCGCCTTGGAATCGGTGCCGAAAAGCGAAAGCTCCAAAAGCGGGTGTTTGCCCCCATACAGAAAGCAGTTGCAGCAAAGATTGAGAAAAACAGCCCGGAAAAGTTCCCGGTCGGCGGTAACAGGCAGCGGCTGGCGGCAGGGAAACAGCCGGAGCGCTCCCGGCGGAAAGGGAGAAACCTCCCGCGCAGCACAAAAAAGGGCGGCTGCCTCGGCACACAGGTCAAATGTGCAGGGGGATAAGTGCCCTGCGTTCAGCTTTTGGAAGAATTCCCGGTTTTCCAAACGGCGCAAACGGCAAAAAGCGGCTCTTTGCCCGTCAGGGGAGAGCTGCCGGGACAAAAGGATCTCACTGAGCTGCTCCCGCTGGGCAGCAAAACGGTCAAAGACAGCGATAAGAAAACCTCCTTTTGGGCGTTTTGTTACCAATTTAGTATGACCCAAACCGGCGATTCCATGCGCACGGAAAAGCATTGGAAAAAAGAGTTTGTATTTTTTGATAATTCTTTATCAATCTATTGTTTTTTACCGCTTTTTGTTATACAATATAGGTAACCTTGAAAGTACGTCAAATAGGCGTGCGCGAGAGATTAAGGAGGTAAATACCAATGTCCGTTAAAGTTGCAATCAATGGTTTTGGCCGTATTGGCCGCCTGGCTTTCCGTCAGATGTTCGGTGCTGAAGGTTACGAGATCGTTGCTATCAACGACCTGACCAGCCCCGCTATGCTGGCTCACCTGCTGAAGTACGACACCGCTCAGGGTCGTTACGACGGTCACACCGTCGAGGCTGGCGAGAACTCCATCACCGTCGACGGCAAGGAGATCACCATCTACGCAAATCCCAACCCCGCTGAGCTGCCCTGGGGCGAGCTGGGTGTTGACGTTGTTCTGGAGTGCACCGGCTTCTTCACCAAGAAGGACAAGGCTATGGCTCACATCAACGCTGGCGCTAAGAAGGTTGTTATTTCTGCTCCCGCAGGCAACGACCTGAAGACCATCGTTTTCGGTGTTAACCACACCGAGCTGACCGCTGACGACCAGATCATCAGCGCAGCTTCCTGCACCACCAACTGCCTGGCTCCCATGACCAAGGCTCTGAACGATGCATTCCCCATCCAGAGCGGCATCATGACCACCGTGCATGCTTACACCGGTGACCAGATGATCCTGGACGGCCCCCATCGTAAGGGCGACCTGCGTCGTGCTCGCGCTGGCGCTGCTAACATCGTTCCCAACAGCACCGGTGCTGCTAAGGCTATCGGCCTGGTTATCCCCGAGCTGAACGGCAAGCTGATCGGTTCTGCTCAGCGCGTTCCCGTTCCCACCGGTTCTACCACCATCCTGGTTGCTGTTGTTAAGGGCAAGGACGTTACCGTCGAGTCCGTCAACGCAGCTATGAAGGCTCAGCAGTCTGAGAGCTTCGGCTACAACACCGATCCTATCGTTTCTTCCGATATCATCGGCATCCGTTACGGCAGCCTGTTCGACGCTACCCAGACCATGGTCACCAAGCTGGACGACGACACCGCTCAGGTTCAGGTCGTTTCTTGGTACGACAACGAGAACAGCTACACCAGCCAGATGGTTCGCACCATCAAGTACTTCGCTGAGCTGTAATCTCTATTGCTCTAACAAGCACTTTAAAGGCCCTCGTCCATTGGACGGGGGCCTTTTCTATATAAAAAACGCGGAAAAGGGCCGAAAAATTCCGGGTCTTTTCCGCGTTTTTTGCTTATTCGCCGTCGCCGATCGAGGTAAACAGAACCGGGATCGAGCACAGTGCGGCAATGCCCACCACAGAGAAAATGATGCGGCTGATAAGGCTGGCGGAACCTCCGCAGATCCAGCCCACAAGGTCGAAGCTGAAAAGGCCGATGAGCCCCCAGTTGATGCCGCCGATAATGATGAGCACAATACAGATTTTGTAGAATAATTCCATGGAACATCCTCCTTTCCTGCTGATAGTGTGGCCCAAAACAGAGCCGTTATACAAAAGCAGCAAAGAAGAGGAGGAGCAACATCAAAACTCGTTTTGATGTTCCATAAAAAAGTTAAAGAAACGGCGCACATTGTCAAGCTCAGTCCATTTTTTGGTGGTGACCGGAACGGAATCAAGATCATAAATGCACACGCCCGGCATGGCCAACAATACGGGAGAGTGGGTGGCAATGATGAATTGGCAGTTATAAAAGCGGGCGGACTCGACCAAAAAGTCGGCAAGTTCAAGCTGAAGCTGGATGGAGAGGCTGTTTTCCGGCTCATCCAAAAGATAGAGAGCATCCTGCTGAATCTGGTCCATAAAATACCGCATGGCGCTTTCGCCGTTGGAATACATTTCGGGATTGGACATCAGCCGATCCCGCACAAATTGGGACTGGGAACGGAATTTTGCATCGCAGCTGTCCTTAAAATCATCATAGTCCGAAAGGGAGCGGAGCTGCTGGTGCGCGTATTTGCGGTTGGTAAATTCCTCAAACAGCTGCTGGCGTCGATTGTCGATGCCATCGTTGAGACAGCGCAGATCCAAAATGTGATCGAACACGTCATCACTGGTAAGGATCTGACTGCTTCGCGGAAGGCTGCCTTCAACCGAGCAGCTGTTGGCGTACTGTTCAAAAAAGGCGCTGCCGTTGAAGGGAGAACGGCGGAAAACATGGCATTTTTCGGCAATCAGGTTGAGAAGGGTGGTTTTGCCCGAGCCGTTTCCACCATAAAAGACAGTGATGGGGGAAAACTCCACCCGATGCAGTTCTTTTTGTGGAAAAAGATTGTAGGGGTAAACGCTGTTGTAGCAGGTGTGCTTCAATTCCCTCAAAAAGAAGGTTTCCTGCGAGAGGGAAGGCAGCTGAAAACTTTGCAGATACACTTTGGCCACGATACACGCCTCCTTTTAAACAAAAAGCGGCACGGAAAATCCGCGCCGCTTAAAGACAGTAAAAAATCAGTTTTTGAGAGCCTGCAGAGGAGCGGGGATGCGTCCGCCGCGGTTGATCATAACAGCCGGGCTGTAGGTGCTGACCGGCATGATGGGGGCATAGCCCAAAAGTCCGCCAAAGTCCAGTTCCTCACCGGCTTTGCGGCCGATGGCAGGAATCACACGCACAGCGGTGGTCTTGGTGTTCACCATACCGATGGCAGCTTCATCAGCGATCATAGCGCTGATGACCTCAGCGGGAGTGTCGCCGGGGATAACCACCATGTCGATACCCACGCTGCAAACAGCGGTCATGGCTTCCAGCTTTTCCAGAGTCAAGCTGCCGCAGCGTGCAGCAGCGATCATGCCGTCATCCTCACTGACCGGGATGAAAGCGCCGGACAGGCCGCCCACGTGGTTGGATGCCATAACGCCGCCCTTTTTGACTGCGTCGTTCAGCATGGCGAGGGTTGCGGTGGTGCCGCAGCAGCCGCAGCTCTCAAGACCCATTTCCTCCAGAATGTTGGCAACGCTGTCGCCAATGGCGGGGGTGGGAGCAAGGGACAGGTCCACGATGCCGAAGGGAACACCCAGAGCATCGGCGGCAAGATTGCCCACCAGCTGACCCATGCGGGTGATCTTGAAGGCGGTGCGCTTGATCAGCTCGGCCACAGCGTCCATGGGAGCGTCCTTGGGCAGCTTTGCCAGAGCGGCACGCACAGCGCCGGGGCCGGAAACGCCCACGTGAACCACGCAGTCCGGCTCGCCCACACCGTGGAAAGCACCGGCCATGAAGGGGTTGTCCTCGGGAGCGTTGCAGAACACCACCAGCTTTGCAGCGCCCATGCACTGCTGGTCGGCGGTGATCTCGGCAGCGCGGCGCACAACCTGACCCATGATTTTAACAGCATCCATGTTGATGCCGCTCTTGGTGGAGCCCACGTTCACGCTGCTGCAAACAATATCGGTTGCGGCAAGAGCTTCGGGGATGGAGCGGATGAGGCGCTCGTCACCGGCAGAAAAGCCCTTGTGAACCAGTGCGCCGAAGCCGCCGATGAAGTTGACGCCCACGGCCTTTGCGGCACGGTCCAGCGTTTTTGCGTATTCAACGGGGTCTGCATCGGGAGCGCTGGCCAGCAGCATGGCGATGGGGGTAACGCTGATGCGCTTATTGATGATGGGAATGCCGTAATCGGTTCCGATCTTTTCAACCACCGGCACAAGGTTTGCGGCCTTGGTGGTGATCTTGTTATAAATTTTCTCGCAGGCCTTTTTGGGGTCCGGGTCGGCACAGTCCAAAAGACTGATGCCCATGGTCACAGTGCGAACATCAAGGCTCTCATCGTTGATCATGCTGATGGTTTCCATAATATCATGGGTATTGATCATGTTGAAAAGCCTCCTTAAACGTGATGCATTGCGTCAAAAACTTCCTGACGGATCAGGTGAATGTCCATGCCGGTCTCGGAAGCCAGAGCTTCCAAACGGCCGCGAACGGTGCCCATATCATCGGTGCAATTGGAGAGGTTCACCAGCATGATCATGCAGAACATTTCCTGCATGATGCTCTGGGTAATGTCTTCAATATTGATGTTCAGCTCTGCGCATACGCGGCTGACCTGACTTACAACGCCAACGGTGTCCCGTCCGACAACGGTAATAACAGCTTTCATGGTTCCAAAATCCTTTCTTTGTTATAATTTCCCACTAAAAGTCAAACGACTAGGGATATTATAACAGATTTCAATGGAAATTTGTTTACATTGTACTCGATTTTTTTTATAATGAATAAAAGTCCCTGCCCCAAATCGGCACGTTTGAGTTGCCTGCCGATGAGTGCAGGAGGAAGAGAGGGAATGGAAAATGGAACGTTTGCTTAAAATTCTGGAAGAGAACGCACGTCTGTCGGTAGAAGAACTGGCAGTGATGCTGAACGAGACTCCCGAGGCCGTGGCGGCTGCCATGGATGACTATGCCAAGAAGGGCATTATTCGGGGATATAAGGCACTGGTGGACTGGGATGCCGCCGGTGCAGACCGGGTAAAAGCTGTGATCGAGCTGCGCGTGCGGCCCAAAAAGAGCCACGGCTTTGACGAAATTGCTTCGGCCATTGCCGAAATGCCGGAGGTGCAGAGTGTGCTGCTCATGAGCGGTGCTTATGATCTGCAGCTCATCATCAGCGGTCACAGCTTCCAGGAAATTGCTCTGTTTGTGGCAAAACGGCTTTCGCCTATGGATGACGTGCTGTCCACCGCCACCCACTTCGTGCTGCGTACTTATAAAAAGGACGGTGTAGTATACAGCGACGAGGAGATCGACGAGAGGGAGTGGATCACCCAGTGATGGATTACGATAAGATCATTGCGCCGGCAGCTGCTGCCATGCGGCCGTCCGGCATCCGAAAGTTTTTTGACATTGCCGCCGAGATGGACGACTGCATCAGCTTGGGTGTGGGCGAGCCGGACTTTAAAACTCCTTGGCGTATTCGCGACGCGGGCATCAAGAGCCTTGAAAAGGGCAAAACCACTTACACCGCCAATGCGGGCCTGAAAGAACTGCGGCAGGAGATTGCCGGCTATATGGACCGGCGGTTTGATCTGCATTACGACCCCATCCGTGAGATCTTGGTCACGGTGGGCGGCAGCGAAGCCATTGATATGTGCATTCGTTCTTTGGTGCAGCCGGGGGACGAGGTAATCATCCCCGAGCCCTGCTTTGTTTGCTACCAGCCCATCACCACCCTCACCGGCGGTGTTCCGGTGCCGGTGCCCCTCAAGGCAGAAAATGAGTTCCGGCTCACCGCTGAGGAGCTCAAAGCGGCAATCAGCCCCAAAACCAAGCTGCTGGTGCTGCCCTTCCCCTGCAACCCCACCGGTGCAGTGATGGAGCGGGAGCATCTGGAAGAAATTGCAGAGGTGCTGCGCGGTACCGACATTATGGTGCTGTCCGATGAAATCTATGCCGAACTCAACTATGGCAAAGAGCGCCATGTGAGCATTGCTTCCCTGCCCGGTATGGCCGAGCGCACCGTGGTGGTAAACGGCTTTTCCAAGGCCTTTGCCATGACCGGCTGGCGCATGGGCTATGCCTGCGGCCCGGCTCCCATCATCAAAATCATGACCAAGCTCCATCAGAACTGCATCATGTGCGCTCCTACCACCAGCCAGTATGCGGCTGTGGTTGCTATGCGGGAATGTGACGATGAGGTGGAGCGGATGCGCCTTGAATACGACCAGCGCCGCCGTTTGGTGCTCAGCCGTCTGAACAACATGGGACTTGAATGCTTTGAGCCCAAGGGCGCTTTTTATGTGTTCCCGTCCATCCAGTCCACCGGTCTTACCAGTGAGCAATTCTGCGAGGATCTGCTCTTCTCTCACCGTGTGGCAGTGGTGCCTGGCAACGCCTTTGGCGATTCGGGTGAGGGATATGTGCGCATCAGCTATGCCTACTCGGTCAAGCATTTGACCGAAGCGCTGGACCGAATCGAGAGCTACCTCAAGGAGATTCGGGCCAAAAAGGCAGAATAAAACAAAAACGAGGTGTGTTGAATTGAAGCAGGTAACCGTAGTTGCGCCGGCAAAGCTCAATCTGACCTTGGATGTGACCGGAGTGCTGCCGGGGGGCTACCATGCCCTTGATATGATTATGCAGACCATTACCCTGCACGAACGGGTGGTACTGCGCAAAAGTCACGATCTGATCCTCAGCCTGCCGGGCAGCCGGGTTCCGCCCAACGACAAAAACACCGCCATTAAGGCAGCACTGGCCTTTTTCCACTATACGGGACTTTTGGCCGGAGTGGATATGACCGTTTACAAGGCGACCCCTGTGCGGGCCGGTATGGCGGGCGGCAGCGCAGACGCCGCCGCAGTGCTGGTGGGCTTGAATGAACTGTACGGTGCAAAGCTTTCGATGAGTGAGCTTTGTGCTTTGGGTGCCACCATTGGCGCGGATGTTCCCTTTGCCCTGATGGGCGGTACCTGCCGAGTGCAGGGCTTGGGCGACATGATGAAGCCCCTGCCGCCCTGCCCGGACTGCTGGTTCGTGGTGGTTATGCCCAGCGTGGGCGTTTCGACCCCCGCCGCCTTTGCGGCCTATGATGAGATGGGCAGCTCGGTGCACCCGGATTCCGCTGCCGCCGAAAAGGCCATTCGAGCAGAGGATCTGTCGGCCCTTTGCGCCGAGACAGGCAATGCTCTGGAAGAGTGCAGCGGCGCGGTGGAAACCCCTCACATCAAATCCATGCTTACCCGGAACGGAGCGCTGGCCAGCCTGATGACCGGCTCCGGCTCGGCGGTGTTTGGCGTTTTTGATGAGGAAGACAAGGCAAAGGCTGCCGCAGCGGCTCTGCACAAAGAGTATAAGCAGGTGTACCTTGCCCGACCCGACCGGGGCGGCGCACGGGTAGTGCCCAGCCGGTTTGTTCAAAAGACTCGTTAAACTGGAATAAAACGGAAAAAGCACGTCCATACTTTCGGCAACACAAACCGAAGGAAGGACGTGCTTTTTGTATGCGTTTTTTTAAGATAGATCAAAAAACCGAGCTGCGCATTGCACTGCTGCTGGGTCTGCTGCTGGCAATTCTTTGGGGCTGCCGCTTTTCGGAGTTTGCCCAAACCGCCGCCAATGTGCGGCAGAATACTCTGCGGCTGCACATTCGGGCGGATTCGGATTCGCCCCGGGATCAGGCGCTCAAGCTGCGGGTGCGGGATGCCATCCTTGCCCAGTCAGACCTTTTGTTTGAGGGAGCAGAGAACAAGGAACAGGCCGTTCAGAAGGCGCAAAACCGTTTGCCGGAGGTGGAAAAAATCGCCCGGCACACCTTGCTCACGCAGGGCTGTCAAAAGCCGGTAAGGGCACGGGTGGTGCGGATGTATTTTGATACCACCGCTTACGACGGCTTTACGCTGCCGGCCGGTGAATACGATGCACTGCGCATTGAGATCGGTTCCGGCAAAGGGCACAACTGGTTTTGTGTGCTCTATCCGGGACTTTGCCTGCCCGCGGCGGAAGGGGAGCGGCTCTATCCCGAGAGTGAACAACAGCAGTTGGTGGAAGAGACCCCCGAAATCCGATTTGCCGCACTGGAGCTTTTTCAAAAGCTGTTTGGCAAAATCCACGCGGAGCGGTATTCTTGATACAAAAAAGGACGGGCCGTGATCGGTCCCGTCCTTTGTGATTTTTACAGGCTTGCGGAGCAGGATGCGCAGTCGTCCGAAGCGCCGCACTCGGTGTTTTCATCGCGCAGAGCGTCGGGATGGTTCTTTGCAAGCTCGGGGTCCAGAGCCTCGGCAACCTTCACCATCAGAGCGCACTCGATGCGCTTGCGGAAGACCTTGCAGCCGTACTCATAGGTACCGTGAATATCGCCGGTGGCGTGCAGAGCGTTGGCAGCGCAGCCGCCGGAGCAGTAAAGACGTGCCCAGCAGTCCTTGCAGTCGGGACGGGCGTAAACGTTGCAGAGCTTGAACTCATCACGCAGGTCGGTGTTGGTCACGCCGTCCCACACGTTGCCCAGCTTGTACTTTTCGTCGCCCACAAACTGGTGGCAGGGATACAGGTCGCCCCAAGGGGTAACGGCCATGTACTCGGTTCCGCTGCCGCAGCCGGAAATGCGCTTGTAGATGCAGGGACCATGCTGCAGGTCGATCATGTAGTGATAGAAGGTGATGGGCTTGCCTTCCTTTTCACGGCGCAGCATATCCTTTGCCAGCAGCTCGTACTGCTCGTACAGCACGGGCAGATCTTCCTCGGTGAGTGCAGAGGGGCTGGAAGGATCGGTAACAACCGGCTCCATGGACAGCTCACGGAAGCCCAGATCATCGGCCATGTGGAACAGGTCGTTGGTAAAGTCGGTGTTGAAGTGGGTAAAGGTGCCGCGCATATAGTAGGTGGTGCCGGGCAGGTTCTTGCGGGATTCCACCAGCTTCTGGAACTTGGGCACGATGCGGTCATAGCTGCCGTTGCCGTGAATGTCTACGCGGAAACGGTCGTTGACTTCCTTGCGGCCGTCCAGACTCAGAACCACGTTGTAGCACTCCTTGTTGGCCCACTCGATCACATCATCGGTGAGGCCGATGCCGTTGGTGGTAAGGGTGAAACGGAAGTTCTTGTTCTTTTCTTTTTCAATGCTGCGGGCGTAAGCAACCAGCTGCTTGCACACCTCAAAGTTCATGAGGGGCTCACCGCCGAAGAAGTCCACTTCCAGATTGTGGCGGGTGCCGGAGTTTTCCACCAGAAAATCCAGAGCGCGCTTGCCGGTTTCAAAGCTCATAACACCGGCGCGGCCGTTGAACTTGCCCTGAGCGGCGAAGCAGTAGCTGCAGTTCAGGTTGCAGGTGTGAGCCACGTGCAGGCACAGAGCTTTGACCACGGTGCTGCGGTTTTTAAAATCAAAAGCCTTGTCGGCATAGGTGTCCTCAGTAAAGAGGCGGCCTTCGCTGCGCAGCTGCTCAATGGCTTCGAGGCAGCCGTGGATCTCCTCGGCGGTCACCTCGGGCTGATCGGCGTACTTGGCAAGCAGCTCAGTGGTGATCTGCTGTTCGTTCTTGCCGGCATCTACCAGAGCAATGGCATCATAGGCAAGCTCGTCCACTGCGTGAACACTGCCGCTGTAAACGTCCAGCACGATGTTGTAGCCGTTCAGTTTGTATTGATGGATCATCTTGTTCTCCTTATCTTTTTTTGCTTAAACAATTAAAAAAACGGATTCGGGGCCGAGGGGCCTTCCTTGAATCCGATAAAACACAAAAATAGCCGGGCCGCTTTGGGCGCCCCGGCTAAAACGCAAATTCTTATTTGCTGGTCTTCTCGCAAGCCTGGTTAGCAATACCGCAGCTGGTCTTGCAAGCGCTCTGGCAGGAAGTCTGGCATTCGCCGCAGCCGCCGTTCTGAACGCTCTTAGCCATGTCACGGGTGTTGAGAGTCTGGATATGGTTCATGAAGAGTCCCTCCTTCTGGTTGGTTTCTGAGTAAAAACTCAAGGTTCAGCTATTATAATACACGTCTTTTGGCCTGATTGTCAAGCCAAAACGTGGATGGAACCGGGCTTTTTGCAGTGAGAGTGGTGCAAAGCCGTGCCGCTTTGCGTCAAAGCTGCCGCTGCGGCGGCAAATTCCGGCCCAACGATTTCTCCCGGCGCGATGAGAGGCACTCCCGGCGGATAAGCCCAGATGTATTCGGCCGAAACCTGCCCTGCCGCATCCGCAAGAGGAAGATCCTGCGCGGGCTTTAAAAGGGCGGTGCCGATGGAAAAGGCGGCTTTGCCCGGCTTTGGCAGTATGGGTGGCGCAAGAATAGGGCCCTTGCCTGCACGGGCATCCAGCTCCAGCAGCACCTTGGCAAAGCGCAGGATGGCTTCGGGATCATCCGAAGCGCCGGTCATGGCCAGTGTGATGGGGCCGCAGGCCATCTCGGTTTCAAAACCGAA
>RCNI01001648.1_pt1 | contig 11723 bp, 14 predicted proteins | sample 2041151 | NCBI WGS metagenome assembly RCNI01 (sample SAMN09708214, study PRJNA481090) | feces metagenome | isolation source: feces | place: Antarctica: Albino Rookery
TGTTTTCAGCCATAGGCTGGGACTGAAGCTGCTCCAGTTTGCTGTTGGATTCCTCAAGCTGACTGGTCAGGCGATTGATCTCGGTGGTGTATTTGTTATTGAGGTATTCGATATAATGAACCACGTCTTCACGGTTGAAACCATTGAAGGCGGTACGGAAGTTCTGCTTAGCAGCCATAGGTGGTGCCCCCTTTATACATCATGCAAATATTTATCAAATTATACCACATGTTTCTTGAGAAAACAACTGCTTTCGGTGTGGGATTGGAAGATTAGGCGTATTTTTTTAAATCACCTCTTTACAAAAGAAGAAATACTTGCTATAATATTTGGGATCTTATGAAATGCGCCGGTGGCTCAATGGATAGAGCATCGGATTCCGGTTCCGAGGGTTGGGGGTTCGAGTCCCTTCCGGCGTACCATAAATGAAAACACCAAAGGACGATATCCGTAGGGAAACGATGTGAACTGTGGGCAATGTCCGCTTTGGTGAGCAACAGGAGAATCCAGCTGTATGATGCAGCTGGATTTTTTGTTGCTTTTTTGCAGCCGTGCATCACGAATGAGCGTGAAATCCAATCCATTTTCTATAATAGCGAAAAATAAAATACTGCCGGTGCAGGCTCCGCTGTTTGGCGTGAGAAGAACTGGACACAGGGTGCAGATATGGTGTCCATCGATCTGGGGAGAAGGAAATCAGCCAGATATGTGCGCTTTACCATCAATAGGAAGGATGACCAGCCTGCAAAGTATTCCGAAATCTGGGCTACCGGGGATAGTTACGACAAGTTTGACGGCAATGCGCTGATACCAACAGGTGGCAGATTAGACAGCTGTGCCCCGGATCGGGTTCTGCATACAGATCAAAAACTGTAGCAGAGCCTTCCGGGGCACTTTTTATTGAGATGGTTGAGGAAAAGGGCTGCTGGAACCCAGCAGCCCTCCACAGGAACGGATTGCACGGATAGGGATTCAAATGTGTCCCTGTGGTACACCGCCCAAAAGTGCTTTTCTTATATCTGTTTGTTGTTTGGAGACTTGAGTTACTGGGCAATGCGAAAAACGGCAGTGCCGGGGGCGTCGGGCGCCAGCTTAGATGCTGAATAGAAAACTTCTGCTGCCTGACCACGGGTCAGGTTGGTAGTTGCATCCAGAGAGATGCCGTTTTCACTGAGAATTGTAATGGCATCGGCTGCCCATGTGGGAATATCCTCTGCTGTCTTGACTTCAGAAGAACAGGAAAGATCCAATGCATTTTGCAGCATCACGGCAGCTTCGGCTCCTGTGATGGGTGCATCAGCTTCAAAGGTCTCAGCATCGGGAAGACCCGCAGTAAGACCGCTGCGCAGCGCTGCTGCCAGATAGGGCTTCAGCCAGTCGGGAGCATCCTGAGCAATGACCGCAGTATCCTCTTCAAGGGGAATCTCCAGAGCATTTACAAGCATGGTCAGAAATTCGCCCTTGCTTACCTCTTTTTCAGGACGGAAACAACCGTTGTCGCCAATGCGTTCGGAAACAAACAGACCGGTGTTCTTCATCCACTCGGCTGCAAAACGGCAGCTTTTCCCGGAAGTATCGCTATACTGAGCCGAATTTTCCGGCTTCATAATGGTGATGGTAACGGTTGCTTCCCGGGAGACATTGCCCTGCGGATCGGTGGCGGTATAGGTGAAGGAATCTACACCAACCTTGTTTCGCTTGGGCGTGTAGATGAAGCTGCCGTCCTCTTTCAGAAGCACTTCGCCACGCTTGGGCTGCCGGATGACCGTGAAGGTAAGAGCCTCGCCTTCGGGATCCTTGACCTTCAAAAGTGCCTCGTTGGGAATGTTTTTATAGGTCTCCATGGCGGAATCCTCTGCCACTGGTGCCTGATTCTGCTTGCCATGCACAGAAATGGTCATGGTGGCAGAGGGATCGACACGGTCGGCGTAAATGGGCAGATAAGTCATAATGGCATCCTGATCGGCATCGGTCAGCAGGGGAGAAAAGGTCATCTGCTCCAGCTGTTTGGCGGTGAGAATATCACCGGGGTGCAGCACACGGGTGCCAAGCTTTACGGTGCCGGTTTTGGGTGCAGGCAAGGCTGTGATGCAGATGCCAGTGAGATTTTTCTCACTGCTAAAGTCCTGCGTCGAGAAACAGTAGGTGGCATCGCAGTCAACCTCCTGTGCCATGACAAAACCGGCCATACTCAGCAGGCAGCACACTGCCGCCAGCATGGAGATGATACGGGTACGGAACATAGAATTACCTCCTGATTTTGGTTTTCGGTGGTAGTGTTTGCCAGATCAGGGAATTTTATTCGCAGTTTGAAAAAATGGGTTTCGCTGCAATCCCGGTTGCGGGAAACGGAGGGATTTGATATACTCAGAGGCAAAGGGAGTGATGGTATGCGTGTGGATTGTCATATTCATATGGTGCTGGACGGCACAGACTGGAAGGCAGCCATTGGACGGCACAAAAATGGCGCAGAAGATGGCTGGATTCGGAAAACGCTGGCTGTATATCGGGATTTGGGATTTACCTATCTGCGGGATGGCGGTGACCGCTGGGGTGTGGGGAAACGTGCCCGGGAATTGGCTGAGGAATACGGAATTATCTATCGGACACCGCTGGCACCTCTGTGTAAGGCTGGGCACTACGGGGGATTTATCGGGAAAAAGTATGAAAATATGGGTGAGTTTTCTCGGCTTGTGGAGGAAACCAGAGCAAATGGCGGCAATTTCATCAAGGTGATGATTTCCGGGCTGATGGATTTCAATGTCTATGGGCGGCTGACGGAGGATGGTCTGACGGCAGGAGAAATTCGGGAAGTGGTTCACATTGCCCACGAGGAAGGATTTGCGGTGATGGCTCATGGAAACGGCGCCCGGACGGTGGAAGCTGCGGCAGTAGCCGGGGTGGACTCTGTGGAACATGGGGCGTATCTCGACCGGGAAGCTTTGCTGGCAATGAAAGAAAATGGGGTGGTGTGGTGTCCCACACTTTCAACCATTGGGAATTTGCGAGGCACAGGACGGTTTAGCGAAAAGGCTGTGGAGAAAATTCTGGAGTCAGCGCAGGCAAATGTGGCCGAGTTTGCAAGGATTGGTGGATTGATCGCCCCGGGGACGGATGCCGGCGCATGGGCAGTACCTCACGGCAGTCTGACGGAATATTCGCTGCTGAAGCAGTGCTTGGGTCAGCAGACAGATGATGCGCTGAAACCCGGAATTGAAGCGGTGATGATGCGATTTTGAGAAAATTTTATAGTTTTGATCGGATAAATACAGGGAGTTGCACGTTTGCGTGCAACTCCCTTTTGGTTTCCCGGTACGGATGAAAGGGAGGGAAGATATGGACCGGAAAACGGGAGAGAAAGCGTTAAAGCAGCGAATTCGGACGGGAAAGGTGTCCAGAGAGGATGTGACCAGAAGACTGGCGGAGCTGGCATTCGGAAAGGCAAACGACTGCGTGCGACTGGCGTTGGAGGACGATCCACAGCTGGGGAGGTTGGATCTGAGCCTGCTGAGTGAGGTCAAGCGTAACGACAAGGGAACTGTGGAAATCAAGCTCATTGATCGGCTTCGGGCGCTGGAGCAGCTGGCGGCGGTAGCTGATGATGGGTCGGAAGATCTGGAGCAGTTTTTGCAGGCACTGAACGGCGGGGGAGAGCCTTCATGAGCTACACGGCCTTTTCGGCAAAGCAGCGGCTGGCACTGACCTGGTGGACGGCAGGAAGCGAGTACAAAAATCGGGAAGCACTGGTCTGCGATGGAGCGGTGCGGTCGGGAAAGACCCTCGCCATGGGGCTGGGGTTTTTCCTGTGGGCTATGGTCAGCTTTCGGGGACAGCGGTTCGGTGTCTGCGGAAAAACCATTTCATCCTTGCGGCGCAACGTGTTATCGGAGATTTTGCCGAGATTGGGGGAGCTGGGGATGGATTGGAGGGAACGACGGTCTGATAATTTAGTGACGGTTCGATTTCGGGGGAGAGAAAACCAGTTCTATATTTTCGGAGGTCGTGACGAAAGCTCTGCAAGTCTCATTCAGGGTATCACCTTTGCGGGAATTTTGCTGGATGAGGTGGCACTGATGCCACGGTCATTCGTGGAACAGGCCTGCGCACGGTGCTCCGTCACCGGGAGCCGGCTGTGGTTTAACTGTAATCCGGCAGGACCGGGGCACTGGTTCTACAAGACATGGATTTTGGAGGGGGAAAAGAGAAACTGTCTGCGGCTTCATTTTACCATGGAGGATAACCCCTCCCTGACAGAGGAAATTCGCAGGCGGTACCATAACCTGTACACCGGCGTGTTCTATCGGCGTTACATTCTGGGGGAGTGGGCACAGGCAGAAGGTCGGGTTTACGACTTCTTTCAGCCCAATATGCTGGGGAAAGCACCGGAAAATTGCGAAAAGTGGTATGTATCCTGCGACTACGGAACGGTTAATCCCACTTCTATGGGGCTGTGGGGCCGTTGTGGCGGTATCTGGTATCGGGTGAAGGAATTTTACTTCAATTCCCGAGAGGAAAAACGGCAGATGACCGATGAGGAGTATGCCGGGGCACTTCGGAAGCTGGTAGGGGAGCGGACGGTAACAGCGGTCATCGTAGACCCGTCAGCAGCCAGCTTTATAGAGGTGCTCCGGCGCAAAGGGTGGCATGTTCAGAAGGCCGACAACGATGTGCTGGCCGGGATTCGGCTCACCTCTGATTGCCTGAAAGACGGCAGAATCGTTATCTGCGAGGGCTGTAACGACTGCATTCGGGAAATGGATGAGTATGTGTGGGACTTATCCAGTGAAGCCAAGGATCGGGTGAAAAAGGAACACGATCATGCCATGGACGACATGCGTTACTTTGTTTCGACGGTGTTGGGGAAAAAAGATACGGGCTTTGCCGCCTGTATTGTAGAACGGAGAAAATGAAAGGAGTGTTTGGATTTTGAAATGGAAGAGAAAGCAAAACAGCCCTGTTACTGCGGTTTGCCAGCTGCGTGACGGGCAGACCCATCCCTTCGGGGCGCTGCGGGGATATGTGCCTCTTGGTACCGGTGAGGAACGGATTTATCGGGAAATCCGAGAGGCGATTCCGGTACTGGATGCGGCGGTGGGAAAGCTGGTACGGCTGTGCGGCGGTTTTACCGTTGTGTGCAGGAATAAAACGGCGGAGCAGAAACTGATGAAGTTTTTGGAAACCGTGCCCTGCGGCAGAGGACAGTTCGGAATCAATAATTTCCTGGCAGGGTATTTGGACAGCCTGCTGACCTACGGCAGAGCCATTGGGGAGATGGTTGTGGCCAGGGGGAAACTCCGGGCGGTGTGCTGGGGCGATGTGACAGCTATGGAAGTCCATGAGGGTGAAAATCCTCTGGACGTGGTGATGTGGGGACCTGACAAGAAAGGCCATTTGCGGCCGCTGCCCTATCAGCATTTGCTGCTGTTCACAACCATGAATCCGGAACCTTCCCATCCTTATGGTGTGAGCCTGTTTCGGGGGATGCCCTTTCTGGCAGAGACACTGATGAAAATCTACACCACCATTGGGGTCAACTGGGAACGGGCCGGTAACATCCGTTACAGCGTTGTCTGCAAGGGGGAGAACGATTTGGACCCGGTGGTGGCACAGGAACGGGGAAAACAGGTGGCTTCCCAATGGGCCAAGGCGATGGAAGATGCCAAAAACGGAACTGTTCGGGATTTTGTGGCGGTAGGCGATGTGGAGATCAAGGTCATTGGCGGAGATGCACAGATCATGGATTCACAGGTGCCGGTACGCCAGATTCTGGAACAGTTGGTGGCAAAAACCGGCCTGCCTCCGTTCCTGCTGGGTCTTAACTGGAGTACCACTGAACGAATGAGTACCCAGCAGGCGGATATCCTGACCTCCGAACTGTGGGCAATCCGCCGCACTGTAGAGCCTGCGATGGTTCGGATTTGCCAGATGTATCTGGCACTGGAAGGACTGGATAACAGTGTGGAAATTCTCTGGGACGATATCAGTTTGCAGGATATTACGGAGGAAGCTCAGGCTGATCTTTACCGGGCACAGGCGGAAAAATACCGTTTTGAAGCAAAGGGAGGAAATTAAATGCTTACCAAAAAGGAGACACAGGCGGAAAGTCTGGGAAAACCCACAGCGGCACAGCTGGAAGCAATCAATGCGCAGGCAAAAGCAAAGCTCACCGAGGAGCAGGTATATGTATTTGCTCTGCGGCTTTGTGATGACCAGATCGATCGGGACGGGGAACGTTTTGATACCCAGGCTCTGCCCGGACTTGCCAAGCTGTTTATCGGTAAAACCGGAATTGTAGATCACAAGTGGAGCACCGACAGTCAGGTGGCACGCATTTTTGCCACGGAGGTGGTGAAGGAAGATCGGGTCAGCTTCATTAAAGCATGGGCCTATATCCGCAGAGGCGGTGCTGCGGACGAGGTCATTGCGGATATCGAGGCAGGTATCAAAAAGGAGGTTTCCGTGGGCTGCGCCATGGGCCGTTCGGTTTGCTCTATCTGCGGCGGCGAATATGGAAGCTGTGGGCATGTCAAGGGGCAGGCCTATGACGGTCAGGTATGCTGCGCTATTTTGAAGGAGCCTATGGATGCCTATGAATTCTCTTTTGTGGCGGTGCCTGCACAGCCTCAGGCCGGGGTATTAAAGGGTCTGGGGGCAGGAAAGCGAACCCTCAAGGAATTGGCAGATACCTATGGTGCACAAGGGGAATATCGGGTGATGTTCAAGGAGGCAGAACTTGGAAGGCGGTATCAGAAACAGATTCAGAATGATGTGGTACGGCTGTGTCTCAGTCTGGATCTGGGCGTAGAGGAACCGACGCTGCGCAGCGTGGTTCAGAAAGCGGGTGCAGATGATCTGCTGAAGCTCAAGGAGGCGCTGGAGACTCGACTGGCGGAGAGTATGCCTATGCAGACACAGCTGATGGGAACCTTTGAAAGGCAGGATGCGGTGGAAAGCGGATTCCTCATTTGATGGGTTTTCTTTTTTAGGGTTTTACCGGAAAAATTCGGTGAACATATTATATTTTGGAGGTATTTTTAATGGGTTATGACAATCTGAGACTGGAAAAGGGTATGTATCGTCAGGAGGGAAAGAGCTTTACGCAGGTGCTGGAATCTCTGGATCCCAGTGAGAATTATCGTGGCACCGCTCTGGAGGGGACGGACGCTTTTCAGCGTCAGCTGAAGCGTTTTGGTATTCGTGCTAAGGGCGCAGGCTCCTCTACTGTGGAAAAGTTCTTCCAGACCATGGACTCTGCGGTGCTGTTCCCTGAGTATATCGCACGAACTGTCCGCCAGGGTATGGAGGAAAACGATATCCTGCCCAGCATTGTGGCTACCACAACCGTCATCGATGCCATGGACTATCGCTCCATCTACTCTGTGCCTGAAGATGTGGATAAGGAACTGAAGGATGTGGCAGAGGGTGCGACTATCCCTGCCACCGAAGTCAAGACCAAGGAGCATCTGGTCAAGCTGACCAAGCGTGGCCGTATGCTGGTAGCTTCCTACGAGGCAATTCGATTCCAGAAGCTGGATCTGTTTGGTGTCATGCTGCGCCAGATTGGCGCTCACATCCAGAAGCAGCAGCTGGCGGATGCCATCAAGGTCATCAAGGCGGGTGACGGCAACAGTAACCCTGCGCCTTCCTTTACCGTCGGCACCAGTCCTATGTCCGGTGTCAAGGGTAAGCTGACTTACGAACAGCTGGTTGAATTCTGGGGTCAGTTCGATCCTTACACCATGAATACCATTTTGTGCTCTACGGGCACCATGACTAAGATGCTGAAGATTCCTGAGCTGCAGAATCCTATGACTGGTCTGAACTTCCAGGGCACCGGTAAGCTGACCACACCTCTGGGTGCTCAGCTCCATCGTACCAGTGCGGTAGAGGACGGTGTCATCATCGGTCTGGACAACCGCTACGCTCTGGAGCTGGTTCGTGCCGGCGATGTGCTGGTTGAATATGACAAGCTCATCGATCAGCAGCTGGAACGTGCCGCCATCACCTCTATTTCCGGCTTCGGCAAAATCTGCGACGGCGCAGCGGCCGTTTTGAACGTATGACGCTGACACAGCAGATTCAGGTACAGGCCCAGCTGCTGGCAGGGGAGCTGGATGCCCGGCAGCAGGAGCTTTTGAAGGCACTGTGCACGGCAGTTAGTGCCGGTTTGCAGTCCCGGCTGCGGGAAGGCCTAAGCCCGGAAGACTGCAAGGCGGATTTTATTGCCGCAGCCAGCTTGATGGCGCTGGCTGCGCTTAACAGTGTGGATGAAAATGCACAGGTGGAACAGATCACGGCTGCGGACTTTACTGTTCGCAAGGCTTCTCCTGATGCGGCGTCCCATTGCTTGCAGGCACAGGCAGAGCTGATGATGGCACCTTATCTCAAGGATCGATTTTCATTTATGGGGGTATGAGATGAAAAGGATGATCTCAAAAATCCTCAATACCTATGGCACAGCGGTAACGCTGTGCCATAAGGGGCAGAATTATGCGGTACGGGTCCTGTTTCAGCCGGTGCGCTCCAAAAGCTGGAAGTACCTCAATGGTGAATATTCGCCGCTGGGTGAAATTTCCCGAGGGCAGTATGTCTATATTGGACCGGTGGACCCGGTCGCTGAGGCGGGAGATACAGTGTGCGTAGGGAGCAAAGCTTATTTGGTTCGGCAGACGGAGCAGATCTACGATGCTAATGGCCCGGTATACTGCTGGGGAATGTGTGTGGAAAAAGGCGGTGAGGACAATTGGGGAACACGATTGTAGACAAAGTCATTTCGGCGCTGTCCAAAGCCGGCATTCGAGCAGACGAAGCGTATCCCGGTTCCAGAATCCCGGCGCTGAGCGGGACTGTGGCGGCGGTTCGGCTGGGCAGGGTAGATCGTTCTGTCCGAACTACTACGGTACAGGTCATGGTGATGAGCCCGGCGCCATTCGGCGGCGGACTGTGCGAAAAAACAGCACTGCGGGCGGTGGAGGCCTTGCAGAAAATGGACGGTACATGTACCAAGGAAATCTGTAAGTTCGATGAGATGGCGGATGTGTTCTACATTGAGATTTCTGTGGAGTTTTTTGGATCGCCTGCGGAAAACGGCTGGTCAGCAGGTCCCGGATATGCGGTCAACATCGGTATGCAGGCAATGCCCCATGTGGTACGCTTTCGGATTTCTCGAAGTACAGACAGGGAGGTTACTGCCATTTCCAACGCCGTCTGGAACTTCACTCTTGAGGAGTTACTGCCGCCGGGAACAGGAGAACCGCTGGACCCTGCCGAGCCGTTTAACATCACTGTCAATCGCAGTCTGGGGCAGGAGGCTCTGGAGGGATGCAGATGGACAAGTGTTAAGCGAGAGGATACCATTCGTGGGGTCAGCCAGATTCGAACGGGAACAGCGTCTGCCAGAAGGGTGACTACCATATTATAGTAGCTTGTCAAAGCAGTACGAATATGGTAGAATTGTGCCCCAGGAGGAATGAATATGAATTATTTGTTTTGGGGCGTTTTCTTTCTGGTGCTGAATTTCAATGTCACCATCGGCTCTTGTACCGTTGATGTGCTTCCTAATTTTGTGGGATATTTTCTGCTGATGAAGGGCATGTCCGGACTTTCTGAGGAAAGCGATGCATTTGCCAAAGGTCGCCATTGGGCATTTGGTATGATGATTTTCAGCACGGTCCTGTTTGTGCTGGATCTCATGAATCTGTCTGTCCATGGTGCGGTGAAGACTTGGGGACTGGGTCTGGTTGCAATGTCCGCAACACTGATCGTGTTGTATTTGCTGGTATCCGGCGTAGAGCAGATGGAACAGCGCCACTGCTGGGATCTGGACAGCGTCAGACTTCGCAATATGTGGATGATTCAGGTGGTACTTACCCCAATCATCTATCTGCTGAGCTGGATTCCCATGGTTGGCATGGTCTGCGTTTTGGCATCCGGTGTTGTTTCACTGGTCTTTTTGGTGGCCCTGCATGGCTCGAAAAGACGGTACGACGACTACAACCGATAAAACGGAAAAGCCCACCATTCGGTGGGCTTTTTTACGGTTACGGGAACTGTTTGACAGGCTGTCAGTAGGCGATTATAATAGAAAAAAATACGTTTCAGAGGAGAAGTCATGGCCAATATCATTGAAATTACGGATTTTGAGGCACCTGAGCTGGATGTGTATGCACGGCTGACGGAAGTGCAGCTGCTGAACCGTCAGGAGCCGGAGAAGGGCTTGTTTATTGCGGAAAGCCCCAAGGTGATTCAGCGGGCACTGGATTCTGGGTGTGTGCCGGTCTCATTTTTGGTCGAGAGAAAGCATCTTGAGACCGAGGCGAAGGAGATTATCGATCAATGTGGTGACACGCCGGTGTACACGGCGGAATTTGAGGTGCTGACCAAGCTCACCGGTTTCCAGCTGACACGGGGGATGCTTTGTGCCATGCGCCGTCCGGCACTGCCCAGCGTGGAGCAGGTCTGCGGCAATGCACGGCGAATTGCGGTGCTGGAAAATGTGATGAATCCCACCAATGTGGGCGCTATTTTCCGTTCGGCAGCGGCACTCAACATGGATGCGGTACTGTTGACCCCGGCTTGCAGTAATCCTCTGTATCGCCGAGCCATTCGGGTGAGTATGGGTACGGTGTTTCAGGTGCCTTGGACGTATGTTGAAGATGGATGGACTCAGAAGCTCCGGGAGCTGGGGTTTAAGACTGCAGCCATGGCACTGACAGATCGGTCTATTTCCCTCAAAGACCCATGCTTGCAGCAGAAGGAAAAGCTGGCGATTGTGCTTGGTACAGAAGGCGACGGCTTGGCGGATGATACCATTGCGGACTGCGATTACACGGTGAAAATCCCCATGACTCACGGGGTAGATTCTCTGAATGTGGCAGCTGCCAGTGCGGTTGCGTTTTGGCAGCTGGGCTTCTGATGGGGATGAATTTAGAATGAAAAAACTATCACAGGATATGAAAATGGCAGAGGAAATTTTTCCTCTGCCATTTCTTCAGTTATAATGAATCGAGCGGTGACCGATGACGTGACGATTACAAAATTCTTCGTCACGCATTGCCTGCGGCGGCTCGCCGCTGCGTCCAGCATGTTTTCGATGAAGATGCCGTACCCCGTGCAGCGGTCATTGACTAAAACATGAGTCACAGCGCCGACAAGCTTGCCGTCCTGAATGATAGGGCTGCCGGACACGAGTGATTTCTATTAGGGACAACAATCTTCAGCTTTGCTGACATTAACAAATAGTCCACGATTATTCTCTTTATTCAAATGGAATAATCATCATTTTACACCTTCGACACACAAAGGCTGCGGGCCATTTCGGAACCTCAAGTGAATAGGATTCGGGTGGTAGTAAAATAGCTCCTCGTTTTTCCATTGCTTTCTTGGAATATGTAAGCGGTGGTTTTTCATCTATAGGGAGGAAAAAGTTTCCACCTCGGTTTCTTAATGTACCTTCCTCTAAATTTTCCCCACAATAGGGACATTTTTTCAGATTCATTGTTTGACACCTCCCAAATGCACGAGACTATTTTCCTTATTTAATTTAATATATTAACAATAGTATAGCACGCCAAACTAAAAAAGCGGCAGAGAATTTTCCCTGCCGCTTTTGGTTACTTCCAACAATGCCCTTCGGGCCGATACCGAGCGGTACCCAATGGCGTGACGATTATTGCCCAGCTTACCCACGCATTGCCTGCGGCGGCTCGCCGCTACGCCGCTGC
>RCNI01001649.1_pt1 | contig 11717 bp, 11 predicted proteins | sample 2041151 | NCBI WGS metagenome assembly RCNI01 (sample SAMN09708214, study PRJNA481090) | feces metagenome | isolation source: feces | place: Antarctica: Albino Rookery
TGCCCCCCTCCAAGAAGGCCGAGCTGACCGTGGTCACCGAGGACAGCGCTGTGTTCGCTCTGGGTGTTCCCTTCCTGGAGCGTCTGGCCAGTGCTTCCGGCGTGGAGATCACCTCTGAGGCTCCCGCAAGCGTGGATGGTCTGGTCAGCGTGGTCACCGCCGCTGCCAAGCTGTACATTCCTCTGGCCGAGCTGGTGGATCTGGATGCCGAGCGTGCCAGAATCGCCAAGGAGATCGAGAAGGCCGAGAAGTATCTCGCCGGCATCGAGAAGAAGCTCTCCAACGAGAAGTTTGTCTCCAAGGCCCCCGAGGCCGTGGTGCAGCGTGAGCGTGAGAACATGGAAAAGACCAGCGCTCTGATCGCTCAGCTGAAGGAGTCCGCTGCCGCACTGGGATAAAATCCACCCGGTCGACGCAACTAGACAGAATTTCAAACCGAAATTTGATAGAATCACCCTGCGTTCTGAGAACGCAGGGTGATTTTTTCTATCTTTGGCAGCGATTTGCTGCCATCGAATACAGAGGAGGACAAGTCATGCCAATCGACTGCAAAATGGAACAAGAGCAGATGAGACTGCTGCTGACGGGAGAAATCGACCATCACCGGGCAGGCGTTTTGATGCGTCAGCTGGAGGAGCAGCTGGATCTGGAGTCGCCCAGCCGGGTGGAGTTGGATATGGGAGGCGTGACCTTTATGGATTCCAGTGGGATTGCTCTGCTGCTGAAGGTGTACCGGACCTTGGCGCTGAACGGTGGGCGATTGACCGTGGTGCGCGTCCCGGCACAGGCGGGAAAGGTGCTCCGTGCGGCGGGACTTCAGCGGCTGTTTTCCATCAGCTATCTGTGATCGGAGGTTTACATAAATGAAAGTCATCAATGAAGTCAAACTGGATTTTCCCAGTGCGTCTGCCAATGAAGGGTTTGCCCGCAGTGCGGCGGCCTGCTTTGCGGCGCAGCTGGACCCGACGCTGGAAGAATTGGGCGATGTGCGGACGGCGGTCAGTGAAGCGGTGACCAATGCCATCGTTCACGGCTATCCGGATACCTTAGGGAGAATCACCCTGCGGATGCGGATTTACGAGGACAATGTGTTGGAAATTCAGGTGAAGGATCGGGGCAGAGGCATTCCGGATGTGGAGCAGGCCAGACAGCCGATGTTCACCACCGGAGGCGAGGAGCGCAGCGGTATGGGCTTTACAATCATGGAAAGCTTTATGGACGGCATGCGTGTCCTCTCCCATCCCAACCGGGGAACCACCGTCACCATGCGAAAACGCATTTCCCGCAGAATGAAGTATGAGCGGTCCAACGCTTGAGCTGATCCGGGCGGCACAGCAAGGAGACCGTGCGGCGGAATCTCAGCTGCTGGAGGAAAACAGCCGGCTGATCTGGAGCATCGTGCGAAGGTATACCGGACGGGGTGTGGAGCAGGATGACTTATTCCAGCTGGGCAGTATCGGATTTTTGAAGGCCATCCACGGCTTTGATCTGGAGTACGGCACCCAGTTTTCTACCTATGCGGTGCCAAAAATTGCCGGAGAAATGCGCCGTTTTCTCCGGGATGACGGCACGGTGAAGGTGAGCCGAACCCTGCGGGAACGGGCGGCGAAGATTGCACAGCTGCGGACGGAACTTGTGGAAACCACCGGGACAGAGCCTTCGGTTTCCCAGCTTGCGGACAAGCTGGGGCTGGATGTGGAAGAAATTGCTTTGGCAGAAACTGCTGCCGCCTCGGTGGTGTCGCTGACGGCAGAAACGGGCGATGGGTTGACCTTGGAATCGGCCTTGGGCGACGAAGGAATGGAAGAGCAGCTGGTAGAGCATCTGGATTTGAGAGAAGCCATTCGCCAGCTGACCGAGCGGGAACAGATGGTCATTCATCTGCGTTACGATCGGTGCTTTACACAGGATCAGGCAGCCAAGGTGGTGGGAGTCAGTCAGGTGCAAATATCCCGAATCGAGCGCCGGGCGGTGGAACGCCTGAGGAGCTTGCTTGAATCGTAGGAGAAGCTGTGATAAAATGCCAGAAGAGAAATACGGGAGGCATTTTGTTTATGGGATATCGCACGGTACTTTTTGATATGGACGGCACCATTCTGGACACACTGGACGACCTTCTGGACAGTGTGAATGTGACCATGGATCATGTGGGCTATCCCCATCACGACCGGGAAACCCTGCGGCGCTTTCTTGGCAATGGAGCGGCGACGCAGATTCAGCGCTGTGTCCCCGGCGGAGCGGAGGACCCGAAGTATCAGGAGGCATTGGACTTCTATCTGCCCTATTACAATGAACATGCCAAAATCAAGACCGCACCTTATCCCGGCATGATTGACCTGCTGCACAAGCTGAAGAGCATGGGAATCACCACCGCCGTGGTCAGCAATAAGCCGGACGCCACGGTGCAGGAGCTGAGCGACGAGTTCTTCTCCGGCCTGTTTACCGTGTCCATCGGCGATCGGGCCGGAATCAAGAAGAAGCCCGCTCCGGACAGCGTGTTTGAAGCGATGAAGCGCATGGGCGCCGACCCGGAGAGCTGTGTCTATGTGGGTGACTCCGAGGTGGACATTGCCACCGCCCGGAATGCCAATCTGCCCTGCGTCATTGTGACTTGGGGCTTCCGGGACGAGGACTTTCTGCGTGAGCAGGGAGCCACCACTGTGGTCCATACTATGGAGGAACTGCTGGAAGCGCTGACGAAGTAAATCAGAATGGAAAACGGGAGCAATGCCGGACTGCATTGCTCCCGTTTTACGGTTTTACTTTGACTTTTTGGGCTGGTAAAAATCCTGTTCCCGGAACAGGAACGAAAAACACCAGACCGCGGCGATGCCGATGAGGGCGTAAATGATGCGGGCAAAAATTGCGGTACTTCCGCCGCAGATCCACGCCACCAGATCAAACTGCAAAAAACCGACCAGTCCCCAGTTGACGCCGCCGATGACGGTGAGGATCAGAGCGATTCGATCCAACATAGCGATTCCTCCCCAATTGAATATTTGCGTGTTACGGGGCTATTTTGCACGCAAACGCAAAAAATATGCAAAAGCGCTGCTGTCGACCGACAGCAGCGCTGATTTTACAGGGAAAAATCCTCATCATCCAGTTTGGAAAAGTCCGGAACCGCCGGAGCGGAGGGCTGACGCTTCAAAGGATCGTACTGAAAGAAGCGGCAGTGTGAGCCAGCGGAAACGATGCCCTTTTTTGCACAGATGACATGATCTTCATCCACCTCAGCACCCCGCTGGCAGTAGGTGCACCGTGGCTCAATGGATTTTCGAAACAGCATAAGGACATCCTCTTTTCTTCGTTGCTAACCCTATTATATCCTGTCTTTGCGACGATTTCCAGCCTTAAATTTTTCGATTGGCAGGAGGAGAACCGCCGCAAGGCAAAGACTGAGGCAGAGCAGCAGACCGGGCGTCAGAGAGAACAGGGGGCTTTCCGAAACCACATCCCGTGCCATGGCGGTGACCGCATGAGGAAGCAGGGCGAACAGAAGCGAGCAGAGTGCGGCGGACAACAGTCCGTGGACCAGCTTGGCACAGAGATAGGGCAGGGCGGAAAGTCCGCTGCCGGAGAGCACACTGAGGGTCTGGCAGTGGACGCAGATGCCGCCCCAGCCCAGCAGGAAGGATGCGAGAGGCAAGGTCAGCTCCAGCGGACGGATGGGGAGAGCGGCAATCCCGTTGGAAAGCTCAATCCATCCGGAAACCAATGCCTGTACCGTGTCCACGCCTCGTACTGTGGTGCAGGCGCCGGTGAGCAGATCAAAGAGCCCGGCTGCCCGGCAGAGTGAGAGTAAAATGCCGAACAGCACCACAAAGGCGCAGATGTTGAGTACGGAGAAAAAGCTGGTTTTTACTGCATCCACAAAGAGTTGTGCAGAAGATGGATTGTTGGGTGCGGAGAAGGTGGCAGGGGAGCGCACGGCGGTTTCCCGCAGGGGAAAGAGCCGTTGCATCAAAATACCCAACAGCAGAGCGCTTGCCATGTGGCACAGCCAAAGCAGAAGCCCCAGTTTAACGCTTTTCAGAATGCCGCCGCCCACTACACCGAGGAAAAACGCAGGTCCGGCGTTGTTGCAAAAGAGCAGCAGCCGCTGCGCTTCTGCCTTGGAGCATTGTCCGGAGCGGTAAAGCTCGGCCACCGTTTTGGCGCCCACCGGATAACCGCCCACCATGCCCAGCAGCAGAGCGGAAGCACCGCTCCCACGGATGCCGAACAGCGGCTTCATGGCGTGTTCCAGCCATCGCCCGGGATACCGGGTGAGATTTAAGGAAACCAGCAGGGAAGAGAGCACAAAGAAGGGAAACAGGGACGGGAGCAGCGTGGAGGCACAGAGGGTCAGTCCCTGCTGACCGGCTGCAATCACTTCCTGCGGCCAGCGGAGCAGCCCAGCCACCCAGAGCAGCAGCCCAAGTCCCCAGAACAAATCCCGAATCCCCGTGGAAGAACGCATAAAAAACCACCTCACACAAGGGTATGCGTGAGGCGGTTGATTGAGAAGATGAATTAGTTTTCTGCTTCGGTGTTGGGGTCCCAAAGCACGATGGAGTCGGCTTCAGCGGAAGCCGGAACATTGATAATGCGCTGATTGCGGCTGCCCTTGAAGCGGAGGGAAAGGTCCTTTTCGTCGATGTGGAACTCGCCGTCCACCAGAACATCAATGTAGCTCAGCATTTCCTGCGTGATCTCCCAAGGGCCAAGCCGTCCGGCCAGCAGATCGGTCTCGTAGTTGTAGCCGGTGTAGCACCAGATGGTCTTGTCGGGATAGGTCTGCCGCACCCGGCGAAGCAGAGGGAGCAGAGCGGCCTGATTGGCAGGCTCGAAGGGCTCACCGCCCAGCAGGGACAGCCCCCGAATGTACCAAGGCTTCAAGTACTCGATGATCTTGTCCTCAATTTCGGTGGTATAGGGAGAACCGTAGTTAAAGTCCCATGCCTCGGCATTGAAGCAGCCCTTGCAGTGATGAGTACAGCCGGAAACGAAGAGGCTGACACGGACGCCGGGTCCGTTTGCGACATCGTAGGATTTGATTGTAGCGTAATTCATAACATAGCCTCCTGCACCAGATAGTGTATAGAATATACCACATCAACCACAATATATCAAGAATAAGTTGCTTTGCATGGGTGCGCAAAGCGAAAAACAGGCGTCGATCCCGGGGGATCGACGCCTGAAACGGTCGGTTATTCGACGACCAGCTCGCCGTCCTTCAGAGATACGGTGAGCACACTGCCGGGAAGCACATCTCCGGCGATCAGTTTCTTGGCAATAAGCGTTTCCACCGTGTGCTGGACATAGCGGCGGAGGGGACGGGCGCCAAAGGCGGGATCGTAGCTGCGGTCGATGATTTCCAGCTTTGCCTCGTCCGTCAGCTTGACGGTCAGGTTCTGATGCTCCAGACGGCGGTTTAGATCCTCCACCAGCAGATCAATGATGCCGGTGATGTTGTCCCGGGTCAGGGGCTTGTAGAACACGATCTCATCCAGACGGTTCAGGAATTCGGGGCGGAAGGAGCGCTTCAGCAGCTCCTGTACCTGCTGCTTTGCCGTGTCGCTGATGCTGCCGTCCGACTCAATGCCATCCAGCAGATACTGGCTGCCCAAGTTAGAGGTCAGAATCAGAATGGTGTTCTTAAAGTCCACCGTGCGGCCCTGACTGTCGGTAATGCGGCCGTCATCCAGCACCTGCAGCAGCACATTGAACACATCCGGGTGGGCCTTTTCAACCTCGTCAAAGAGGACGACGGAGTAAGGCTTGCGGCGGACGGCTTCGGTCAGCTGACCGCCTTCCTCATAGCCCACATATCCGGGAGGCGCTCCGATCAGACGAGACACGGAGTATTTCTCCATATATTCGCTCATGTCGATGCGCACCATGTTGCGCTCATCGTCAAAGAGGGTTGCGGCAAGGGTCTTGGCCAGCTCCGTCTTGCCCACACCGGTGGGGCCGAGGAACAGGAAAGAACCGATGGGACGGTCCGGGTCCTGAATACCGGCTCTGGAGCGGAGAATCGCTTCGGAAACACGGGAAACGGCTTCGTCCTGACCGATGACACGCTGGTGGAGAATGTCCTCCAGATGGAGCAGCTTCTCCCGCTCGCCTTCCATCAGACGGGACACGGGAATACCGGTCCAGCGTTCCACAATCCGGGCAATTTCCTCTTCGCCCACGGCGTTGCGCAGCAGCGTGTTCTGCTTGCCCTGAGCAGCCAGCTGTTCTTCTGCTTCCAGCTGCTGTTCCAGCTGGGGCAGCTGGCTGTACTGAATGGCGCCGGCCTTTTCATAGTCATAGTTGCGCTGTGCCAGCTCCAACTGCTGACGAGCCTGCTCGATTTGGCGGCGCAGCTCCTGCACCTTGCCGATGGAGTTCTTTTCGTTCTCCCACTGACCCTTCCGGGCGTTGAAGTCCTCTCGAAGATCGGCCAGCTCCTTCTGGAGTTCCGCCAGACGCGCCTTGGAGCGCTCATCCTCTTCCTTCTTCAAAGCGGACTCTTCAATTTCCAGCTGAATGATGCGGCGGGAGATGACATCCAGCTCCGTGGGCATGGAATCCATCTCGGTGCGGATCAGAGCGCAGGCCTCGTCCACCAGGTCGATGGCCTTGTCAGGCAGGAAACGGTCGGTGATATAGCGATTGGAGAGGGTGGCGGCGGCGATGATGGCGCTGTCGTGGATTTTTACGCCGTGATAGACTTCGTAGCGTTCCTTCAAGCCACGCAGAATAGCAATGGTGTCGGGCACGGTAGGCTCATCCACCGTGACGGGCTGGAACCGGCGCTCCAGAGCGGCGTCCTTTTCAATATACTGGCGATACTCGTTGAGGGTGGTGGCGCCGATGCAGTGCAGCTCACCACGGGCCAGCATGGGCTTCAACAGGTTGCCGGCATCCATGCTGCCCTCCGTCTTGCCGGCGCCCACAATGGTGTGCAGCTCGTCGATGAACAGAATGATCTGACCGTCGCTCTTGCGTACCTCTTGCAGAACTGCCTTCAGACGCTCCTCAAATTCGCCGCGATACTTAGCACCGGCAATCAGTGCGCCCATATCCAGAGAGAAGATGGTCTTGTCCGTCAGGCTCTTGGGCACATCGCCGCTGACGATGCGCTGCGCCAGACCTTCCGCAATGGCGGTCTTGCCCACACCGGGCTCACCGATCAGCACCGGGTTGTTTTTGGTTTTACGGGACAGAATGCGAATCACATTTCGGATTTCGTCGTCACGACCGATCACCGGGTCCAGCTTCTGGGCTCTTGCCCGGGCTACCAGATCAGTGCCGTACTTTTTCAGTGCATCGTAGGTGTCCTCGGGATTGTCCGAGGTGACACGCTGGTTTCCACGCACCGAGGACAGCGCCTGCATCAGCGCTTCTTTGGTGATGCGGTAAGTCTGGAACAGCTCAGCAATCTTGCCGGAAGCGGTGTCCAAAAGACCCAGCAGCAGGTGCTCCACGGAAATATATTCGTCCTTCATGGTGACGGCAATCTCCTGAGCGGATTGCAAGGTGCGTTCCACATCACGGGAAACATAAATCTTGCCTGCCTCATGACCCGGGCCGGAAACCTTGGGCTGCGTGGAAACCTCATGCTGCACGGCAGCACGCAGGCTCTCCACCGTCACACCGGCCTGAGCCAGCAGCTGGGAGGACAGCCCCTGAGGGTCGTCCAGCAGAGCATAGAGCAGATGGCACTGCTCCATCTGAGGGGAACCATATTCATTTGCAGCCATCTGAGCGCCTTGCAGCACCTCGGTGGACTTTTGCGTATAATTCAGTTGACTCATCGAGAAAAACCTCCTTTGGGGACAATTTGTAGTCCCAAATCCTTTTGTTGGCCTTAGTATAGGTTTGGACTATGAATAAACTGTGAACAAATAGTGAAACGGGCGTTAATTTTAGCACTCTCACATATTGAGTGCTAAAATCGGGAAATTGTGTCACCAGACACCTTATGGTATAATGAGACCACTTGACAGTGAGAGGGGAGAGGAACGGTGCGGATTCTGGCATGGCTGCTGCTGCCGTTTTGCGGTGCGATCGCTCTGTGCTGTTCCATGAAACCTTGGTGGCTTTGCTGGATCTTCGTGCTGGTTAGCGTGACTGCCTGTATCGCCGTATCTCGCAAAAAGAGCGTCCGAAGAAAGATAGGTGCCCTTGCAGCGGTCGGAGCGATGCTGGGCTTTGCGTGGTTCGGGATTTATACCGCAGTGGAACTGCGCCCGGTGGAAGGGTTTGCCGGGAAGGAGAGTGCCTTCTCTGCCGTGGTTGCGGCTTATCCCAGAGCCTGTGCCGGCGGTTTGGAAGTGCCGGTTACCATTGACTCCGGGATGGGAAAAGGCCACCGTGCGCTGCTGTATCTGGAGGAAGCTGCCCCGGAGCTGGCTCCGGGAGATCAGATCATTGGAGAAGGACAGTACGGGGACGCCCGGTATCTGGGCGGAGAACAGACAGCCCGGAATGTGTCCCGGGGATACTTCCTTACCATCCATGGACGAATGGACTCCACAGTACATGGAGAGCGGCTGCCCTGGTGGGCGGTGGCTCCTGCGCTGGGCAGACGGCTGACGGAGCAAATTCGGCAGTTGTATCCGGGCGACGAGGGCGCTCTGCTCACCGGTTTAATTACCGGCAATAAGTCGGAATTGCCCGGCTGGCTCTATACCGCATTTCGCCGCTCCGGAATGGCGCACCTGCTGGCGGTATCGGGACTCCATGTGGGCTTTCTTACCGGCGTGCTGTATATCCTGCCCGGTGGAAAGCGCCGCCGGGTGGTGATTGCCATTCCGCTTCTGGTGTTCTTTGCACTGATGACCGGGGATCAGGCGTCGGTGTGGCGTGCGGTGATTATGTCCGTTGTACTCTTGTCGGCACCGCTGTTTGGTCGGGAAAATGACCCGATCACCTCTATTTCTGTGGCGCTTGCGCTGCTGCTGTTCCGAAATCCCTATGCCTGCCGGGGAATCGGGCTTCAGCTTTCCTTTGCAGCGGTCACAGGACTTGCCTGTTTCCATGGGAAGTTGTATCATTGGATGGCAAAGCCTCTGACGGATGAGAAGCTGATTCGGCATCCGCTGCTCCATGAGATTTGGTATTTGGCGGCGGGAGCCATTTCTGCTGCGCTGTCGGCGGAGGTGCTGACGCTGCCGCTGTGTGCAAACTACTTCCACAGCGTTTCCTTGGTAGGTCCCATCAGCAACCTGCTGAGTATCTGGTGTGCATCTCTGACTTTTGTGCTGGGACTGCTGTCCTGCCTGATTTCGTTTGTTTCCATGCCCTTGGCCGGCTTGTTGGTTCGGGTGGTGACTCTGCTGCTGGATTGGCTGATTGGTGTGGCTTCTTGGCTCAGCAGAGGCAGCTTTTCTGCACTGACACTGGACAATCCCTACTACACTGGCTGGTTTGTGATCTCCATGGGTATCCTGTTGGCGGTGATTTTTGCGAAGGGTCTGCGCCGCAGACCGCTGCTGCCCGTAGGTGCCTCCGCCGCACTGCTGCTTCTTGCGCTGACCTTGCGGATGCTCACTCTGTCCGGAAGTCCTTTTACGGTTACGGCGTTGGATGTGGGAAACGGTTCTTGCACGGTGCTGGGCTCTCGGGGAAATTATGTGGCGGTGGATTGCCGGGGACAGGAGGCCGGAACTCGGCTTGCGGACTATCTGGCGTCCGGTGGAACTGGAAGGCTATCCCTGCTGGTGTTGGATCGGCTGGATGAAAACAGCCGGGAGAATGTGGAACAGCTGCTGGCACGGGTCGATGTGGACTGCGTTGCGCTGCCAAGCTGGGAAACCGGAAGTAAAATGGAACTGGAATGGTCTGAACTATTGCAGGACAATGGCTGTGAAGTGATACTGCTGAACAGTGAAATCGAGGTATCTTTCGGAGAAGCCACCCTTTCCGTCCTGCCAATGCTGGGTCAGGATGGCCCCAATGCCCTCACAGCACCGGTGCTGTGCCGCTGGGAGGACCATCAGGTGCTGATCTGTGGAGCCTTGAGCGAGGGAAAGGAGCAGGCGCTTCTGGAGCGGTGGACGCTGCCGAAGCTGGACGCCCTGATCGTCGAGGAGGGCGGCAGAAAAACAGCGGCAGGAGGCGAACTGCTGTCTCGGACGCACCCGGACTGTGCGGTGCTGTCGGTGGGTGGAGCACCCTTCGATTCACCCCACTGGGAAGTGCTGGAACGGCTTTTCAGCTTTGATACGGTGATTTATACCACCGACCGAAACGGGTCGGTGACGATACGATATTGAGGAGAATTTCCTATGGCGGTTAAAAAGAGCAACGGTGCCTATCAGGAACTGCGTAAGGCACTGAAAGAGGGCGAATTCGGACGGCTCTATGTGTTCCATGGCGAGGAACGCTACCTTCTGGAGGACAGCCTGAAAACCCTGCGGAAGAAATTGGTCCCGGAGGGAATGGAGGAGTTTAACCTCCACCTGCTGGAAGGCAAAGGACTGGATTTGAATCGTCTGGCTGAGGCGGTGGACAGTGTGCCGATGATGAGCGAGCACACCTTGACCATCGTGACAGATTTTGACCTCTTCGGATGCAAGGAGGCGGACAAGGAACGGTTGCTGCAAGTGTTCAGCGACCTGCCGGACTACGGTTGTCTGGTGTTCGTCTATGATACGCTGCCCTATAAAATCGGACGAGGAAAATATCAGGAGCAGGTCAAAAAACTGGGTTCGATTGTGGAGTTTGTTTCCCCTTCCAGATCGGATTTGCTGGATTGGGTGCGCAGACGCTTTGCGGCACTGGACAAGAAGATTGACGACAGTGAAAGCGAGTATCTGATCTTCCTGTGCGGCAGCCTGATGACGGGACTTTTGGCTGAAATCGGCAAGATTGCCAGCTATGCCAAGGGGGACTATATCACCCGTGCGGACATTGATGCCGTGGCGGAGCCGGTGCTGGAGGCACAGGTGTTTGATATCACCGATGCCGTGGGTGCTCGGCAGTTTGATCGGGCCTTTACGGTGCTTTCGGAGCTGTACGGATTGAATCAGGAGCCGATCATGATTCTTGCCATTTTGGGCAAGCACTTGCGTCAGCTCTATACTGCCCGGCTGGTGCTGGAGTCTGGACAGGGCACTGGTGCGCTGATGGATATGTGGAATATGAAGACGGACTGGCAGGCAAAGAAACTGATGAAAAATGCCCGCAATTGCAGTCTGGAGTGGTGTCGTAAAGCAATTGTACTTGCCGGAGAAACCGACTTTGCCATGAAGAGCAGCGGTCGTAATTCGGAGGAATTGCTCTGCGAAATGATGCTCAAGCTGGCGAATGGGTGAGAACATGCTGAAGATCAAAGAAGCCATCGTGGTGGAGGGCCGCTACGATCAGAATACATTGTCCCAGCTGGTGGATACCCTCATTATCCCGACGCAGGGGTTTGGCATCTTCAAGGATAAGGAAAAGGCAGCTATGCTCCGCCGGGTCGCGGAAAAGCGGGGGATCATCGTGCTCACGGACAGCGACGGAGCCGGGTTTGTCATCCGAAACCACTTGAAGGGAATCCTGCCGCCGGAGCAGGTGAAGCACGCCTATATCCCCGATCTCTTTGGTAAGGAGAAACGGAAACGCACTCCGGGCAAGGAGGGAAAACTGGGCGTCGAGGGTATGCGTCCAGAGGTACTGGAACGGGCGCTGCGCACAGCCGGAGCGACGATTTTAGGGGAGGCTGCCGCTGCGGAGCCCAAAAGGGAAATCACCAAGCT
>RCNI01001882.1_pt1 | contig 11716 bp, 5 predicted proteins | sample 2041151 | NCBI WGS metagenome assembly RCNI01 (sample SAMN09708214, study PRJNA481090) | feces metagenome | isolation source: feces | place: Antarctica: Albino Rookery
ACAATAAATAAAGGACAAGATGAATCATTATTTGCTCATTCTAATAGCTTATCATTAATTAATCTTTTCATTACTTTTCCTATATAATATTATACGAGAACAATTAATTTGTTATACAAATATTTTACTATTATGTTAAAAATTAACATATTAGTATTACTATTATGTTAATAATACACAATTTAGTATTACTATTTTGTTAAAATATCACATTTTAGTTATACTATTTTGTTAAAATTTAACATTTTAGTATAAAAAAGGTTATATATGGAAATCATTAAAAATAACTATAGAAATAATATTATTTTCAACATTTGTCTGACTGCAATATTAATAGCTTTTTCTGTGTTATTTAAATTTATCTCATCTCAAATTAGAATATATGGTGGATATGGAATAGATGCAGAATATGTTGCATTAGTATTAGGACTTATAATATTACCTAATATTAAATATCGTCTAATACTGATAATTATCACTCCTTGTTTATGGTTTCTTGTCTCTACACCATATGCTATTAATGCTATTCAAGTATTTGTGGAATACTTTCTAGTCATTTATGCATTCTTTCCTTTTGTATTCATAAATATTGATAATGACGATTCTAGATTTAAAAAATATTGATTAGTATCAATATTATTAGTTATTTGTACATTGATTAAATTACTAATCCATGTAGTTGCAGGAGTAGTTTGATGAGTAAATGGTAATTGATGACTATCAATTGTTATTAATTCAAAGATTGTTTTAACAAACCTTGGTATTAACCTTCTTTTATTAATTTGGATGATTAAGCCTTGTTTAATGATCAAGTCTATGTATTATCCAAAAGATAAAAAATTATGTAATAATAAAGTAATTTATATCTAATGAAAACTAGATATTTTTTGTTGTCTATACAATTAATTTATTATCTTTTTGAAATATTTTTATGAATATTCTTTGAATTGGATATAATCAATTTAACTATATCTAACTTGTAATAAGTTTTTAATTCGGTAAAACGTTTCTACGGAAGACCTAATCTTCCACTTATAAGTTATATATCCTATTTTTCATTGTTAGGTATAGTCAATATATTTTAATAGTGAAAGGAATTAAATGAAATTACAACAATCTAAATTTATAAACAAGATTGATAACTACTTTAAAATAGGTGACAGACAGTCAACTATTAAAAAAGAATTTATTGGTGGTTTATCTACATTCTTAGCAATGATGTATATTCTTGCTGTTAACCCTTCATTTTTGTCTCAATCTGAAGGAATAAATGTTGCTAATGCTGAAGCTGGTATTTTTCTAGGTACAGCTCTATCAGCTTTTATAGCAACTTTTATCATGGGACTATTTGCTAATGTTCCTATGGTATTAGCTCCAGGAATGGGGTTAAATGCTTACTTTACCTTTACTGTTGCTAATTCGACAGGATTTGGTCTTGGATATTACCAATCCTTAGTATGTGTTTTTATATCTGGTATATTATATGGTATTCTTGCAGTTACACCAGCTAGAAAAAAGTTAACTGAATTATTACCAAGCAATTTAAAAACAATTATTATTGTTATGATCGGTTTCTTCTTAGCTTATGTTGGTTTAGTTAATATTGGTATTGTAAATCCAGATGTTCCAGCAACTACAATAGGATCAAACTTCTCATCATCTAATCAAAACTATCCAATAGTTATTATTGGAACAATAGCAATGATTATTGGAATTATCTTATTCTTCTGTAATGTAAAAAGATCTATCATTATTACATCAGTATTATCTTTAATAATGTTAGGTATAGCATATGGTGTTGATAAAAGTTTTACAGAAGTAAATGGAATTAATGCATTTGATTTAAAAGACTATGGAGACTTTAGTTCATTTGGTAAGATGTTTAATAACTTCTTTACAAGTGAATCATGATCTAAAGCATTAAGTAATCCTGGTGCATATGTAGCAATTTTTACATTCTTATATGTAGATTTCTTTGATACATCTGGTACATTATTTGCAATTGGTAAAAGTTGTAACTTAATTGATGAAGACAATTTACAAGCTTCAGAAAAATGAATGAGAAGAGCTAACTATGTTGATGCTATTGGTACAATATCTGGAGCTATGCTTTTAAACTCATCAGTTACAGTTGTATCTGAAAGTGAAGCATCTGTTAGAACTGGAGCTAGAACTGGTTTAAGTGCTATCTTCACTTCATTCATGTTATTACTATCATTAGCTGCATGACCAATTATGGGTCCATTTATGCCAATTGGGACATTCCAACCAATGACAGGACATGCAATATTCTTAACAGGTATCTTAATGATATCTAACATTAAATACATGGACTTCAAGAAACACTTAGACATTCCAGTATTAGCGATTACAGTTATCTTTGGAATGTTAGGATATTCAATTTCTGCAGGTATTTCATGATGTATTTTATTCTATGTATTAATTCAATTTATTACAGCAATTATCAACATAGTTAAAGAAAGAAAAACTAATGTTGGTGATAAGAAAAAATACTTTGATTCATTGAACTGATTACTATATGTAATGTTCATATTATCGATATTATTTATTGTTTTTGATATCTTAACTAAGGCTGGAATTTTCAATATAAATTAACATAGAAATTGTTGTTAATAATAATTAACACCTGTATTCCCTAGTAGTTGTAGAAATAGTAGTAGAAATACACAATTTAAAATTGTATAATTATATAAGGGGGTAAAAATGAAAAAAAGAAGATTTAACAAAGCACTAAGAGTGGTTTTTGGATCACTTGCTTTGGGATGCCTTCTTTTTTCATTACTACCTATAAACAATACTATTCAAACAAGCTTAAATTCTAATCAACAAGAATTATCACTTGATAAAAAATATATGAATGATTATGTTGATGGTGCTCATTTTGATTTTAAAGTAAATAGACCAGATGTAAGAGTTGCTTCAATTACAACAGATGATTTAAGTGAATACGTACCAATTGAAATGTATTGAGAAAATTATGATTTTCCTCATTATGCAGATCAAATTTATTATGATGCAATTACATCTACTGAAGAAGAAATATATAATGGGATTGTTAATGCACCTGGCTGGACAATGGAAGGATGAGACTCAGGAATTACATTAACTATGACTGCAACTGGATTCCACTTATATGAAACAGCAAGAGCTGCTGAAGAATTTAAATGTAAACCAGAATGGGTTAATCATAGTGTTGCAGAAATTACTGAAAATCAAGTAATTGAATATATCTTACAAAATGCTTCTACTTTTATAACAGATTTACCAGTAAACTTTCAAGTTGGTACTGATATATATGGTTTTAATATTGAAGATAATATACAAGAGAGTTCTAAGAATATTTCTTTTACTTTAAAAGGATATGTAGATGAAAATCATAATTACAATAGCGGAACTATTAATATTTCTTTTAAAATGACTGGATTTGCTGAGTCTAAAACAACAACAATATTAGACACTTATGATGTAACTGGAATTTGGCAAGAGAAAATTGCTACTGAAATAAGCCAAGCAGAAGTTGAACAATGATTTAAGAAAAATTATCAATTAGTATTAAAAGATACTCCAATTGGTTTTGATCCTGAAAGAAATATTCAAAACTTTAGTATTAGTGAAGTAAATAATAATGAAGGTTCAATGAAAATTAATTTTTCAACTAATAAATATTTTAATGAGATTGGTCAATTGATTGAAGATAAAGAAAAACAATTTTCAACCAAATTGACTAATATTCATATTTCTCAAACACTTAACCTGATGGATAAGAAAAAATGAAATGTTAAAAGTATTTGACCTGATTTAGCCACTGGGCAAGTAACTGATGAAATGATTCTAGAATATATTAGAGGTCATGTTAATGAATTCTTCTACTCATTACCTTATGAATTTAATCCTGAAACTGAAATTCATACGGTGAATACTATAACAGAAGCTGCAGATACAGGGACTAAAACTTTTACTATAACATTATCTAGAGCAATTAGAAGAGATCCAGAATATGGAAAAGATAATATTATTAGAAACCAATTAATGACAATTAATGCAGAAGGTTTCTTAATTACATTTAATACATTACCAAATCCTATTCATGATTATGATGCTAATCGTTCTAGTTTCTTTAATCAAATGTTTACTAATAGAACATTAAATGAGATATCACAAGCTGAATTAAAAACTTTTATCTTTAAAAATATATCTGTATTCTTTTCAAATCCTCCTAAAGAATTAACAGAAGATAATTTAGTTACTGAGTTTAGTGCTTTTAGACCAGCTGATGGAATCTTTACAGTAAAAATGAAACTTAATAAAATTACTATAAATGGAGCATATATAAATCAAGAATTACCTCTAAAGTATTCTGTAATTATTGGAGGGTTTAAAAAACAACCTCCAACTAATTTCAATAATGTAATTGTTGAATTAGATTCTCAACAAGCATTTCCATCTGATTTAAGTATTTTTAAAGATAAAGTGTTAGAATTTGTAAATAATAGAAGAGATCTATTAAATATACCTGAAAAAGCTAATATTACTGTTGGAACAGCATCTGCTGCTAGAGATAAAATCATTTATCAATTGTCAACTAACATGTATTTTGATAGATTTGGTTTACTTCAAGAAAGAGAATATAGATGGAGTGCAACTGTAGGCCCTTTCTTGTCTGAAGAAAATCTAGTTAGAAATAAAGAAGATACTAATAAGATTATTATTGGTATCTCCATATGTGCTGGGATTATTCTTTTATTAATAATAATGATTATCATTATTGTTAAGGTAAGACATAAAAGAAAAGATAAGAAATATTCAGCAAAAGTTAAGAGTACTTATGCAGAAGATTTTGATAAATATACAGCAAAGCAATTAGATTATAGACAAGGAGAAAAAGTTACTTATTATTCTGCAGTTTCAAATACTACCAATGGTTCAACTACACGTAAACCAACTAGAGAAGAATTAGAAAGAGAAATGAAGAATAGAGGTCCGTCTAACAAATTTATTTCTAAAACAACTACTACTCAACGTTCTAGTAAGCTATCAAGTTCTACTAATTCTTCTAGTCCAACAAGACCTTCTAGTTCATTATCTAACGCTGTGCAAAGAACTGTTCCAACTACAACCTCAACAACATCATCTACAACTACAAGAAACACAACAATAACTACAAAAAGATAATGAGAATACTAAACTATTAAGGTTTAGTATTTTGTTTATATGCCACATACTAATTAAGTATAATAAATATATGAGAGTTAGAAAAACACAATTTGATAAGATTTCAAAAAAGAACACGTTCTTTATAATTTTATTTGCAATCACAATAGTTATTTTCTTTGGAACAATTGTTTATGGTCTAACTACAAGCTGAAATAACTTTTATACATATTTAATTATTTATTCAAAACAAGGTGGTCATATTAATTGATTAGTGTTTGATGATAAATGACAAGATTTCTTAATTGTGGGTGAATCAGGAAATGACAAAGCAATTGCTTTTCAACAAGCAGTTAAAGCATTATTTCCTAATGGTGTTAATTTAGTCAACTACAATAAAGTAATAAGTGATTTATCTAATCCTGATACATTAATGAAATACAATAATGTGATTAATACTTATGAAGCATTAAGTAAAGTTGATTTTAGTCAAAAAGCTTATTTAATATCATATGTAACTAGATCATTTATGAGTAATCTTAAAAATAAATCATATTGTCTATTAGATGGCACAGTTGTATGTTCTATTGATATTATTGGTTTATTATGAGTAATCTTTAAATTACTTCCTTTAAGAGCAAGTAGTACTTGTCAATTATCATTATCTATTAGTTATAAAGGAACAATTAGAAATAAGACTAGAGATAGTTGATTTACAAGATCTTATGAAAAATCAAATTGAATAATTTCTTCAATTGTATGATTAACATTAGCTATTGGTAATGCAGTATTAGTTACTTTAGTAGCAAAACCAGATTATTTCTATGGTATTTATACTTGAATTCAATTACCATCTATTATTTACATTACATTAATGCTTTTAGTAATAGTTATTGAAATCATACTAGCTTCTATTTATTCATACAAATCAAACTATTTCTATAATTTATCTACTTATCCTGTTCAAGCAATGTTAACTACAATTTACAGAACAACAAATACTGCTAATGCTAAATGAGCATTAAATAAAGTATTTAAGTTAAATATTGATGAAGATATGGATGATTCATACAATGTTGAAGTATTAACTAAAATATGTGAATCTATTAGTGAAACTAAAGCATATGATAGTAATTATGCTGATAAAGTATATAAAGAAAAAATGAATAAATTTACTCATGATAGTAAACAACTTCATGAATCAATTAAAGGAAGTAAATCAAAATCTAAGAAACCAAATAAAAAAGATAAAGAGTGATAGTTCATTCTTTATCTTTTCTTATTAAATATGTTTGAATACATATCTGGATATAAATAGCTTAGTTTGTTAATTCTAGAATAGAATGTTTTGTTATTATAGATAGTATCTTTTGTTCCCATAAATGAATATTTAGGAGTATCTATAATAACATAGTTACTACTAGACGTAAATCCACCTTGTGTGTCTATAGCTACTACATTACCTTGATAGTCATATACACCAGAACCTGAAGAACCTGATTGGATATCATAGTATCTTGTTTCAGTTTCTAATGTTGGTCTATTAGTATATGTTTTAGGTACTTTAGGTGGTTTTGAACTAGAGTCTTTTTCTAATCCATATGGATTAGATGAATATTGTAATGGTTTATCAGGATTATATGTTCTCTTTAATTTAATAGAGTTATTATGCATAATGTATTCACGATATCTTCCTGAAACATAACTATATGGATTTTGATCTGCATCTTTTCTCTTAGGAATTGTAGATATATAGAAGTTTAGATTAGTAAATGATGTCATGTATAGTGAAAGGTCTGACATTGTTAATGTATCTAGATCTTTAAAATCTAAGAAGTGTTGAATAGCTCTTTGTTCTCTTTCAGTTAATGGTTTATCATTGTAAATCATTTTTGAAAGGTCTTTGTTTTCAAATGTTTTGAAAATCGGAGCAAAGTCCACTTCACAAATAACCATGTCAAGAATAGAATCGTTTTTCTGATCATCATTTTTTGATGATACATCTTGACCAAGGTTATTTTTCATTCCTTTGATTAAAGCATTAGTTCCAGTTTTATAGAAGTTTTCTACTAATTTAAATGTAATTGGTGATTCACTTTCAGGAATATGGAAATCAAACATATTACCTGTAGGTTCAGGTCCTTCTTGTTCTGTACTTGATTTATATATAGGTGAAATAGGATTATCAGTTTTAGAAGAGATTGTTGGAGCTAATAAGTGTGGAACAGTTTTACCATTTGTAAAGTAGATTATTTCTTTATCACTATCATAATTAGCTATTCCTGATGTTTTATTAGATATTCATACATGGTGATTTGCAAATGCATAGAAACGATAATCATCAGGTTTATCATTTACTTTTCCAATAACATTTCATGTACCATCACTTGATGGGTTTAAACTAAATATTCTACTTCTAGCTTTATTAATACCTATTGTGTCTTCTGAACCATATAATCTAGTGAAAATATCTTCTTCTTTTAATGGATAGTCAATAATGTCACGTGCAGTTTTGAATGTTTTACCATCTCTATCAAATGTACCTTCAGGTTTAATTTTTAAATCATAAGAATTCTTATATCCTACACTAGTTGAAGCATTTGTTAAGTCATCTAGTTTTTGTTTATTTTCATAACTTAGTTTTTCAACATTATCATCTGCAGGTTGAACTCAATTAACAAACATTGTACAATTTGCAAGATATGCACTTCTAGATAAAGAGTTATCATGCATTCATAACTTATTAGTTAGTTTTAAGTCATTATTTCTTGATTGGACTTGAAGAGTTAATATATCACCATCAAGACTTAGATTAAATTTAACATTTGATTTAATCTTTGAGAAGATGTATTGTTGATAATCTTGTTTTCCACAGATATTATCAAATAAGAAATCAACATCATTTAATTGATGTTCTTTTTTAAGATTTGCAATTGATACTGGAACTCTAATTCTTGAAGGAATATCTGCAAGTTCAGTGTAGTCTAATGGTCTAATTGAATCTAAATCTAATTCACAAGTTAATCAAAGAACTACATCATTTGGATCAATTTTATTTAATCCTACAATAGAACTTAAGTCTTTAGAAACAGTAGCGATATTTTGAGTTTCACTAATTTTAAAGATAGTAGTATTCATTAACTCTCTTGGCATAAAGAAGTTAGTAGACTGTAATATTCCATTTTTCTTTAAATTAAATGTTTTGTCTTTTGGTTTATCGACATCTTGAGCATTTTTATATCTAATGCTTGCATTATATGCATCAAATTGAAAGTCCAATAGAGTATTAAGGTTATTAATACTATATGGTATATCTATTGGACTTGTAGAAGATTTAGAAAGTTCAAGAAGTTTTTTCTTAGTATATTTTTCTGTAGTATCAGTACTATAAAGTTGATCAACTAGTTTTATAGTATTTTGATAGCTAGTTCAATCAAAACTATATGCAAAGCTTAATTCAGATTTATATGTTGGTTTGATGATTTCTGAATATGGTTCAAAACTTCCACTTGATACTACTTCAATACTATCTAATGTATATTTAATTTTTTCTTGGAATCCATCTAGTCTAAATTTATATAATTGTTCAAATGGAACATATATTCTTTTAACTTCAGGAGTTGCATATGCTTCATTATAATTATCTTGAGGATTCAATAATTCGCCAAATAGATCTTCTGTTTGTTTTCAATCAGTATTTTGTTTTGATTTAAATTCAAGGATAAACACTTTATCTTTAAAAATCATCATTTGGTCTTTTGAAGCATTTAAAGATAATGTTCCGAATGCTTGTTTATTAGATTCATCTCTATATACTTGGAAGTTTGATAATGCTAGAGAATTTAATTTTGTTTTTGTACTTTCAAAAACATATTTATCACCATAATCAAAATTAACTATTTGTTCATCATTAATAATTAGATTAGTATAAACATATTTGTTTTGTAATTGAGAAAGTTCTGATGGGTCAAGTTCTCAATAATTACCATTTAAGTTAAGAGTAATTATTTTAGATCATGGATGTTCTTGATCAAAACTCTTAACTAAGATTTTTGCAGAAGCAATAGTTACATCATCAGGTTTTGTAATAGCTAGTTTAAGTTTATTTTGATCTGCTGGAACAAATTTAGATGTAGAAAAATTATTCACAACTTTTAAACCATCTGGAATAACTGCTTTGGATGGTTCTTCTATATTATTACTTTTTAATACTTCAAAGTAATCTCTATAGTTTTCATTTAAAGGAATTAATGATTGTTCAGTTAATGAATTATTGTTATATTCTTGAATGTTAGTATCCTTAAATAATTCATTAGCTGTTTGCAATCTATATACATTACCATATTCATCTAATGGTTTATTTGAATAGTGTTGTTCATCACTTGGTGGTGGAGTTTGTTCTTGCACTTTTTTATTGAAAGTACAATTGATATTAGCATCACTATTAACTTTTTGTCATGAACCACCATTTTCAATTTCTACTTGTTTGAATGAGTATTCACCACTATCAGATAAATTATTAATATTTAATGAATAAGATTTCTTACCATTTTCAAGTGGTAATGTATCTGAATTGAAATTAGTACCTTTATTAGTAAATACAACTCTAATTTTTTTACCAACATTTGAAGGTAATACTTGGTCAAAAGTTATGTTAACAATATTTGAATTAATATTTGATTCTAATTGATGTTGATCAATTGTCACAGTTATAACAGTATCATTACTTTTTAATGTTTTAAATGAGATTGCTTTTTCTGTAGATACATCATGGTCTTTATTGTTAATATTAACTTTTATATCTGATAAAGAATATGTAGTATTTTCAGATAGGTTATCTAAATTAAATCTGATGTTATATTCTTTAGAATTTATTCTTTCAACACTGCCAGTTGAAGTAACACTTCTGTTACTTAAAACGGAAGTTATAGAAATATTTTCGGGTAAGTCTTGTTCTGAGATGATTTTAAATTTAACAATTGCACTATCATTAGTTATGTTTTCATAAACTATTGAACTTGTATCAACAATAACATGATATTGAACTTCAGGTTCTACTTTATTAGATACTGATAAATTAATTAAATTAGATTCATAACTTTTTTCATCTCAGCTTATTCTAAGGAAAATAGAACTACCTTGCATTGATACATTAGCTATTAATGTTAATGTATCATCATGTTGATCTTCAAGCAAACGGTCAGTACCATTTTCTGTTATGTATCAGTTATAAACAATTCCTGATGGAACATCACCATGTTTCATATTAATAGTAGATGTAATAGTTATTGTTTCACCTGATTCATAGATACCTTTTCCACTAATTTTAACCGATTCAATTTCAGTCTTATTTTCAGGAGCTGGTTCTGGTTCAGGTTGAGGCATTGGTTCGGGTTGTGGTTGAGGATTATTTCCATTTCCGTCTTGACCTTGATTTGGCTTTTCATCTGGTTTTTGGTTGTTATCAGTATTAGGGATTTGACTATTAGAAGAAGTATTTGATGAATTAGATTTATTATTCATCAATATACCTGCTGTAATAGAACCAAGTCCTAATAACATCAAAATACAGCTAGTAGATATCAATATCTTTTTATTTTTCTTCTTCATAATTTTGTCCCTTTATATTTATTAATTATATCAAGAATAGTGACTATATTTTGGAGTAAATAAAAATGTTTATTATAATCAGATTTTTTGTTTAAAAAAGTGCGAAATATTAAGTAAAAAATATCAATTGGATATACAAGTTTTTAATTAAGATCATAATAAGATATTGTAAGTTAATAATCTATATTAACTTACTATGATAGTATTTATTTGTAGGCTATGGTTTAGCTTTGAAATTATTCGTTGAGAACCATAGCATAATTCCCCTTCCTCTTTTTGTTGAAGAAAGATGCGCTGGGGGTTTTTATTTGTAAACAAAAATGTTGTATAAACATGAATTAAAAAATGATGTTATCTTAAATTTATTGGTAATATCTATTTGTGGGTTATGGTTTAGCCTTAATTATGTAAGGAGAGCTGTAACGTTATTCCCCTTCCTCTTTCATTTTTTGAGAGATGCGCTGGGGTTTTTATTTGCCATAAAAATTATTGTATAGACATGCTAATAAAATTAATGATAGTTTAGTTTTATTGATATTATGTAAGTGTAGGTTATGGTTTAGCCCAACTTGATTGAGAGAGCTGTAACGTTATCCCCCTTCCTCTTTCTTTTTGAAAGATGCGCTGGGGATTTTGTTTGCAAACAAAAATATTGTATAGACATGTGATAAATAATTTGCTATAACAAAATTTATTGTTAATATATAAATAGTGGTACGGATTAGCTTCCTAACGGTTGAGATCTACTACCGAGTTGCCCAGCCTCGAAAGATGCGCTGGGGTTTTTTATTGCCTTTAACATATTTTTAATGTAATAAAAATTATTGTATAGACATGTACTATTTCATGATTATAAACATAATATAGTGTTAGTATAAGAGTGAAGATATTGGATTAGCTTCCCTTAGGGGTTGAGATTCGTATCGTTTTGCCC
>RCNI01001650.1_pt1 | contig 11710 bp, 6 predicted proteins | sample 2041151 | NCBI WGS metagenome assembly RCNI01 (sample SAMN09708214, study PRJNA481090) | feces metagenome | isolation source: feces | place: Antarctica: Albino Rookery
CGGCAGGGTCTTGCATCCGTGGCTACCATCTGTCTTAACAACGTGGCCCGTCCCTACGGCGATGTGGTTATCGCCTCTATGGGTATCGTTCAGCGAATCACCATGTTCGGCAGCTCTGCAATGATCGGTTTCGGTCAGGGCTTTCAGCCCTTCTGCGGCTTTAACTTCGGCGCCAAACTTTACGACCGGGTCAAAAAAGGTTTTCGCTTCTGCGTAAAAGGCTCTTTCGGCTTTCTGCTGTGCATCGCAGCACTGGGGTATATTTTCGCACCCCAGGTCATCAGCCTCTTCCGGGATGACCCGGAGGTCATCGAATTTGGTGCCGCCGCCCTGCGGTTTCAGTGCATCACCTTCCCCCTGCAAAGCTGGATCGTCATGAGCAACATGATGGCGCAGGTCATCGGCAGAACCGCTCCGGCAACCTTCCTGGCTATGGCACGGCAGGGTACCTTCTTTATCCCGGCCCTGTTTCTTCTGTCCACTCTTTGGGGTGCGCTGGGAATTCAGGCAGCCCAGACCGTCTCCGATATTTTCACGCTGCTGTTTGCCGTTCCCATTCAGATTTATGTGATGCGCACTCTGGATGGGCCCCCGAAAAAAGCCGATTTCCTAAACAAGAAATAGATTCTTATTGCAGGTTTTCCGGCTTTATGATACAATAATGAAAACATTTCAGAGGAGGCCCTATGTCAAAATACCTGTCTATCTTCTTCATTTCGATGGTTCCCCTATTGGAGCTTCGAGGCGCAATCCCCATTGCCACCGGCATGAACCTCCCCTATATTCCCTCTTTGATTGTCTGTGTTCTGGGCAATATGGTGCCCGTTCCTTTTATTTATTTCTTCGCCCGCAAGATCCTCATCTGGGGTTCCGGCCAGAAGCACATCGGCAAAATCTGCCACATCTTTCTGGACAAGGGTGAGCGAGCCGGGCAGAAACTGGTGCGTAAAACCGGCAGATACGGTCTTTTCATGGCGCTGCTGCTGTTTGTGGGCATTCCGCTGCCGGGAACCGGCGCATGGACCGGCGCTCTGGCTGCCAGCTTTCTGGATATGGGCTTTAAGTCCACGGTGGCTTCCGTATGTCTGGGCGTAATTCTGGCAGGCTTTATTATGGGTCTTGCCAGCGCAGGCGTATTTAGTATAATTGGATTGTAATTTTCAGGAGGTAAATATCATGTGTGATTGTCTGTTCTGTAAAATCATCGCAGGGGAAATTCCCTCTACCAAGGTCTACGAGGACGAAACCGTCTTTGCATTCCGGGATATCGCCCCTCAGGCACCTACCCATATTCTGGTAATTCCCAAGGCCCATATCGGCTCTGTCAATGAGGTAAACGCCGACAACAGCGCCATCGTGGCCCATATTTTTGAGGTAATCCCCCAGATTGCCAAGGCCGAAAATCTGAAAGACGGTTACCGCGTGGTCTCCAACTGCGGTGAGCATGCAGGCCAAACCGTCCATCATCTGCATTTCCACATTCTGGGCGGCAAGCAGCTTGCTTTGGAGATGGCTTGACTTTGTTTATAAAAATGTTATAATAATTTAAGATCGCATAACAAATCATTCTTCGGGGGGCCGGATGCATCCGGCTGAGATTAGGCTCGGTAACCTTCACCCGTGAACCTGATACGGTCAGTACCGTCGTAGGGAAAGATGCCATATGAGATATGAATGTATCGCATTGCACCTGGACGGGTTTGCAGTGCGATACTTTTTTGCAGGATGATCCTGCTCTCGGAGGCTATACTATGACAAACAATGTAAGCAAGTCCCATTTACACATCCGTGCGCTGTGCGAGGGTGCCATCATGGTAGCGCTGGCACAGATCCTCAGCTACATCAAGCTGTTCCCCAACATGCCTAACGGCGGCTCCATCACCTTTGCCACCTTCCCCATCTGCTTTTTCGCAGTGCGCTGGGGTCTGGGAAAGGGACTGATGTCGGGCTTTGTGTTCGGTCTGCTGCAGTTGATTTTTGACGGTGCTTACGCCTGGGGATGGCAGAGCATGCTTCTGGACTATCTGGTGGCCTTTACCCCCTTGGGCCTGGCAGGCCTGTTTAAGGGCAAGGCCTGGGGCATCTTCCCGGGCACCCTGTTAGGCTGCGTAGTCCGTTTTCTGGTGCATTTCATCAGCGGCATCACCATCTACCGGATCTATGAGCCCACGGCGATTCCGGGCATCGGCGTATTTGACGATGCGACCATTTACTCTCTGGTATACAACGCATCTTACCTGGTACCCTGCACCATTCTGGCTCTTGCCGTCTCTGCCGCTTTGTACATTCCCCTTAAAAAGTACTTTTCCGGTGCTGACCTGCGCCAGTAAGCCCACTATCTTCATACCCCTCAAAAGGGAACGGCCTCTGCCGTTCCCTTTTTTATACCTATATGGGCGGCCTGCGCTTTCTTCTGACCGCTTGCGCATTGTTTTCACGGTTTGCCTATGGTATAATGACTCCGTTATCTTGCAGTTTCCGTATGCTTTTCCCGGACTATTGCCGTATGGTTTTTCGGCACTTGCTTACAGCTATGGTATACGATACAAAAGGAGGCACGACATGCAAAAAAACACACCCGGCTTCCGCCTTGCCGATCTGGTTCGGCATCTGCTCCTTTCCTGGCTTCTGGCAGTCACCATAGAGTATCTGATCCTGCCGTTAGGTGCGCACCATTTAGCAGATTTATCTGGCCTTGCGCAGATGTCGCTGGTGCGGATCGCCATTGCCACAATTCTGGGTGCGGTAATGCTGACTGTACTATCTTACCGGAAGGGCGGCATCGGCGCTCAAAAGCTGTGCATGGCGGGCATATTCGCCGTTTTTGCCTTTGCTTCCCTGTGCTTTTCCTTTACCTGGGCATATCTTGCCGTGTGCCTGCTGATATTCGCCGCTCTGGTTTTTTACGTTAGGTACGGCTGGGACAGCTCCCCGGAACCGGAAGCCATCATCATCCCCAAGCACTCGGTGTATCTTTGGGTGACTGCAGGGCTTACGTTTCTTTTCTTCCTCTTTATCAGCCTGTGGACAGTCTGCAGAGTGTACACTTTCAGCACCCCCAGCTATGACTTCGGCCTTTTCTCTCAGATGTTTTACAACATGAAGCGCTCCGGCCTTCCCATGACCACCTTGGAGCGGGACGGGCTTCTGTCTCATTTTCGTGTCCACATGTCCCCTATCTATTACCTAATGCTGCCTTTTTACTGGCTTGTGCCCACGCCTGCCACACTGCAGGTGCTGCAGGCGGCAGTAATTGCATCATCGGTGATTCCCCTGTGGAAGCTGGGAAAGCTGCACGGCCTTCCGGATCTTCAGCGGATGCTGCTATGTATTCTGCTTCTGCTGTTCCCGGCTTTTTCCGGTGGAACCGGCTACGATCTCCACGAAAACTGCTTCCTGGCGCCGCTGATTCTCTGGCTTTTCTACGGGATTGACCGAAAAAATACGGTGATCACCGCCATTGCGGCAGTGCTTACCCTAACAGTCAAGGAGGATGCTGCCGTGTATGTGGCAATCATCGCCCTGTGGCTGCTTGTTAAAACGCTTCTGCGGCCCCATGAGGATCGGCAGCCGGATCTGCTGACGGCAATCTTCATGCTCATAGGCTCTCTCATCTGGTTTTTCCTGGTGACGGGGTACCTTGCCAAGGTAGGTGACGGAGTCATGACCTATCGCTACGACAATTTTATTTACGACGGCTCCTCTTCTTTGCTGACCGTCATCAAAGCGGTGCTCATGAATCCTATGAAAGCCGTTTACGAATGCGTGGACAAGGAGAAGCTCTCGTTTATTCTTTTCACCATGCTGCCCTTGCTGGGCCTGCCGCTGCTGACCAGACGGTATGAACGCTACATTCTGCTGATTCCCTATGTGTTGGTAAACCTTATGTCGGATTATCGGTACCAGCACGACATTTTCTTTCAGTATACCTTCGGCTCCACCGCCTGTCTTTTCTACTTGACTGCGGTGAATCTGGCAGATCTGAAAAAAAGCATCGGGCGGATGGCGGCTCTTTGCGCCGCCTGTGTCCTCAGCCTGTGTTGCTTTGCGGGGGTCAATCTCCCCAAGGCTGCGGCGTTCCCCAGCCGGTGTATCCGAAATGCCCAGTCCTACACGCAGATCCGGGATGCCCTGGATACGATTCCGGCGGATGCCTCTGTCTCCGCTTCTACCTTCTACACCACCCATCTGTCCCAGCGGCAGGTTCTGTATGACATTGGATACTGCTCCAAGGACCACCTGCTGAGCAGTCAGTACGTGGTTTTCAGCGAAGGCGGCAACTATGAAAAATACGCTACTAACGGGAAAAGCGGCAAGGATAGTCTTATTTCCCTTCTGCTTTCTGCCGGATACCGGCAGGAAAGCACCGTCCCCGGCGTGCTGAGCATATACAAAAAAGGTTAAAAAAGAGGGAGCGATCTGCTCCCTCTTTTTTTGTCACGGATAGAAAAATCGGATGCACCAAAATTGGCGCATCCGATTATTTTTTTATAAAGGGGGTTATCTCTGATCCACCCAGCTTATGCCCAGATCCCGGCCCAGATCACAGGTATAGTGGAACTGCAGATCATCACCCTGCTGAATCGCATACCGGCTCACGCCGTAATTGGGATACCATCCGTTCACGCAGTAAAGCCAGCCGGACTCGCTGCCGCAATCGAACTCATAGAGGTTGCCGATGCCTTTAATGTAAGCACTGTTGTACATGGGCGTAAAGTTGGATTCCATATGGACCCGGCGGTTACGGGTTTCTCTTTTCAGCACATCGTACACAGATTCACCCTCATAGAAAACCACCTTGGTCCTGGGCAGGATAATGCCGTCAGAGGGTACCAGCACTTCTTTTCCATCTGCCAGTCTTCCCATATTGTCCAAAATCTTGGTGCAGGAAATGGTAAGGTAGCAGCTTTTCTGATTGCTGGTGTCAATCTCCACCTCGCCGGGCTCCACAGGCTTCTGCTGGCCCTCCGGGATGGGATCCGTGTGGTACTTGTCTTTCTTTACTTCCTCGTACTTGGAAAAGTCCTGGGTTTCCCCCGTTGCATCTGCAACATTGAACTCTGCCTCTGCTTCCGTATTCTGAGTCTCGGAAGGCTCCGGCTTTCCCTGGGTTGGAGCAGAGCTTTCGCTCTGCTCCGGAACTGTCTGTCCGGGGTTCTGATCCAATTTCTCTGTGCCGCAGCCTCCCAGGCCCATCATTAAGGCCAGGCAGAGCAGTAAGGAAATGATTTTCTTCACCTTAATTCTCCTTTCGCTTCTTCAGCGCAATGGCAACCACAGCCATGACTGCCACAAGTACCAGAGGCAGCCAGATCAGCAAGGAAGTGCTGCTCTGCTGGGCAGGCTGCTTTGCGTCCTCTGCCGGCTTCTGTGTCTCCTGGGGCTGGGTTTCCGGTGTAACTTCTGTCTTCTGCTCCAGTTCCGTTACGGACTTGCTGCTTGCTCTCTTGGCCAGGAAGTACTCGCCGCCTTCCTCAACAATGAACTGCACCTTACCGTCCGCTGCCCGTACCTGGCTCACAAGAGAAGCTCTCTTCTGCGCAGGATCGTAGTGCAGCAGCAGGTATTCGCCGTCTGCAAGCTTGGTTTCCATTTCCACCATCATGGGGCAGGGGAACACGCCGTTTTCCAGGAAACGGAAAATCTCGGGATTCTCGGACAGCTTGTGAATGTCCTCCTCATGGAGGCCCTTACGCATCATCTGAACATTGAGGCCCTCTGCCTTTTCCACGTCCTTGCCGTGGATGGACAGCACGTACTTTTCGCCGCTCTCCATGGTCCCCTTAATTCGCAGGATTCGGTCCTTGCCCTTAATATCCTCCAGCTGCTTTGCGGAAACCTTACCATTGTTAACGACGGCTTCGATCACATTACTCTCTTTTTCACCTGCTCCGCCGGGCTTTCCGCCGGGCAGTCTCAGTGCTTTCAGCGCCATTTCTGCGCTGATCAGCTTTTCCAGATTGCCGACCTGTTCTCTCTGCTCCGGAGAAAGCCGGTTGTAGGCATCCCGGGCATCTTTGATCTGCTTTGTGCTTTCCTTGGTTACAGTTTCCGGCAGAGCCTCAATTGCATCCACAACGGATTGCACGGCCTTCTTTTCTGCCAGAGCCTTTTCTGTTCTTTCCAGAATATACAGGTTCATTACCAGCTTCTGCTGCTGGGCACTCAGTGCATTGTAGGCGCTGCGTGCGGCCTGGACTGCCTGCTCATCTGCCACTGTAACTTCCAGAGGCAGATTTTTAATCATCGCCATAACCTTCTGAGCGGCATGGAGATCTTCCAGATCGTTTTCTGCTTTATTAAGCTTGTCAAGATTAGTAACCAGTGCTTTCTGATCATCGCTTAGGTTTTCATAAGCACTGCGTGCATCCCGGACTGCCTGCTCCTGTGCAAGGCTTACAGGATCCGGTAACATACGGATGAGTTTTTCAACCTGTGCCGCGGCCTTCTGGTCGGCAATGGACTTTTCTGCCTGCACCAGCTTATCTACGTTACCGACCTGTGCCTTCTGGGCTTCCGTCAGCTTCTCGTAGGCATCCCGTGCGGCCTGGACTGCCTTTTCGTCCTGCACCGTGACATTCTGGGGCAGAGCATCAATGGCATCCACCACCTGCTGCACCTTTTGCGCAGATTCCAGCTCTTCCAGCTTTTTTTCCGCTTTTACCAGCTTTTCCAGGTTGGTAACCTTTTCCTGCTGTTCCTTGCTTAGGTATTCAAATGCAGCACGGGCATTTTCTACGGCATTTTTGTCTTCCAGGGTGATATTTCCCGGCAGCTCGTCAATCATCTTCATAACGCTTTCCACAGTGGCAAGCTTCTTAAGGGCCTCCTCTGCTGCTTCCAGCTTCTGAATATTGGTGATCTGTTCCTGCTGCTGAGCAGTTAAACGGTTAAATGCATCTCTTGCCCGCTTCACCGCACCGGCGTTCTCCAGCGTCACGGTTTCCGGCAGAGCCTCAATGGCATCGATTACATTCTTCACTGCCAGCAGTTCTTCCAGAGTCTTTTCCGCCTTCTGCAGCTTATCCAGGTTCTGGACTCTTACTTTCTGTGCATCCGTCAGTGCCTCATAGGCATCCCGGGCCGCCTTAACGGCAGCTACATCTGCAGCCGTTACTTGTTCCGGCAGGGCTGCAATCATCTTGCTGACCGTGGTGGCCGGATCTTCGATGGGGCCAGTTCCCTTCAGATCCCAGTATCCGCTCTCGCCCTTTAGGTACCGATCATAAGCGCAAAGTGCCTGCATGGCCTGAGCACTGGCCATCTTGTCTACGCCGCCGTTTTTGGTGTGCTTAAAGCCCTGGCCTTCCACCATGTAGTCCGCCAGAACAGACATAAGGTTTTCCACCTCGTCGCCGAAGCCCGGCTCCTTGGTAAGGTCTCTGTTGAGAACAGCCAGTGTAATGATGATCTGAGAAATGGATTCTGCATTGCCCAGATTCAGATTCTTTTTCACAGCCGATGCCAGGAAGCCGACGGCTTTTTCAATCGCTTCCGCAATCTCGCTCTGGTTCTGATAACGAACCAGTGCCTGAACGCACATAGATGTCATATCCACGCCGGAACCACTGTTTTTATCCAGACCGAATCCGCCGTCCTTATTCTGATAGGTGAGCATTTCTGCGATCATGCGCTCTCTGGTCCACTTCACATCTGCAGGAATCTCAGTGGCGTTCATATCCAGTGCCAGCAGCGCCCAGGCCAGGGAGTTGCTGCCCTGTTTGGTAAGGTCGGGATGGTTACAGATCAATTCTACGAAATTGACGCCACCCACATCCGTAATGTCCTTACCCATCACGTTGAGGGCAATGGCAGTTCTCTCTACTTCTGTAGCCAGCACATAGGCATCCCAAGAACGGGCGTTGTTGACCACGTCGCTGTAGTACTTATCCAGCTGATCCTTGGGCAGAGATGCGCCGCTGCGAAGCAGTGTGAACACGCTCCACTCTTCACCGAAGATAAAGGTGTTGTTGGCATTGAAATAAGCGCTTGCGGCAGTCTTGCCGGTTTCAATAAACTTGGGAATGTCGAAGGAAAGGTCTGCATTGCCATCGCCCTTTACGGTGATGGTCAGCGTCACCGGCTTTGCGCCGCCGGTGGTATCCACAGGTGTACCCGTTGCTACCACGGTACCGGGCTTAAGGCCTCTAACCTCAAATGTCTTGGAAGCCACCCAGTTGCCGTCATCAAGGCCGCCGGTGTCTTGAACCTGTTCGTGTACATCCGGGCGCTGAATGGAAACAATGCCCTTCTGGTCAAAGGTCCAAACGAGATCCGGTTCCGTGACTTCATGGTGATTGTCCGGCTGTCCCTTAAAGGTCAGCGGCAGAATCTGCTTGACGCCCTGCTCCAAAACAATAGGCTCACTGGGCCCGGTTACCTCGGTCAGCGGATTGGCATAGACAAACTGAACGTCACTCTTGCCTACTACGGTCTTGCCGTTATCGTTGAGTTTTGCGGTAAAAGTCACATTACCGTTTTTATAAGGTGTATAGGAGGCATTGCTGTATTCTGCAATGTCGGGATCGCTGGATTCAATGGAGAAGTCATTTTTATAACTTGCGTTTGCCGGTTCCACAATCACCGACTGGGGCAGCGATACAAACTGTCCGGATCCCATAGAGTTTCTGTAGTGGATTTTCTCTGTGCCGCCGATGGCCGGCTTGACGCTCTTTACGGGTACATACTGGGAAGTGATGGACACCGTAACGGAAACAGGGTTCTCCTTTTGTGTTTTTTCAGTAACGGTAATTCTGCTGGTACCGGGCTTTTCAAAGTTGAACACAGCGGTATTGTAGTCTGTTGTGACCAAATCCGGTCTCTCTGACCGCACCGTTACCAGATAGGACGGCATGGTTTCAAAGTCCTGTGCACCCGCATATTTTGCCTGGATTTCCAGAACCTTATTCTCGGAACCGTAGACGGTTGCCGTGTCGTCAATAACCTTGCCATCCATCCGCACCCGCAGCTGCTCGATTTCACGGGATGCAGAAACCACACGCAGCTCCGCTGCCAATTCCTCGGTGCCGTCCGCCTTATGCTCCATGGCACGAACCACGGCGCCGCCGTCATGGAATATACTCAGTCTGCCGGTATCCATGATCTGCATGATTTCCTGGTTAGCTCTGTCATCACAACTCCAAGTAATCCGGCTGTCCGAAGGAACATCCTTCAGCTGGAATGTACCGGCGATACGGGAACCGTTGGTCATCTGAGGAGACAAGGACAGCTCGCCGTTTTTCACATCATAAACTTCGGTATCGTACCGTACAAACTGAACCTCATAGCGGTTCTTGCTGCCATCGATCACATGATTGCCATGATCTTCACCCAGGTAGGGGTAGCCGTTCACATCCCGTCCCCAGGACACGCCGTACTGGCCCTTCTGGCCGTTGAGCTTAGCAATGAAATCGTCAGAACGCAGTTCTTCGTCTCCCACAGGTCCACAGTTAATGAGGTTTTCTGCAGGGGTGATATTTTCAACCGAGTTAGAAGCAGACCAGTAGCAGTTATGGAACTTACCACTCTTATAACCGTTTGTCTCTCTGTGATCGGTGGAAAACTGATAGAAAACAAGTGCGCCGCGGCGGTTGTGACCCATGGTAAGGCAGTTTGCCATCAAACCGTCTTCCATCTTCATCACAAAGCCGGCGGAGTGCTGGCCTGTGACCTCACTGATACAGTTGACGATCATGCCGCCTGCGAGCTTTTTTGCAAACGGTGAAATTTCCTGACGATTGGTGAAGATACCCTCCATCTTAATGCGCAGGTTCTGCACCACACCGGTCTTAGTTATCGTTTCAAACATAGGTGCGCCCACACGGATGGTAACCGTGTGTCCATTGCCATCAAAGGCACCTGCAAGATTGGGGGCAAAATAGTTGCCATCGATGACAATATCCTGTGTCAGCCGATAATACTTTGTGGAATCGGTGCCATCGATCTTGGAAAGATCCTGCTGGCTGGAGATGGGAATGACGCCTTTTTCCGGCAGCTGCACCGGGAACGGCTCCCATTCTTTCTTCTCCAGTGCCGCAACGGCATCCCGAAGTGCCTTTGCTGCATCGTTTACTTCTGTCTGTGTAGCATCAAACTTCTGATAAATGTTCTTTGCCCCATTCAGCGCTTCCTGCATGGATGCCCAGCTCTGGATGGTGTAGTCGCTCTCGTTTTTGCCCTGAGCTTCCTTGATGGCTGCCTCCAGATCTGCCTTGTTGCAAGGCTCCAGAGCCGTGCCGCCGGGAACCAGCTTGGGAAGTGCGCCATCCGCAGCGGCCCAGATATAACCGGTGCCCACATTGGTGGCATTCAGCAGTGCAACAAAGGCAGGATCCTTCATTTCAGAGAGCTTCTTTTTGCCGTTGCACTTATCGTCCCGGTTCCAGGCGTAGCCGCCGCCCGCATTGATACCGGCAGTATAGTAGCAGTTCTTCATCTGAGAAGGCGCTTTGTCATTGTCGGAAAAACCCATGATACCGCTGATGATCGTAAAATAGTCAGGTCCCATGCCGCTGCCGGTAAAGTAGCAGTTAAGGATCTGTCCGTTTTCACTGTTACCTACGATACCGCCCATGAGATTTCCGCCCTTGGGGTCGCATTGTACAGAGCAGCTTACATTCAGCACCTTGCCGCCGCTGAGCTTGCACACCACAGCGCCTTCATTTTCATACACAACCGCTGTACCGGCTACATTGAGGTTCTGAACCGTGCCGGTAACGGTCTTTGCCAGAGGCTTGCCGTTCAAGGTGATGGTGTGACCCTTGCCGTCCAGGGTACCGGCCACGATACCGATCTGCTGCTGTTCGCTCATCACAATGTCATTTTTCAGCACATAGGTGCTGCCTTCCGGGATGCCCTTTTCCAGCTGCTCAGCGCTGGTAATTTCTACATTTCCGGTTTCCGCAGAAGCCAGCAGTGCATAGGGATCTGCAGTCTCCTCAGAAGGAGCTGCCGTTTCCTCGGTGGAGTCTGTAATCTCTTCCGTGGGAGCCTCTGTTTCCTCGATGGGATCTGCGGTCTCCGTTTCCGGAGTGACTGCTTCCGATTCTGCGGTTTTCACCACAGTCTCCGGAATGCCCTCCGCATTTGCGGTCACGGGCGCAAGCGGCGCCGCCTGCATCAGCAGCACCAAGGCCAGCACCAGTGCCAGCCCTCGATGGCCCATACGTTTTAACTTGTCTAATTTCATAGAAAAACTCCTTTTCTAGTACTTACAACTCAACGGATATAAAAAAAGCCCTCTGCTACGAACAGAAGGTTCCTGCAAAATGCAGCTGCACACCTGGTGTCTACAAAGCAGCTTCTCACTCCAGATAAACCTCTATTCCTACAAAAGCGAGTTTCCTGTTTCCCCTTCTCAAACACCTTACGCAAATCACCAACAAGTATCCTGCGTAAACTCTCCATACGGCAGGCGTGATGGCATCTGACCGAACTGACGCTGGCACCACTGCCGGGATATATTTCTGATATTCTTACGGGGTCGGGTGCAGGCTGGAAAATATGTAAAATTCCGCATCCGTCCATTGCAGACTCTATAAGTATACCAAACCCGGCATAGAAGTCAACGAACTTTTCTATTTTTCACACTTTTTCTTCTTTTTTATCAGAGTATACAATATTTATTGTGTAAATTTCTTATAATTTTCTCTTTTTGGGTTGCTTAATGCATCCACCGAAAAAAATCCGTTGCATGGCTGGGAAGTTTACC
>RCNI01001651.1_pt1 | contig 11704 bp, 10 predicted proteins | sample 2041151 | NCBI WGS metagenome assembly RCNI01 (sample SAMN09708214, study PRJNA481090) | feces metagenome | isolation source: feces | place: Antarctica: Albino Rookery
GCACTGCCGCCGGTCAGAGATTTCAGGATGAGCGTGTTGGAAACAGTTGTTTTGACAGAATCAAGGGTTGCATCTGCACGCATAACATGCTCATACGCACTTGTTCCGATTACAGAAGGACGGGTCACATAGTAGGTACCGTTGCAATCAGCAACGATCAAATACTGACCGCCGTCTTTCAGTTCACTGGTACGCACATAACCGGGCAGTTCCTTGCTGGAAGCTTCGCCGTCCTTCACAGGGCGGTACAGCAGGAACTTGCTGCCTGCCTCCATGGTACCTGCTGCACTGGAGCTGACATCATAGATGTTTTTACCGTTACGCCAGAAGTACAGATATCTGCCGGCAGCAGACTGCATAAAGAAGGAACCGTCCTTGTTCGCTACAAACCGAGTGGATTTTGGCTGTGTGCTAAAGGGGAGGCCACGGACGCCTTCAGGGTTCAGCCACACATTTTTGCCGTTAGAGGCAACGCCAACAGCCTGATACAGCTCACCATCCTGATGGAAGGTATACAGAGCAGAAGCCAGAGGCACCGCAGCACCGGTATAGGATGCGTTGTTTCCGGTATGTCCCTGACCGCCGGTAATTGTTATGGGATCGAGTTCAGCAGAAATCACACTGGGATTGGAATTTACAATGAATGCTTTGGCACCAACGGATACTCTATACTCACCATGGCAGGTCATATCCACCGGCTGAGTGGGATATACAGGTTCGACATGGATCATGGTAACAACGCCGTTGGTGGTAAAGGAAGTAGTACCTTCACGAACACCCACATAGACAACCCTGTCATCCTTCCGTTCTGCACGAACAATGGAAGAATCCAGTGCTGCAAGTTCTTCTGCGGTGGGCAGAGGAGTCAGCGTGTCCTCGTAGACACCATACAGCGGCACGTCCAGATTGCGCTTGCCGTCCACAACAGCTCCGGGAATCAGCTTTTCCAAAGAAAGGCTGACATACTCGATGCATCTGCCGTTTTCATACAGCAGACCGATAGAGCCATCCTCTTTCTGTGTCAGACTGGAATAGCCGTAGTATTCGCCAGGATCGTTGATTTCGTAGGTGGACAGCAAGGTCATGGTCTTGTCCTTGTTGAGGACAAAGCTGTAAATCTTGCCGTGTTCACGGTGGTGGTTGCCGGTGGCAGCGGTAGAAACCATGATTACGTCCTGACCGTTAATTTTCTTGGAGTAACGAATGGCAGACAGCTGATTATTGGTTGTTTTTGTTACATTCGACAGCAAAACAGGACCAGATTTTACCTGCCATGTCTTGGTTGCTTCGTTCCAGACATGATCGGTGTAACGCAGTCTGCTGTAACCGTCACGGTAGAAATGACGCACGGTGGTGGCGTCAATGGAAACCAGAACACTCTCACTGGACCAGTCACGGCCTCTGGTTGCCTCATCGGAGCGCTTCCATGTATTTTCGCCGGGTTTCTTGTAAATAAAGCTGGCTTTCATGGTAAAATGATCAGACCGGTTACCACTGGTGTAACAGGGAAGCATGACGGTACCGTCCTCCAGAGCCAGACCTGCGCCGGGACCAACGCCGTAGAACTTAACCAGCTTCTTTTTGTCTCTGACCTGCGGATTCAGGATGGTAGGCACAGACCATGTCTGGCCGTTGTCCTTAGAGGTAACCAGCCACAGGTAAGTGGTGTTGCGAACATGCAGGTTTGCAAGGGTATAGAATACATTCTGCTGAACATACTGGTCGCTATCCAGCTGTTTGCAGTACATGGGCTTTTTCTCACCGGTGTACAGACGGTAATGGTCGTCCACATAGTAGGCAGCAACCATCTTGTCGTCATCCTTGGCAATGACGGGAGCATAAGCCTTACCGTCAGCCTCAACGGCACCAAAATCGCCGACATAGTATGTGTAGTTGACTGCGTTCTGGCCTCCCTGGCTGTTGTACAGAACCATACGCTCTTTGCCGCCGATGGTCTCGTATCCGGTAGATTCCTCAGCAGTTCCGACATATCTGCCGCCGGGGAGCACATCAGTCAGGAGGTAGATGGTATTGTCTTTGCCCTGAACCATCAGAGGATCGATAAAGGTAGCGGCTGCACCTACCTTGCCGCCGACGCTGTCGTTAAAATAGTTGGGGAAGTTGTATTCCCAGGTCTTGCCATTATCCTTGGAAACGCTGAACACGGTGTCGATACCGTAGCCGTCCGGGCAGTTCTTCCAGCGGGCATCGATGGCAGCGGCCAGCCAGCCGTTGTTCAGGGTAGTCAGAGCGGGAATACGGAAGGTCTGGCTGCCGCCGTTCACACCATTGATGAAGGGCTGATCCTGCGTTGTTCCGGTGGCAGGAGTGGGATGATCGGGAGCCAGCTTTGCAGGAACCATGGCCTGAATAGCCCAGTTCAGCTTTTGGGATGCGAACAGTACGGATTCTTCAGTGGAAGCGCTGTTGTCACGCTCGGTGATTGCAGCCTGGAGGGCTGCGTTCAGAGCGTCACGGCTTTCCTGCGTATAAACGGTATTGTCCTTAACTTTTTCGGCGTTGGTGATTGCCTGATTGAGAGCAGTCTTGTTTACAGCGACAGGCTCTGCAGAAGCTTCGCCCCATGCCTTAATCTTATTGTCCACGACCTTGATGACCTGAACAAACATTTTGGTGCCATTGGCCCCGGCAATCTCGGTATCGGCAGTAAAGGCAGTCCAGCCGTCCAGATTGGTGCTGTCGTATGCAGGCTTGTTGCCGGCACCACTTACGTCGGATTTCTTATAGTAGTAAGAAACACCGTTTTCAGCGGGCATTGCCTTCAAGGTAACCTTGCTTTTGCCTGCCTCCAAAGCCACAGAAAGTTCGCCCAGCGTGGGAACTGCGGCGACCTTTTTGAAAATACGAAGGGTCGTACCGGTACCATTCGCCACATAAAATTGAGTGCGTTGGCCACGGTTCAGAGAGAGCGTAGCGTCACCGTTGCTGCGGCTGATCGTAAAGCCGCCATCAACAGCGGTGATCGTTACAGCTTTCGGCGTTTTAGACAGAGGAATTTTGGCGCTGGGGGCTGTAACACTCTCCAAATTCAGATAGGTCTTACTTTGGCGGCCCTGCAGATAAAAACCATCCGCTGTGGGAATGATTTTCCAGGTCTGAGTGGGTTCAGGGAATGTTTTGTAATTACTCAACTGGAGTTTGCCGTCAACAAAAGTACCGGTGGTCTGGTCGGTAGTCGTTTTGTTGTACAGAATAGCGCCGCCAACGTTGTTAGGCAAATAGCCGATGACATAAATATCATCTTCATTGAACTTGGCAGCACCGGACACTTCAACAAATTCAAAGCCAGATGCCTGAGGAGCAGCCAAAAGTTTCTGAGGAACAGCGGTGTCATTCTCAGGAACATTCGATTCTTCCTCAAGGGTGCTGGTGCTTTCCTCCGGAATGTCAGTGACTTCTTCGGGGGTGCTGGTGCTTTCCTCCGGGATATCAGTGACTTCTTCGGGAACGTTGGTGACTTCCTCAGGGATGCCGGTAGGATCCTCAGGAACGCTGGTGACTTCCTGCGTGATTGCAGGCGGTTCGCTTGCTGCGCTGACCGGATTTTCTGCAAAAATCGACGTTGCAATGGTAAATACCATGCTCAACGACAGCAGCAGACTGAGTACTCGCTTCATTAAAATACATCCTCCCTCATTTTTTAAAAGAAACACAATACAGTATTCCTTTCATTAACAATATAACGTATACAAAAAAGCTAAATAATTACACCAATATTATCCAACTTTTATGTATTCTAATGATACCTAAACAAAAAATTTATTTCAATAGCAGAAATATACAAAAATACTTTTCATTTTTATACACATATACCTAGAAGGGGGCAAGGTACTGCTGAAGCAGGCACAAAAAGAGGGCAGAACTTACGTTCTGCCCTCTTGATAAAGGTTAAATTCTTACTTGAAGTAACGCTCCAGCAGACCCTTCAGAGCCTTGCCGTGGCGAGCCTCGTCACGAGCCATCTCGTGAACAGTGTCGTGGATTGCATCCAGACCGTTCTTCTTAGCGCATGCAGCCAGATCGAACTTGCCCTGAGTTGCGCCAAACTCGCAGTCAACACGCCATGCCAGGTTGTCCTTGGTGGTAGCCTTCATGTTGGGCTCCAGATCTGCGCCCAGCAGCTCTGCGAACTTTGCAGCGTGCTCAGCCTCTTCGTAAGCTGCCTTCTCCCAGTACAGGCCGATCTCGGGGTAGCCCTCACGATGAGCGATGCGAGCCATGCACAGGTACATGCCGACTTCGGAGCACTCGCCGTTGAAGTTAGCCATCAGCTGCTCGAAGATGTACTTCTTGTCAGCGTCGGAGATGTCGGGGTTGTTCTTAACAGTCTTTGCGTAGATACCATACTCGTGCTCAGCAGCCAGCTTGGTCTCGCCGGTCTGCTCGACGAACTTGTCAGCGCCGACCTTGCAGACAGGGCACTTGAAATCGGGATCCAGAGACTCAGCGGTGTGAACGTAACCACAAACAGAGCAAACAAACTTCTTCATAATAATAATCCTCCAAAAATTTTTTAATATATAATTCCGTGAAATATGGTTTTTTATATGGATCGGGGAGAATTACTCCTCGACTTTCTCAAACTGATCCGGGCCTACGCCGCACAGAGGGCACTCATAATCTTCAGGCAGTTCGTCGCCTTCGTAGATATAATCACAGACAACACAGCGGAACTTTTTCATACAGGTTCCCCTCCTAAACATTTTTGTTTACAATCTCCGCAAATGCCGGAGAAGGTCAGCTGACAGCATTCAGCAATGCCGCCGGAATATCGGCTAGCTTCATCAGTCAGCTCCTGGGGTATTTCCAACTGCATCAGGTCCATGACCTTGCCGCATTGGGTACAAATAAAATGAGCATGGGGGGCTGTTTCTCCGTCGAAACGCTCCACACCGTCGACTGTTCCCACACTTACAATCAAGCCTTGCTGCTTAAACAGCGCCAGATTGCGGTATACCGTACCCAGTGATATATCCGGGTATTCGGTTTTCAGCTGGGCGAAAATCCACTCGGCGGATGGGTGTGTCTGAGTTTCTCGGAGACAATTCAGCACCGCATCACGTTTGCGAAAATGCTTTGTTGTGGTCTCCACTCGGCACCTCCTTGGGCTTCTAGATGTGAATAATTCTTATTTATATCTAGATAATAACACGCCCCCCTCTATTTGTCAATAAGAATTATTCTCATTTCAAAAATTTTTTCTCAGCACGCCTAACAATAGCAGCATCAGGCAAATTCCTGCTGGATTTGCTTCAATAGCTCCCGAATATGCAGGTGCTGGGGGCAGGCTTTCTCGCACTGTCCGCAAAGCACGCAGTTACCGGCCTTTGCCATCAGCTGCTCATAGCTCTGCTCCGGCTCTGTCTCTCCGCTCCGTTTTTCATTGACCCAAGAAAACACATCCGGAATCGGGATATCAGCAGGGCATCCGTCGGTACAGTACCGGCATGCGGTGCAGGGAATCCGGTGCTGCGCCTGATAAATGGTACGCACCTTGGAGATCATCTCCTGCTCCCCCCGGCTGAGAGGACGAAAATCCTTCATAAAGGAGATATTGTCCTGAAGCTGGGCATCGTTGCTCATGCCGGACAGCACCATGGCAACGCCCTCAAATCCGGCAGTGTAGCGAATGGCATAGCTGGCAGGAGAACCGTCCTTCATGAGTTCCAGAGCTTCACGAGGCAGGTTGACCAGACTGCCTCCTTTCACCGGCTCCATGATAAAGACAGGCTTTCCATGTCTGCGGCAGATCTCATAGCACTCCCGGCTTGCAACCTTGGGATCTTCATAGTCCACATAATTAAATTGCAGCTGTACAAACTCAATTTCCGGCCGGTCTGTCAGCATCTGCTCCAAAACCTCGGGGCTGTCATGGAAGGAAAAGCCCACATGCCGGATTTTCCCCTCCGCCTTCAGCTGCTGCGCCACATCATAGGCATGGGTCGCCGTGAATTTCTCGTGACGCTTGGCACTCATGGCGTGCATCAGATAAAAATCAAAATACTCCACGCCGCAGGCCTTGAGCTGCTCCTCAAATAGCGGACGAATATCCTCCTCCGTCTTGAAAAAGACGTCTGAAAGCTTGTCGGCCAGCACAAAACGCTCCCGTGGATGTCTGGACGACAGGCAATCCCGGACAGCAGTTTCGCTCTGCCCCTTGAGGTAAGGATGTGCCGTATCGAAGTAATTAAAACCGGCATCCAGGAATGCATCCACCATCCGGCAGGTCTGCTCCAGATCTACCGCCTCGCCCAGCATGGGCAGACGCATCATTCCGAAACCGAAATTTTTTTGGATTTCAGGGAAAAATAGGTTCATAGGGTCCCCTCCTGTTCATTGATAGTTTCATCATATACCATCCGATAGAAAAAGTAAATATACAGCGCCCATTCTCCATAAAAAGCATGATTTTCCCACTTTTTGTTTGACGAAATTTTTATTTTAAGGTATGATATAAGGTGGAGTGATGAATATGGAATTGATTTGTCCTGTTTGCGGCAGAGTTTTAAGCCGCTGTGATCGAGAATACCGCTGTGAAAACCACCACAGCTTTGATATTGCCCGGCAAGGGTACGTAAATCTGCTGACGGTTCAGCAGAAAAAATCCCTGCACCCCGGCGACACCCGGGAGCAGGTGCTGTCAAGACGTGCGTTTTTGGAGTCCGGGTTCTACGCCCCTATCGCAAAAGCCTTATGCGATACGGCGAAGGAATTGCAGATCCCCGGTCCCATTCTGGACGTAGGCTGTGGAGAAGGATACTACTCCTCTCAGCTGGCCGACGCCATGGGCGCACCCCTGACGGGTCTGGATATTTCCAAAGAAGCTGTCCGCTGTGCCGCCGGAAAGTATAAAAATGCCCTTTGGCTCTGCGGCACTGCTGCTCATCTGCCGGTGGCAGACGCACAGGCCGGACTTCTGACCAGTCTCTTTGCCCTGACCATGCCGGAAGAATTCCACAGGGTGGTGGAAAAAGGTGGATACTTTTTTCAAGTGCTGGCAGCAGAAGACCACCTGCTGGGTCTTAAATCCATCATTTACCCGGAGCTGAAGCACAAGGAAAAGAACACCGTGCCGGACGTGCCCGGTTTTGACCTTGTCAAATCAGTGCCCATCCGCTTTACATTTACGGTAGAGGGTCAGCAGGTACAGAATCTGCTGAGTATGACCCCTCATGTCTACCGCATCAGCAAGGAAGGCGCCCAGCGCCTTGCCGCCACCGAAAAACTTACCGATACCGCCAGCTGCGTGCTGAATGTCTATCGTTCCAAGGAGTAATCTATGCTTGATAAATTACAGGCGGTAGAAAACCGCTTTGACGAATTATGCTTCAAATCCGAGCAGCCGGATTTCTATGCCGACCCCAAAAAGGCGGCAGATATGCTCCGGGAGCGCAGCGAGCTGGAGCCAATCATCGAAACCTACCGTGCCTACAAAAATGCCATTGAGGAAATGGAGGACGCACAGGAACTGATGTCCGACCCGGAAATGAAGGAATTTTGTCAGGAATCCTTCGCCGCTGCCAAGGAAACCCGGGACGAGTTGTATGATAAACTGCAAATCCTGCTGCTTCCCAAGGACCCCAACGACGACAAAAGCGTCATTGTGGAGATTCGGGGCGGTGTGGGCGGCGAGGAAAGCGCCCTGTTTGCTCACAGCCTGTTTCGGATGTATTCCATGTACGCCGCCTCCAAAGGATGGAGCGTGGAGCTCCTTAATTATAATGAGACAGAGCTTGGGGGCGTGAAGGAAGCGGACTTTGTCATCAACGGTCGGGGTGCCTACTCCAGACTGAAATACGAGTCCGGTGTCCACCGTGTCCAGCGTGTACCCGAAACCGAATCCGGCGGTCGTGTCCACACCTCCACCGCCACCGTGGCTGTCCTGCCCGAAATGGAGGAAGTGGATGTACAGCTAAATCCTGCGGACATTGAAATGCAGGTCTACCGTGCCTCCGGTGCCGGTGGTCAGCACGTCAACAAGACCTCCTCCGCTGTCCGTCTGATCCACAAGCCCTCCGGCATTGTGGTTGCCTGTCAGGAGGAGCGGAGCCAGCTGCAAAACCGGGAAAAGTGTATGCGGATGCTGGCATCCAAGCTCTACGAAATCGAGCAGGAGCGTGTGGAGTCCGAAGTCACCGGTATGCGCCGCAGTCAGGTGGGCACGGGCATGCGCAACGAGCGCATCCGCACCTATAACTTCCCTCAGGGTCGTGTTACCGACCACCGGGTGAATCTGACACTGTATAAAATCGACTCTGTCATGGACGGCAATCTGGACGAGATCATCAACGCCCTTGCTACCGCCGATCAGGCCGAGAAGTTAAAAAACAGCCAATAAGCGACCATCATCGCCGTGCTGTGTATGATTTAGAGGAAATATTATGGAATTTATCACAAACTCCCCTGTGGAAACGGAAAAAGTCGGGGAAAGATTGGGAAAAGTCCTGAATCCCGGTTCTGTCATCGCCTACACCGGCGACCTCGGTGCCGGTAAGACCGCCTTTACCCGGGGGCTGGCCCGGGGGCTTGGATGCAACGAAATCGTCACCAGCCCAACCTATACTATTGTAAACGAGTATCTCAGCGGCAGAATCCCACTGTTTCATTTTGATATGTACCGTCTGGCGTCCTCCGATGACCTGTGGGACATCGGCTGGGAAGATTATCTGGATCGGGGCGGCGTCTGCGCCGTGGAATGGAGTGAAAACGTCGCTGATGCGCTGGAAGGTGCCATCGTCGTCAGCATCGAAAAAACCGGGGAGGAAACCCGGCGCATTACCATTGAAGGAGGGGAAAACCTTGCTGATTTTAGCATTTGAGACCTCAGCCAAAGCAGCATCCGTTGCCTTGATGGATGAAAACAGGCTTTTGGGAGAATCTTATCAGAATACCGGCATGACCCACAGCCAGACACTGCTGGTCATGGCGGAAGATCTTTTGAAGCAGTGCGGAAAGCAGGTGCAGGATGTCACCGCCGTCGCCGTTGCAGAAGGCCCCGGCAGCTTTACCGGCGTGCGTATCGGCGTTGCCGCTGCCAAGGGCTTTGCATGGGGCGGTCAGATTCCCTGCTACGGCGAGTCTACGCTGGAATCCATGGCTGAAACCTTGGGCATTTACGAGGGCTACGTCTGCCCCGTAATGGATGCTCGCCGCAGTCAGGTGTACAACGCTCTGTTCCGTGCAGAAAAGGGAAAACTGTTTAGAGTTTCCGAAGATCGTGCCATTTCCCTGGCCGATTTAGGTGAAGAATTAAAAAATCTGTCAGAACCTGTTTTTTTAGTTGGAGATGGCAGCACTTTATGCTATAATACACTGTTAGAACAGGTTCCCCAGCTGGTTATGCCGGCAGAGCACCGGATGCACCAGCGAGCAGTAGGCGTAGCCCTTCTTGCCCGTCGTGATGTACAGGCCGGGCTTGCCCCCAGCGGTGAGGAGCTGACTCCCAACTATTTGAGACTTTCTCAGGCAGAGCGTGAGCGTCTGGAGAAAGCTGGCAAAGCCAATACCACAAATTCTTAACTTAATGTATAAAGGAGAACAAACTATGGCAAATGTACATGTTTTGGACCATCCCCTGATTCAGCATAAGCTGGCAATTCTGCGTAACAAGAACACCGGTGTCAAGGAGTTCCGTGAGCTGGTCAGCGAAATCTCCGGTCTGATGTGCTACGAGGCAACCCGCAATCTTCCCACCGAGGAAGTTCAGGTCGAAACTCCCCTGATGACCGCAAAGTGTCGTGTTCTGGCTGGCAAGAAGCTGGCAATTGTGCCCATCCTTCGTGCAGGTCTGGGCATGGTGGACAGCATGGTTGACCTGATCCCCTCTGCAAAGATCGGTCACATCGGTCTGTACCGTGACCCCGCCACCCACCAGCCCGTAGAATACTACTGCAAGCTTCCTGAGGACATCGAAAACCGTCAGGTTTTCGTGGTTGATCCCATGCTGGCTACCGGTGGTTCCGCTGTCGCCGCCATCTCCTTCCTGAAGCAGCACGGCTGCAAGAACATCATTATGATGAACATCATCGGCTGCCCTGAGGGTGTCAAGGCTGTTCAGGATGCCCATCCCGATGTTGAGATTTATGTCGCCGGAATGGACGAAAAGCTGAACGAGAATGCCTACATTTTGCCCGGTCTGGGCGATGCCGGCGACCGCATCTTCGGCACCAAGTAATTTTAGTGCGTGCTCGGTGCGGAGATAATCGTTACCCGATTATTTCTGCTCGGTTCTTTTTAAAGCGTGCTCGGTGCAGTGATAATCATTACTCGATTTTTTCTGCTCGGTTCTTTACAAAGCGTGCTCGGTGCGGAGGTAATGGCTCTTGCCCAAACCCGCTCGGTGACGCTACTGCAATGTAATTTGCGGAGCACTCCCTTATAAAAAACACAAACGGCATGGCTCAGGCCATGCCGTTTTGCAATTGGAGGAACACAGAATGTACAAAACCTTAAATGAACACTACCGGGAGAAATTCGGCTGTAAGGTCTACAAGCTCTCCATTGACGGAGGTTTTTCCTGCCCTAATCGGGACGGAACCGTGGGCGTGGGGGGCTGTATTTTCTGTTCTGCAACCGGCTCCGGGGAGTTTGCAGAAGCCGGGAACTCTGTCACCCACCAGCTGGAACAAGCGAAACGCCGTGTCGAAGCAAAAAATAAAGGTGGAAAATACATGGCGTATTTTCAGTCCTTTACCAACACCTACGGCCCGGTGGAGCGTCTGAACATGCTTTATCGGGAAGCCATCGCCCCGGAAGATGTGGTGGGTCTTGCCATCGGCACCCGTCCAGACTGCATTTCTGATGAAACTATTGCCCTGCTGAAAGATATCAACAGCCTGAAGCCGGTTTCTGTGGAGTTAGGATTGCAGACTATTCACCCGGAATCCGTTCAATATATCCGCAGAGGGTACGAAAATCAGGTATATTTCGACGCTGTTCGCCGTCTGAAGGAAGCTGGGATCGAAGTTGTGACCCACATCATTCTGGGACTGCCCGGAGAGACCCCCGACATGATGGCACAGACCACACGGCAGGTTGTCGCCGCCGGGACAGACGGGGTCAAATTCCATCTGCTTCATGTCCTCCGTGGCACGGATTTAGAGCGTGACTATTTGGCTGGAAAATTTCAGTGTCTGGAGCTTCCGGAGTATGCGGAAATTCTGAGGCAGTGTCTCCAAGAACTGCCGCCCCATGTGGTTGTACACCGCATCACCGGCGACGGTGCAAAAAAAGATTTGGTGGCACCACTTTGGTCGGCAGACAAAAAACGTGTTCTGAACTTCCTAAACCACTATCTCCGGGGCGGTTCTTTTTAAAGCGTGATCGGTGCGGAGATAATCGCTACCCGATTATTTTTGCTCGGTTCTTTTTAGTGCGTGTTCGGTGCGGAGATAATCGCTACCCGATTATTTTTGCTCGGTTCTTTTCAATGCGTGCTCGGTGTGGAGATAATCGCTATCCGATTATTTTTGCTCGGTTCTTTTTAGTGCGTGTTCGGTGCGGAGATAATCGTTACCCGATTATTTTTGCTCGGTTCTTTTTAGTGCGTGTTCGGTGCGGAGATAATCGCTATCCGATTATTTTTGCTCGGTTCTTTTTAAAGCGTGATCGGTGCGGAGATAATCGCTACCCGATTATTTTTGCTCGGTTCTTTTTAGTGCGTGTTCGGTGCGGCGGTAGTCGC
>RCNI01001652.1_pt1 | contig 11696 bp, 11 predicted proteins | sample 2041151 | NCBI WGS metagenome assembly RCNI01 (sample SAMN09708214, study PRJNA481090) | feces metagenome | isolation source: feces | place: Antarctica: Albino Rookery
TTTTATTTAATATATATAATATAATTTGACTAAATTTATTATTTATATTATCCATTTGCTTCCTCTAAAATAATTTTACAGGTAATAATATGTTACCCTGTGCTATAATATAATAAATAATATATTTTGACAAGTTTTATCTAACCATATTTAAAAATTCATCTTCATTAATGATAGATATGCCTAATGTATTAGCTTTTGCAAGTTTAGAACCTGCCTTTTCCCCTGCTATTAAGTAATCAAGATTTTTTGATACGCCGCTTAAAAGGCTGCCCCCGTTTTGCAGTATTAATTCTTCGTAATCTTTTCTCGGTCTGCTTAATGTGCCTGTTATTAAAAATGATTTACCATTGAGGGACATACCTGTATTATTAGATACGTATTCCATTTGAAGACCGTATGATTTTAACCTTTTTATAATAGACACCATATTTTCATCATGAAGTGATTTCAATATAGATTCTGCAGTTTCTATGCCTACACCTTTTACATTTTCCAAATCGTTTAAAGATGCGTTTATAATATTATCCATATTTTTAAAATGCTCTGCTATAAGCCTTGCAGCAATTATACCTACATGACGCAGCCCTAAAGCAAAAAGCACCCGTTCAAAAGGTATGTTTTTACTATCTTTTATAGCTTCTATTAAGTTTTCAGCAGATACTCTGCCCCAGCCTTCCCTGTTTTCCAAATCTTCTATTTTAAGGTCATATATATCTGCATAATTTTTAATAAGTGATGCGTTAAATAATTCTTCCACCACTTTTTCCCCCAGGCCTTTTATATCCATAGCATCACGAGAAGCAAAATGGATTACAGCACCCTGAATTAATGCAGGGCATAATTCGTTAATACATCTTCTTTTAGCATCATTTTCATTAATTTCTAAAAAACTTCCGCATACAGGACACATTTCAGGCATAACTACAGGAACAGCATTTTCAGGCCTTAAAGATTCCTGAACTTTTACAACTTTAGGTATAATTTCACCACCTTTTTCTATAAAAACAGTATCACCTACCATAATATTAAGCCGCTTTATTTCGTCTTCATTATGCAGGCTTGCTCTTGATACCATAGAACCAGATATTAATACAGGCTCTAAAACAGCAACAGGCGTTACAGCCCCTGTTCTGCCTACCTGAAATATAACATCATTTAGTTTTGTAGATACCTGCTGTGCCTGATATTTATAAGCTATTGCCCACCGTGGAAATTTAGCAGTATAGCCTGCTTCTTCCTGTAAATCTCTTGAATTAACTTTTATAACAGCACCGTCTATATCATATGGCAGGCTGAACCGCATATTTTCTATTTTTAATAATGCGTTCTCTACTTCTTCTATACTTTTACAAATATAGAATATATCGTTTACTGGAAGATTATATTTTTTACAAAATTCAAGAGCTTCCTTATGAGTATCAAGTTTTACATCAACATAAGCAACTGCATATATAAACATTTCAAGTTTTCTTGACTGTGCAGTTTTATTATCTAAAAGTTTTAAACTGCCTGATGCTGCATTACGCGGGTTGGCAAAAAGCTGCATACCTTGTTCCGCCCGTATTCTGTTTAACTCTTTAAATACTTCTTTAGGCATAAAAACTTCCCCTCTTAAAATAAGCCTGCCTTTATATGCTATTTCTTTTGGCAGGTTTGTAATAAAAGCGGTATTTGTTATATCTTCCCCCGATTTACCGTCCCCCCTTGTTAATATCTGTAAAAGTTTTCCATTATTATATGTAACAGAAAGGGCAGCACCATCCATTTTAGTTTCCACTGTTACTTCAGGAGTTGTGCCAAAAAGTTTATATAACCTTTCATAAAATTCTTCTATATCTGTCAATGAATATGAGTTTTCAAGAGAATACATAGGTATGGTATGATTAACAGATTTGCCGTTTCCCTGCTGCACTGCACCAACAATTTTTGTAGGGCTGTCTTTTAGTGCGTATTCTGGATATTTTTCTTCTAAATCTTTTAGTTCTTTATATAAAGTATCGTATTCCACATCTGTAACTACAGGGTCATTATCAATATAATATGCCTTATTATACTCTAAAAGTAAATTTGTAAGATATGAAATACGTTCTTTATTCTCCATACTAAAACCTCATAATTAAAGAACCTTCTACTGCTTTTTCTTTAAAAGGTATTTTATATACGTAATTTGGTCTTGTAGATTCAATTTTATTATCACCTTCATCTAAAATAAATTCAGGTTTAACATTTATTTTCTTTAAATCAGGTGTTAAAACTGTTATCTCTTCATTAGGTGCAAATTTTGCTCTGCATGTAATAGTTAGTTCATCATTTGATGTATCTTTTAATGCCACCCCTAAAAATGCTGCAGCACGGGAATAACCACTTGTTTCTCTATTAATTGCTTTTGCATCGTATTCTCCGCCGTAAAACCCTTCTATATACCCACGGTTGCTTACACTTTCTAAAAGTGAACGCCATTCTTTTAATGGTTTATAATTATCAGGATCCTGCATTGCCGCATTAATTGCCTGCCTGTAAACTCCTGTTACAATAGATACATACATTATACTTTTCATTCTGCCTTCAATTTTACCACTAGAAGACCCCATTTTTACAAGCTCCCCTATTCTATCAAGCAGACAGAGATCTTTAGAGTTATATAAATATGTTCCTCTTTCATCTTCATAAACAGGGTAAAATTCCCCGTCTCTTTTTTCTTCCATAAGGGAATAATTCCACCTGCATGGGTGGGTGCATTCGCCGTTATTTGCATCTTTTCCAGTCATATAAGAACTTATTAAACATCTGCCGCTCATAGATATACATATGGCTCCGTGAATAAATGTTTCCACTTCACACTGTGCGTGTTTCATTATCTCTATTAAATCGTCTTTTCTTACTTCCCTTGCCATAATAACTCTTTTAGCACCAAGAGATGCCCAGAAATTAACAGCAGCAAGGTTGGTTGTATTTGCCTGTGTGCTTATGGAAATAGGTATTTTTATACCCTCTTGTTTTGCAATGGAAAAAATACCAGGGTCGCTGATTATTAAAGCATCAGCACCTAAACTTTCACACTGTTTTAAATATTTTGCAATATCATTTAATTCATGGGTTTGTGGATAAATATTAACAGTTACATACCCTTTTTTTCCTTTATCATGAAGATATTTAAAGGCTTCTTCCATTTCATCAAATGTAAAGTTGCCTGCATTAGCACGAAGACCAAAAGCAGGCCCGCCCATAAATACGGCATCAGCACCAAAACGCACAGCTGCCTTTAATTTTTCAAAATTCCCTGCAGGAGATAGTAATTCCATATATGTTATCCTTATTATTTTTATTTTTAGTTGGTTAATATATCAATATTTATAATTTAATTCAAGGAGTAATTTTATCTATCAATTTATATAATCACAATTGTATTAAAGAAATGTATTATACTTCATAAAAATAATTTTATACATAAAAAAACTCCCTGCAGTAATACAGGGAGTTTTATATAATTTGTAAGTTATTATAACCTATCTTTTTGGTTTAGCTGTGTCTTTTATATAAACTATACCGTTTTTATGCCCAGGAATTGAGCCTTTTACAAGTATAACATTTTTTTCAGGCATAACTTTTACCACTTTTAATCTTTGAGTTGTAACAGTTTCTACACCTAAATGCCCAGCCATTTTTTTACCTTTATTAACTTCAGCAGGCCATTCTTTCATACCTATAGAACCAAGTCTACGGTGAAAGCCTGAACCGTGTCCGCCAGGGCCACCTGCGAAATTCCAGCGTTTCATACCACCTGCAAAACCTTTACCGATAGTAACGCCTTGTATATCAACTAAATCACCTTCTGCAAATATTTCTGTGCTGATAGTCTGACCAACATTATAGTCATCTATTGCATCAACACGCACTTCACGAAGGTATTTCATAGGCTTAACATCTGCTTTTTTGAAATGTCCAGCCATAGGTTTATTAACTTTCTTTTCTGAGAGTATCTCTTCGAACCCGATTTGTATAGCATTATAGCCATCAGATTCAACGGTTTTTTTCTGCACAACTACACATGGACCAGCTTGTACAACCGTAACCGGAATAACTGCCCCGTTCTCAGAGAATATTTGTGTCATTCCGATTTTTTTACCGATAATTCCCTTTGCCATTTAATCCTGCCTTTATTAGAGTTTAATCTCTACGTCTATGCCCGCAGATAGCTCAAGATTCTTCAGCGCATCAATAGTTTGAGGGTTATACTCAAATATATCTATTAAACGCTTATGAGTCCTTATTTCAAACTGCTCACGAGAGTTTTTATCAACGTGAGGTGAACGTGTTACACAAAATTTTTCTATGCGTGTAGGCAGTGGTATAGGACCCACTACCCTTGCGCCTGTTCTTTTAGCTGTATTAACAATGTCTTTTACAACTTTATCTAAAATTTTGTGTTCAAAAGCTTTAAGTTTAATTCTTATCTTTTGATTTTCCATTACAAATTACCAGCCTGATTACTCAATGATTTCAGTAACAACGCCTGCACCAACTGTTCTACCACCTTCACGGATAGCAAAACGTAAACCTTTTTCCATAGCGATAGGTTGGATAAGTGCAACTTCGCAGCTAATGTTTTGACCTGGCATAACCATATCTTCACCTTCATTTAATGTGATGATACCTGTAACGTCTGTAGTTCTGAAATAGAACTGTGGACGGTAACCACCAAAGAATGGAGTATGACGGCCGCCTTCATCTTTATTTAATATGTATGCTTCTGCTTTAAATTTTTTGTGTGGAGTAATAGAACCTGGTTTAGCTAAAACTTGACCACGTTCAACTTCATCTTTTTTAGTTCCACGAAGTAACACACCAATGTTATCACCTGCAACACCTTCATCTAAAAGTTTACGGAACATTTCAACGCCTGTAACTGTAGTTTTAGTTGTGTTGTGGATACCAACGATTTCAATTTCTTCGTTACATTTAATAACACCACGTTCTACACGGCCTGTAACAACTGTTCCACGACCAGAGATAGAGAAAACGTCTTCAATAGGCATTAAAAATGGTAAGTCTATTGCACGTTCTGGTGTTGGTATATATGCATCTAAAGCAGCTAATAAATCCCAAATAGGTTTAGTAAGTGCTTCATCTTGTGGGTTTTCTAATGCTTTTAATGCAGAACCTTTAATAATTGGTGTGTCATCACCTGGGAATTCATAAGATGATAATAATTCTCTGATTTCCATTTCAACAAGTTCTAAAAGTTCTTCATCATCAACCATATCACATTTGTTCATAAAAACTATGATGTATGGAACGCCAACTTGACGAGCAAGAAGGATGTGTTCACGAGTTTGTGGCATAGGGCCGTCAGCTGCAGAAACAACTAATATAGCACCGTCCATCTGTGCAGCACCAGTGATCATGTTTTTAACATAGTCGGCGTGACCTGGGCAGTCAACGTGTGCATAGTGACGAGTATCAGATTCGTATTCAACGTGGCTTGTTGCAATAGTAATACCACGTTCTCTTTCTTCTGGTGCTTTGTCAATATTTGCATAATCTACAAATGCAGCAAGACCTTTTTGTGATAAAACGTTAGTTAATGCTGCTGTTAAAGTTGTTTTACCGTGGTCAACGTGTCCGATTGTTCCAACGTTAACGTGTGGTTTTTTTCTTTCAAATTTTTGTTTTGCCATGATTTATTCCTCCGAAATCTATTAATTTCTAGCTTTTATTATTTCATCTGCAATATTTGCAGGCACTTCATCGTAATGGTCAAACTGCATAGTATATGTAGCACGACCTTGAGTTATAGAACGCAGCTCCGTTGAATAACCAAACATTTGTTTTAACGGCACCATAGCGTTAATTACTTGTGCGTTACCCTGCACGTTCATACCTTCTATTCTGCCACGTCTTGAGTTAAGATCACCCATTACATCACCCATGTATTCATCAGGTGTAACTACTTCTACTTTCATAATAGGCTCTAAAAGAACAGGCGAACCTTGTTTCATACCGTCTTTAAATGCCATAGAAGCAGCGATTTTAAATGCCATTTCGTTAGAGTCTACCTCGTGGAAAGACCCGTCAAATACTGTAACTTTAAAGTCAACAACAGGATAACCTGCCACAATACCGTTTTCCATTGCTTCAGTTACACCTTTTTCAATAGCAGGGATATATTCTTTTGGAATAGCACCACCTACAATTTTGTTTTCAAATTCAAAACCTTTACCAGGTTCAAGTGGTGTCATTTCTAACCAGCAGTGGCCGTAGTTACCTTTACCACCTGACTGTTTAATATATTTACCTTCAGTTTTAACTGCTTTACGGAAAGTTTCACGGTAAGCAACTTGTGGGTTACCAATATTAGCTTCTACTTTAAATTCTCTTTTTAAACGGTCAACAATAATTTCAAGGTGGAGTTCGCCCATACCTGATATAACTGTCTGACCTGTTTCTTCATCAACCCTTACTCTAAAAGATGGGTCTTCTGATGCAAGTTTACCAAGTGCTACAGAAAGTTTATCCTGATCTGCTTTTGTTTTTGGTTCAATAGCAATAGATATAACCGGTTCAGGAAATTCCATAGCTTCTAATATTACAGGTTTTTTTTCATCACACAGAGTATCCCCTGTTGTAGTGAATTTAAGACCTACTGTTGCACAAATATCACCTGCACGGATTTCTTTTATTTCTTCACGTTTATTAGAGTGCATTTTTAAAAGACGGCCTATACGTTCTTTTTTCTCTTTAGTAGAGTTTAAAACATAATTACCTGCTTCAAATACACCAGAATAAACTCTGAAATATGCAAGCTGACCCATATATGGGTCTGTCATAATTTTAAATGCTAAAGCTGCAAATGGTTCATCATCACTTGCAGGACGTTCTTCTTCTGCACCTGTTTCTGGATTAATACCTGTTATAGCAGGTATATCTAAAGGTGATGGAAGGTAAGCAACTACTGCATCTAAAAGTTTTTGGATACCTTTATATTTAAATGCTGTTCCACATAATACTGGGTTGAAAAGTAAGGCACAAGTCCCTTTACGTAGTGCAGCAACGATTTCTTCGTTAGAGATTTCGCCGCCTTCTAAGTATCTTTCCATCAGTTCTTCATCTGCTTCCACAGCTGTTTCTATCATTTTAGCACGATACTCTTCTGCTTTATCTTTTAAATCAGCAGGAATATCCACTACTTTATAATTCATACCAAAATCGCCTTCTACATCCCAAATGTAGCCTTTCATTTCAATTAAATCAACTACACCTTGGAATTTATCTTCAGCACCTATTGGTATTTGAACAGCAACTGGTGTTGCACCTAATCTATCGCTCATCATTTCAAGAACACGGAAAAAGTTAGCACCTGTTCTATCCATTTTATTAACGAAAGCAACTCTAGGGACCTTATATTTATCTGCTTGTCTCCATACTGTTTCAGACTGTGGTTGAACACCTGCAACAGCACAAAATACCCCAACTGCACCGTCTAACACTTTAAGTGAACGTTCAACTTCAATAGTAAAGTCAACGTGTCCTGGAGTATCAATGATATTAATTACATAATCATTCCAGAAGCATTGAGTAGTTGCAGAAGTAATTGTGATACCTCTTTCTCTTTCCTGCTCCATCCAGTCCATAGTAGCTGCACCATCATGCACTTCGCCTATTTTATAGTTTACACCAGTGTAATATAAAATACGTTCTGTTGTTGTTGTTTTACCAGCATCAATGTGAGCCATGATACCGATGTTTCTTTGTAAATCTAGTGATTTTGCCCTTGCCACAAGAAACTCCTGTTATTACCATCTAAAATGTGCGAAAGCTCTGTTTGCTTCTGCCATTTTATGTGTATCTTCACGTTTTTTAATAGAAGCACCTTTATTAGAAGCAGCATCCATTAATTCCCCAGCAAGACGCTCAATCATAGTTCTTTCTTTACGTGAGCGGGATGCTGTAATAATCCATTTAATAGAAAGTGCTTGACGTCTTGCAGGCCTTACTTCTGTTGGCACTTGATATGTAGCACCACCAACTCTGCGAGATTTTACTTCAAGAACAGGTTTAACGTTTTCTATTGCTTTTTTGAAAACTTCAATACCTTCTTCGCCGCCTCTTTCTTTAATTAAATCTAATGTTCTGTAAAAAATACCTTCTGCTACTGATTTTTTACCTGAATACATTAAGCTGTTAATAAATTTTGTTACAAGAATATCTTTATAGATTGGATCTGGTAACACTTCACGTTTTTTAGTTCCTCTTCTGCGTGCCATTTATATTCCTCTCTTATTTAGGCCTTTTAGCACCGTATTTAGAACGGCTTTTTTTTCTGTTCGCAACGCCTGCTGTATCTAAAGCACCACGAACTACTTTGTAACGAACACCCGGTAAATCTTTTACCCTTCCGCCACGGATAAGAACAACTGAGTGTTCTTGTAAGTTATGGCCTATACCTGGGATATACGCTGTTACCTCAATACCATTTGTTAAACGAACCCTTGCAACTTTTCTTAAAGCTGAGTTAGGTTTTTTAGGTGTTGTGGTATAAACACGAACACACACTCCACGTCTTTGTGGGTTTGCTTGTAATGCCGGAGATTTAGTCTTTTTAATCATTTCCATACGACCAAATCTAACTAACTGATTAAGAGTCGGCAAAGAACACCTCCAATAAAATTATGGCTTTTTCACCATGAAATATTTTATATATTAAAATTTTTCTGCCTTCTTTTAAAAGCAATTTTAATTTCTTTTCAGTAATAATTAGCTTGTCGGAAACTCCCTTTATAGATAAGTGCTTGAAAGCTGTTAGTTTGTTTCCATCTCCATAGTGGGGGTAATATTATAACATATTAAACAAAAATGCAAGCATTTTTTTTATTTTTATAATTTTTTATTATAATGTATCTAAACCTGCAGTATTAATTTTATTTACTTTGCTTTTCCTCAAGTTCTTTTAATATCTGCCTTGTGCGTATAAGTGCTTTATCTATATGGGTTGTTACGTTTTGTTCCCCAAGCATTTCAATAAAGTGCATTTTCCTTAATGTTTCATATGGCACAGGGTTTACTCCTGATAACACAAGCTGGGTGCCTGTCTGCTTACATTTATTATAAAAATTTTCTAAAGCGTGTTCTCCTGTAGCATCAATTGCAGGCACATTCCGCATTCTTAAAATAAATACTTTTGGGTTTTTGCCTATTCGTTCAAGGGTATTAATTAGTATATCTGCCACACCAAAGAAAAACGGGCCGTTAATTTCATATACTTCCACACCTTCTGGAATATCTTTTTTGCTGGTAGCATCAGGGTCAAATTCTTCTGATCTGCCTTCTGCTGCATCAAATTTCATTTTACCCATACTTGTAACATCACTCATACGTTTCATAAATAAAAGGGATGCTAATATAACACCCACCTGCACTGCAGCAGTTAAATCTATTACTATTGTTATTATAAATGTGGTTAAAAGCACAGCTATATCACTTTTTGGTGAACTGAATAAATTTTTCATATTTTTTATACCCATCATATCAACAGCTACCACAAGTAAAACACCTGCTAGTGCTGCCATAGGTATTATTTCTATTAAAAATGAAAAGAAAAGTATAAAAAAACATAAAAATACTGCATGAATCATACCTGCAACGGGAGTGGCACCCCCTGCACGAACGTTGGTAGCCGTTCTTGCAATTGCACCTGTTGCAGGAATACCCCCAAAAAATCCTGATAATATATTTGCAGCACCTTGACCTATTAATTCTGTATTTGATTTATGATGCCCGCCTGTCATACCGTCTGCCACAACTGCAGATAAAAGTGATTCTATACCTGCTAAAAGTGCTATAGTAATAGCTGCAGGGAATAAACTTCTTATTTTATCAATAGATATTTCTGGCAGCGAAAAAGACGGAAATACTGCTTCAATACTGCCAAACCTTGCCCCTATGGTTTCCACATTTATTCCTAAAAAGTATGCCGCACATGTTACAATAACAATTGCAGCCACATGGGAAGGTATATTTGTGGAAATCTTTCTAAATATAATTATAATAAGTATAGTTGATGCACCTAGTATAGCAGCAGCAATATTTAATTCTGATATATGGGAAAATAATGATATTAATTTATCTGCAAAAGCAGGAGATGATTCAGTATACTGCAGTCCAAAAAAATCTTTTAATTGAGAAGAAAAAATAACAACCCCTATACCTGCAGTAAAACCTGTTGTAACAGGATACGGTATAAATTTAATATACGTGCCTACCCGTGCTGCCCCTAAAAATATTAAAATAACACCTGCCATAATAGTAGCTAAAATAAGCCCGTCATAACCAAAATCAGATATTATGCCGTATATAATAATAACGAATGCTCCTGTAGGGCCACCTATCTGGTATTTACTGCCTCCTAAAAAAGATATGAAAAACCCTGCAATAACAGCAGTAAATATACCTTGTGATGGTGTGGCACCACTTGCAATGGCAAAAGCAAGGGCTAAAGGTATTGCCACAATACCTACAGTTATTCCTGCAAAAAAATCTTTTTTAAATGTGCTAAAAGAATAGTTTTTTATTACTTCAAAAAATACTGGAATAAATTTTTCTTTAGCGTCCATAGATGCCCCCGTTAAAATATATACCCTATTCATATAATACTTATATTAAAAAAATACAATATATTTTGTGTTTTCATTGATTTTTTTATTGATTATATTGTTTTTAATGATATAATCCCACTATGAGTTCAAAAGGATGTAACCACGGCTGTATACACAGAAAAGAAATAAAAGTGGAACAAATGAAAGAATTATACCTTTTCAGGTGTGCTGCTGTTAAAAAATACATTACTAAAGACGAAGTTAAATCAAGATGCAGCCTTTATCAAGGCCATTTGCAAATAAAAGAACATTCTATAGACGAATTTCTTTTTTAAATTTTAAATTATATTATTATTAATTATTTGGAGCATTATATGACATCAATTGCTTTACCAAAATATACAAAAGCAGAAGAAATTATGAACGCATTAACCCATGGAATAGGCATAGCATTAAGTATTGCAGGGCTTGTTATTCTTGTGGTTTTTGCAGCAATTTATGGAGATGCCTGGAAAGTAACCGCTTCTGCTATATATGGTGCTTCTATGATAGTGCTTTATACGGCTTCTACCCTTTATCACAGCTTTTCCAAGACAAAAGCAGCCTCAGCACTTAATATGTTTGACCATATTTCCATATATTACTTAATAGCTGGTTCTTACACACCTTTTATGCTTGTAAACCTGCGGGGTGCATGGGGCTGGACCATTTTTGGTATCATTTGGGCATGTGCAATTACAGGGACAGTGCTGAAAATAATATATGGTCATAATTTTAGAAAAATATCTACTATCATATATCTTGCTATGGGCTGGATGATTTTAATAGCTTTCTACCCTTTTGTTAAAAATGTGGAATTAGGGGGTATACTTCTGCTTGCTGCAGGCGGGCTTGCCTACTCTTTAGGGGTTATTTTCTATAAATGGAAATCACTGCCTTTTAACCATGCAATATGGCATCTTTTTGTTTTAGCAGGCACTATATTACAATTCTTTTCAGTGCTTTTTTATGTGGTGCTTGTATAGATATATTTTAGCTATAGTGTGTTTTAATAAATATAAATACGAATAAATATTAAAAATATTTTATTCATAAGTATAA
>RCNI01001653.1_pt1 | contig 11686 bp, 13 predicted proteins | sample 2041151 | NCBI WGS metagenome assembly RCNI01 (sample SAMN09708214, study PRJNA481090) | feces metagenome | isolation source: feces | place: Antarctica: Albino Rookery
GTGCCGACAAGATGATTCCATAACCCAATCCGTCAAAGTGACGCTCTGCGAACAACCGCAAAAGGGCAGAGGTGGATTTTTCTTGTATTGGGAGGATTTTTTTGTTATAATGTTATCGATAAATTGGGTTAGTATGACCTAAGAGGAGAGTTATCTTGCATTATTTGACAAACTTATGGAATCAGCTGGACTTTGGCTCCCTGCAGGATATTGTGCTGCGGCTGGTATCGGTGTTCCTGTGCCTGACAATTCACGAAACCTGTCATGGCCTGGCAGCGCTGGCTTTGGGAGATCCTACCGCTAAACGGCAGCATCGGCTGAGTCTGAATCCCCTGCGCCATATCGACTGGTTTGGTTTGGGCGTGATGCTGGTGGCAGGTTTTGGCTGGGCCAAGCCGGTGCCGGTGAATCCTAACTATTTTAAGAAACCGAAGCGGGGCATGGCGCTGACGGCTCTGGCGGGCCCTGTGTCCAACTTTGTGCTGGCCTTTGCGCTGATTGCCGTTACCAACGCTTTGTGGACCCATATGGCCTACGCTGTGTGGCTTGAGACATTGGGCGTGTTCTTTTTAGAGACAGCCATTCTTTCCATCGGTCTGGGACTGTTTAATCTGGTCCCCATCCCGCCGCTGGATGGTTCCAAGGTGCTGTTTGCCTTACTGCCGGATCGGCAGTACAATATGTTGCTGCGCTATGAGCATTTGGGGTTCCTTCTGCTGTGGGCACTGGTGTTCCTGGATGTTGGCGGTGGTTGGATGAATACTGCCATTGGCGGTATTTACAGCCTGTTCTGCCGTGCAGTTGGTTTTTGAGGTGGAACGATTGGACAATCCGATTTTTAAACTGGAAAAAGTGGTGCAGAACCGCACCAGCGATGTGATGGAGGATTTTGAGGGACCGCTGGACCTGATCCTTTATCTGCTGAGTAAGAATAAAATTGAAATTCAAGACATTCCCATTGCCCTGATTCTGGATCAGTATTTGGCTTATTTGGAGCAGCGTCAAAAAATGGATCTGGAAGTGGCCAGCGAATTTGTGACCATGGCTGCCCATTTAATGTACATCAAGACACGAATGCTCCTGTCTATTGAGGATGAGGAAGCGCAGAGCGAGATGGATGCCTTGATTAAGTCACTGGAAGAGCGTCAGCGCAGCGAGTGCTATCTGAAGATCAAGCAGCTTACCGAAACGATGGCGGTCCGGAGTGAATTCGGACGCAGCATCATTACCCGCAATCCGGAACCGGTGAAGCGAGGAAAAGTATACGAATACAGCCAGGAACCGCAGGATCTGGCGGATACCATGCAGGAAATGATGGAGCGGCACAATCAGACGCTGGAGTCACCTGTGGAAGTCTTTGAAGAGATCGTTAAGCGGGAACCCTACTCCGTGGAGAGCAAGGCCAAAGAGCTGATGCACCGACTGAAAATTGGCGGTGTAACCCGCTTTTTGCAGCTCTTCCGGGGCAGCAAGAGCCGCAGTGAATTGGTGGCGACCTTTATGGCTGTTCTGGAACTGTGCCGGAACCGAATGATTCGTCTGGCGGGTTCCAGCAGCGATTGTACCGTCACCTGGGAAGGTGACCATCCTGAGAATGAAGTGAGGACATAACAGATGGGAAACATGGAAATGAAGGAAATCGAGGCGGCGGTAGAGGGAATCCTCTTTGCCTCCGGAGAGCCGGTGTCCATTGACCGCATCTGTGTGGCACTGGATCTGGACCGTGATGCCGTGGAGAAAATCGTCCACCGCCTGGCCGACTATTACAGTTTTGAACGCCGGGGCATTCGCCTGCTGCAAATGGAGGATGCCTATCAGCTCTGCTCGGCACCGGAATATGCGGAGATCATTCACAAGGCCTTTGAAATCCGCAAGCCAGCCAAGTTGAGCCAGCCTGCCCTGGAAGCGCTGACGATCATTGCTTACTATCAGCCCACCACCCGGGCTTTTGTGGATCAGATTCGTGGTGTGGACAGTTCCTATACCATCAGCTTGCTGCTTAAGCGTCATCTTATCGAGGAATGTGGGCGGTTGCAGGTGCCGGGACGACCCCACCTTTATCGGACGACGAAGACATTCCTGCGTTCGTTCCATCTGAACTCGCTGGAGGACCTGCCGGAGATGCCCGGTCTGGCGGGCGAGGGACAGCTGCAAATGGATTCTGACGGTGACTTGGTGGAAGCCGCAACGCCCGAGACATAAGAGAATTTGAACGGAAAGGGGAGGATGCCGTGATTGCATTATGGATTCTGGGAATTCTGGCACTGGTGGTAATCTTACTGCTGCAACTGCGTGTAGGGACCAGGATATCCTTTGGGGAAGCACTGCACGTCACAGCAAAAATCGGACCGATAACGGTCCAGATCCTACCGCGTCCGGAAAAGAAAAAGAAGCCAGAGGCAACCGCTTCTTCTCAAAAGAAGAAATCGGAGGCGGCCCCTGCCCAAAAGGAAAAAATAAGACCCACGCTGGCTGAGATCAAAGAGGCGGCCCCAGTGCTGTTTGATGCACTGAAGAGGGCACTGGCGAAGACCAGACGGCGAATGCGGATCGATCCAATGCGCCTTTGTGTCATCTTTGGCGGAGAGGACCCTGTGGAAATAACACAGCTTTACGGCTGGGCCAATACCGTCATGTGGACGGTGATGCCTCCGCTGGAAGAGTTGCTGCAAATGCCGGACCCGCACATTCATCTGGAACCGAATTTTGAAAGCAAGACGACCCACTGTGAAGGGGAGCTGGGACTCAGCTTTCGTGTGGGAGATTTGATCAATATTGCCCTGACACTGGCCATCCCCGTCTTACGGTGGTATTTGGCCTTGCGGAAAAAACAGCGGGAATCTCTCGCTGATGCAAAGAAAACTACGCAAACGGCGTAAGATACGGAAAGGATGCACACCATGGAAAATAACGAAAAGAAAAACCCTCTGACCGAGCTGTTGGAGAGCTCAATTGGCAAGATCCGCGATATGGTGGATTCAAATACGGTGATCGGTGACCCTATTTCTACACCGGACGGCGTGACATTGATCCCTGTATCTAAGCTGAGCTTTGGCTTTGGCTGCGGCGGTGGAGACTATGGCAAGCAGGCAGCATCAGACCGTTTCGGCGGCGGCAGTACGGCAGCTGCCAAGATCGAGCCGATGGCGTTTCTGGTGGTGAAGGATGGAATGACCCGCGTCCTGCCTGTGGGGCTGCCGGCCATGACGACGGCGGACCGCGTCATTGAGATGGTTCCGCAGGTGATGGACCGTGTAGAGAACTATATTGACCGGAAAAAGGAAAATCAGGAGCTGTAAGTGAATAGACTGGAAACACCATAATGTAAAGGGTGATTCCATGCGAAAATTATTGTTGTGGCTGTGCACCGCCGCGCTGCTTTGTTCGGCGGTGCCCTGTCATGCTCTGACAGTGGATACTTCTGCCAAAGCCGCCATCTTGATGGATGCGGAAACCGGAGAAGTGCTCTATGAGAAAAATGCCCGCCAGCAAATGCGTATTGCCAGCACAACAAAAATTATGACGGCGTTGGTTGCATTGGAGAAGGGGACACTGCACAAACGTGTCTGCGTCAAACCGACCCATATGGCAGAGGGCTCCTCCATGTACTTAAAGGCGGGCGAGCGGGTAACCGTAGAGGAGCTGCTGTACGGCCTGCTCCTTAATAGTGGCAACGATGCAGCGCTGGCATTGGCAGAGGGCTGCTGCGGCAGTGTCGATGCCTTTGTGGCGGAAATGAACCGCTATGCACAGACCATCGGGATGGAGGATAGCTCCTTTGCCAATCCCAATGGGCTGGATGCCGAAGGACACTATTCCACTGCGTACGATATGGCGCTGCTGGCCTGTGCTGCGATTCAGCAGCCCCTGCTGGTCCGGATTGCGTCCACGACAGAGGTATCCATGGACGGGCGGCAGATGCACAATCATAATCGGCTGCTGCGTCAGACGGAGGGCTGCATTGGCCTGAAAACGGGCTATACGGAAGCCGCAGGCCGTACTCTGGTCAGCGCAGCGGTACGGGACGGTCATGTGCTGATAGCGGTAACGCTGTGCGATGGGGACGACTGGCGCGACCATACCGCACTGTACGAATATGGCTTTACTAAATTGGCGGAGTAAGAGAGAGGAGACGCACCATGACGGAGCGTTTACAAAAAATTATAGCAAAAGCGGGCATTTGTTCCCGGCGTGCGGCAGAGGAACTGCTGCGCAGCGGGCAGGTGTACGTGAATGGCACGGTGGCCCATTTAGGCGACAGCGCCGATATAACGTGCGATACCATCGATGTGAATGGCCAGGTGCTCTGTGAGCGGCCTGCGAACGTCTACCTGATGCTTCATAAGCCCAAGGGGTATGTGACCACCATGAGCGACGAGATGGGGCGACAGACGGCGGCAGAGCTGGTAGCAGACTGCGGTACGCGGGTATTTCCGGTAGGACGTCTGGATAAGGAGTCGGAGGGGCTGCTGCTGTTCACCAATGACGGTGACCTGATGCAGCACTTGATCCATCCCAGCGGAGAGGTCAACAAGACCTACCGTGTCACAGTGCATGGCGCACTGGAGGGCGCTGTGGAGCGTCTGGCATCCCTGCGGGAGCTGGATGGGGAACCCATCTGTCCGGCCCAGGTGCGCCTGGTGCGGGAGAAGGGCACATCGGCGGTGTTGGAAATCGTGATTCACGAGGGAAAGAATCGTCAGATCCGCCGGATGTGTGCGCAGTGCGGACTGAAAGTGGAACGGCTGCAGCGCATTGCGGAACATACATTGGTGCTGGGAGATTTGAAGCCTGGCAAGTGGAGATACTTAACAGATACTGAAGTGCGGGCATTAAGAGGGAGCGAATGAGCATGAGAAAAAATGTGCTTCACACAATTCAGGAAAAGGCGGCCTCCTACTCCAAAGGGCAGAAGCGGATTGCCCGATATATTCTGGAGAACTATGATAAGGCGGCTTTTATGACGGCCAGCCGTCTGGGAGAGGCGGCGCAGGCCAGCGAATCTACGGTTGTCCGCTTTGCGGCGCAGTTGGGATATGCTGGCTATCCGGATATGCAAAAAGCGTTGCAGGAGATGATTCGTGGTCGTCTGACGTCCATCCAGCGAATCCAGGCATCCCAGACACAAATGGGCGAAGATATCCTCAGCAGCGTCATGCAGAGGGACATGGACAGCATCCATACAGCCATCGATCGAGTGGATCGGGGAGAGTTTGAGCTGGTGGTACATAAACTGCTGGAGGCAGACAACATTTATTTGTTGGGCGTACGGTCCTCGTCTTATCTGGCAGGCTATCTGAACTTTTACTTCCATGCAATGTTCAAGAACGTCATCTTGGTACAAAACTACGGCAGCGGTGAGATCTTCGAACAGCTCATCCGTATCGGCCCGGGCGATGTCCTGGTGGGCATCAGTTTTCCGCGCTACTCCAAAACGGCAGTCAGTGCGGTGAATTTTGCCCGCAGCCGCGGTGCGGATGTGGTCGCCATTACGGACAGTGAAATGTCGCCTCTTTACAAGGCAGCCAGTGCATCTTTGCTGGTACGCAGTGACATGATCTCCTTTGTGGATTCCATGACGGCACCGTTGAGTTTGCTCAACGCATTGATCGTGGCTATCGGTCAGGAGAAAAACGAGGAAGTATCCAAGACTTTCGCTGAAATGGAGCGGGTCTGGTCAACATACGGTATATTTGGGAAGACAGAAGATGAATAAGAAAATTGTTGTGATCGGCGGCGGAGCTGCCGGAATGATGGCCGCAATCGCTGCGGCAGAAAACGGCGGCCATGTGTCGCTGCTGGAGCCCAACGAGCGGTTGGGTAAGAAATTGAATATTACTGGTAAGGGCCGCTGCAATGTGACCAACAACTGCTCTGTGGAGGAGCTGCTGGCCCATGTTCCGAGAAACGGACGCTTTTTGTATAGTGCTTTTTCCCGGTTTGGCAGCCAGGATGCCATGGCTTTCTTTGAGGGGCTGGGTGTTCCTTTGAAAACGGAGCGTGGCAACCGCGTGTTCCCACAGTCCGACAGTGCCTTCGATATTTCTGATGCTCTGCGGCACCGGATGCACAAACTTCATGTGACCTGGGTGCATGACCGGGCGAAGGAGATCGTGCAGGAAGAGGGCCATGTTGTGGCTGTGACAGGGGAGAAGGGCGATTATCCTGCCGATGCTGTGATTCTGGCTACCGGCGGTATGTCCTATCCCGGCACTGGCAGTACCGGCGATGGCTACCGTATGGCGGCAGCGCTGGGCCATACCATCGTGGAACCTCGTGGCTCTTTGGTGCCATTGGTCAGCGATGACCCTTGCTGCGGAAAGATGCAGGGTCTGGCACTGCGCAATGTCGAACTGACGGCCTACAACAAAAAGAACAAGGCGGTTTTCCGGGAGTTTGGTGAAATGCTCTTTACCCACTTCGGCGTATCCGGCCCGCTGGTGCTTTCTGCCAGCGCGCATCTGCGCAACTGGGAAAAGGAGCAGTACCGTCTGATGATCGATCTGAAGCCCGCTCTGGATGCACAGAAGCTGGAAGCCCGCATTCTGCGTGACCTGACGGAACAGCACAACCGGGATTTTGAAAAGATCGTGGCTGGACTGGTCCCGCACAGCATGGTGCCGGTCATTTTGGACAAGCTGGCGGTGCCGGGTTCCCTAAAGGCCAATTCCGTGACCAAGGAACAGCGCCGTGCCCTGGTAGAGCTTTTGAAAAAGTTCCCCATCTCCGTTACAGGGACCCGATCGGTGCGGGAGTCCATTGTGACCGCCGGCGGCATTAAGGTCAGTGAGATCCAACCCTCCACGATGGAGTCGAAGCTGGTTTCCGGCCTGTACGCAGCTGGCGAAGTGCTGGATGTGGATGCATATACCGGTGGATTCAACCTGCAGATCGCCTGGGCAACTGGACATCAGGCGGGTCTTTCTGCCACAGAGAAGTAAGGGAGATTGGATATGAGCAAAACAATTTATTCGGTAGCAGTGGACGGCCCTTCCGGCGCCGGAAAGAGCACCCTGGCCAAGGCCGTAGCGGCCAGCCTGGGGATCGTGTATGTAGATACCGGCGCCATTTACCGTTCCATTGGCTACTATGCGTATCAAAATGGCATCGACCCGAAGAACACGGCAGCCGTTGTGGCCGCCTTGCCGAACATTCAAATTGAAATGCGCTATGGCGAGGACGGTTTGCAGCGGATGTACCTCAATGGACAGGACGTGACCGATCAGATCCGTCTGCCGGAGATTTCCCGCTATGCCTCCGGCGTTTCCGCCATCGGCGAGGTCCGTGCGTTCCTGCTGGATATGCAGCGGGATCTGGCGAAAAAGACCAGCGTCATTATGGATGGCCGCGATATTGGCACGGTGGTGCTGCCGGATGCAGAAGTGAAGATTTATCTCACCGCTTCGACACAGGTGCGGGCCAAACGGCGGATGCTGGAGCTGGAACAGCGTGGTACCCCGCAGCCCTATGAAACCGTTTTCAAGGAGATCGAGGCACGGGACTGGGCGGATATGCACCGGGATGTAGCCCCGCTGCGACAGGCAGCAGATGCTGTTGTGGTGGATACCAGTGAGTTGGATTTTGATGCCAGCCGTGAAAAAATGCTAGATGTGATTCGGGGGAGGCTGGCACTGTGAGCGATATCAAGAACCGCTTTTACTACAACATCCATCGTTTGCTGCGGCCGCTGTTTCATCTATTTTACCCGGTTCGTGTTGAGGGCTGGGAGAATGTCGGGGAAGAGAATGTGATTCTCTGTCCGAACCACAGTCATGCACTGGACCCCATTATTCTGCTCTTTGCGCTGCCGTCTACGCTGCCGCTGCGCATCATGGCCAAGAAGCAGCTGATGGATGTGCCGCTGTTAGGCGCATTCCTGCAAAAGTTCGGCGTTTTCGGCGTAGACCGCGGAAATTCTGACATTTTGGCTGTGAAAACAGCGATTAGCAGCCTTAAAAGCGGCTTTAATATGATGATTTTCCCTGAAGGAACCCGAGTGAAAAAGCAGGGTGAAGTCGAAGCAAAGAGCGGTGTTGCTATGATGGCCATTCGCTCTGGCGTGAAGCTGCAGCCGGTTTATATTGAGCCTAAGCAGAGACCGTTCCAGCGGACGCTTGTCATCTTCGGCAAGGCCTTTACGCCGGTCTATACGGGCCGCAAGGGAACAGCAGAGGAATATCAGGCCAACGCCGACGAAGTCCTGCGGCAGGCCTATGAATTGGGGGCAAAAGCATGAAAGTGATTCTTGCAAAGAGCGCCGGCTTCTGCTACGGTGTAGAACGGGCTGTCAAACTGGCCCGGGAAACTGCACGGGAAAAGGGCAGCTGCGTGATGCTGGGCAGTATCATCCACAATGCCAATGTGGTGGACGAGCTGGCCCAACTGGGAGCCAGACAAGTGGACTCCGTGGAGGAGGTCCGGCCTGGGGATACGGTGATTATCCGGTCGCACGGCGAGAAGAAGCAGGTAATCGATCATCTGAGCGAGATCGGGGCTTGTTGTGTCAATGCCACCTGTCCCAATGTGCTGCGTATTCAGCAGTTGGTGGCCAGGGCGGAGAAGGAAGGGCGAATCCCTGTGATTATCGGGGAACCGCACCATCCGGAAGTGATGGGCGTGGCCAGCTGGTCAGCCCACTCTGTGATCTTTGATGGGCCGGAAGAGCTTTCGGCATGGCTGGCTGAAGAGCCGTCCAGACGGGATCTTCCCCTGAGTGTGGTGGCGCAGACAACCTGTATCCGGGCACTTTGGGAAAATTCTGAAGAAATATTAAAAAAACAGTGTACAAACACAAAAATCTTTGATACAATATGTGATGCTACGCATAGGCGTCAATCTGAGGCTGCCGAATTGGCCGCCAAAGTCGATGCCATGGTTGTGGTCGGAGATCGTAAAAGTGCCAACACTAAACATTTGACAGAAATTTGCAGTGAGCGATGCTCTGCCGTTGTTCAGATTGAACGGGCAGAGGAACTCAAACCGGACTTTCTTAGTGGTTGTTCTGTGGCGGGGCTTACGGCTGGCGCATCCACGCCTGCGGGCATCATTAAGGAGGTATATACAACGATGAGTGAAGAAATCAAGACCACTGAAGCTGTTGAAGAGAGCTTCGAAGAAATGCTGGAAAAGTCTTTTAAGACCTTAAATACAGGTGAGAAGGTAACCGGTATCGTGACCGCTGTTGGCCCCACGGAGGTTCAGGTGGACCTGGGCTGCAAGCAGGCTGGCTATATTTCTGCTGACGAGCTGTCCGCAGATCCCAGCGTGAAGCCCGAGGATGTGGTGAAGGTCGGCGACGAGATCGAGACCTACATCATCCGCGTCAATGACGTTGAGGGTTACGCAATGCTGTCCAAGAAGCGTCTGGACGCTGTGAAGGTTTGGGAAGACATTGAGAAGGCCAGAGAAGAGAAGACCACTCTGGAAGGCAAGGTCACCGAGGAGAACAAGGGCGGCATCGTTGTGAATATGAAGGGTGTGCGCGTGTTCGTTCCCGCTTCTCAGAGCGGCGAGCCTCGTGGTACTGACCTGAGCACTCTGATCGGTCAGACCGTGTCCCTGCGTATTACTGAGGTCAACCGTGCCCGCCGTCGCGTGGTTGGTTCTATCCGTGCTGTCAAGTACGAGGCTCGTCTGGCTGCTCAGGCTGAGATCTGGGCCAGCATCGAGGAAGGCAAGCATTACACCGGTACCGTGAAGTCCATGACTTCCTACGGCGTGTTTGTTGACATCGGCGGTGTGGATGGTATGGTACATATCTCCGAGCTGTCCTGGTCCCGCATCAAGCATCCCTCCGAGGTTGTGGCTGTGGGCGACACTCTGGATGTGTATGTCATCTCCTTCGACGCTGAGAAGCACAAGATTTCTCTGGGCGTGAAGGATCGTTCCTGCAATCCTTGGGATAAGTTCATGGAGACCTATCAGGTCGGCGATGTGGCTTCTGTCCGTATCGTCAAGCTGATGACCTTCGGTGCTTTCGCTGAGGTTGTTCCCGGCGTGGATGGCCTGATCCACATCTCCCAGATCGCTGATCGCCGCATTGAGAAGCCCGGTGATGTTCTGTCCGAGGGCGAGACCGTTGATGCAAAGATCACCGCTATCGACGAGGAGAAGCAGAAGATTTCCCTGTCCATCCGTGCACTGCTGAACGATGCAGACGAGTACGAGGACGCTGAGTAATCTTTTCGGAATGTACTATGAAGACCCGGCGCTCTATTAGCGCCGGGTCTTTTGGTAAGGGTTTAGTTGATGCAGAGGAGGAAGAATATGGAAATCAGACATGCATCAATGGCAGATCTGCGGGCTGTGACCGAAGTAGAAGCTGCGTGTTTTCCTGCAGCAGAGGCTGCCACGGAGACATCTTTTCGTGCCAGACTGGTTGCGTACCCCAGTCATTTTTGGCTGCTGTACGATGGAGATCAGTTGGTAAGCTTCGTCAACGGCATGGTGACGAATCAGCCGGATCTCACCGATGAGATGTACGAGGATGCTGCGATGCACCGGGAAAACGGCGCATGGCAGATGATTTTCGGTGTCAATACCCTTCCCAGCTACCGCCGCCGCGGTTTGGCTGAAAAGGTGTTGAAACAGGTAATTGTGGATGCCAGAGCTCAAGGCCGCCGCGGATTGGTACTGACGTGCAAAGACGAGCTGGTGCATTATTACGCCAAGCTGGGCTTTGTGAACGAAGGTGTTTCCCAGTCTGTCCACGGCAATGTGGTATGGAACCAGATGCGCCTAACATTTTAAAGGGATGAACAGCGCCGTGACAGGCAGTAGACTTGTCACGGCGCTGTTTTTTGGTATCCTTAAGCATGGAGACTGTTCCACTTGTGGTTTGGATTCTACGATTGGATGATGCAGCGGACGATTTTAGGAAAAACGGCATTTTCGTAAGATGTTTTCCTGAATCTGTGTGTTTTTCTTGAAAGATGGACAAACTTTCCTTATAATAAAGTATAGAAACGATAAGGCGCAACCTTTCCTTTTCCTCTCGTAGGGGGAAGAGATCCTGGGCACAGCCCTGAAGAAAACAGCAAGTGAGGAGTCGGCTGCTATGGCTGGATTTTGGAATACGATGAAAAAAATACAGGACACTACCCGCCCGTTCTGCTCGGCAATTGTTCCGGCAGCGGGTAATTCCCAACGCATGGGGGGAGAGAACAAGCTACTGATGTCCGTGGGGGGCGAACCGGTCTTGATGCGGACACTGCGGGCCATCGATAAGACGGAACTGGTGGATGAAATCATTGTGGCCACCCGGCACGATTCTTTGCAGGAGGTGGCGGACCTGTGCCAGCAGGCAAACCTGCACAAACGAGTGCGTGTCGTGGAGGGTGGACAGAGCCGGACGGAATCAGTATTGGCAGCGGCACTGGAGGCAGACCCGCGCTCCCGCTTTTTAGCGGTACACGATGGAGCCCGTCCGCTGGTTGTTCCGGCAGAGTTTGACGAGGTTATCCGCATGGCCCAGCGCACCAACGCAGCGGCACCGGCTGTTCCAGTGACAGATACCATCAAAAGTGCCGATGCTGCGGGCCGTGTGACAGGAACACCGGATCGCAGTACCCTCTTTGCGGTGCAGACACCGCAGGTGTTTTCCGCGGAGTTGCTGCGGGCGGCCTTGCAAAGTGTTTTAGCAGCAGGCGGCGAGGTAACGGATGACTGCGGTGCTGTGGAGCGCATG
>RCNI01001655.1_pt1 | contig 11684 bp, 8 predicted proteins | sample 2041151 | NCBI WGS metagenome assembly RCNI01 (sample SAMN09708214, study PRJNA481090) | feces metagenome | isolation source: feces | place: Antarctica: Albino Rookery
ACTACATCCCGGACACCCTGCTTATCCAGGCCATTGGTTGCCTCATCCAGAATCAGAATATCCGGGTCATCCATGATTGCCTGGGCAATCCCCAGGCGCTGGCGCATTCCAAGGGAATATTCTCCTACCTTTTTCCTAGCTTTTTTGCAAAAATCAGCAATCCTGCTATGAGCAGCACAAAAACACATACCGAACTTATTATTTTCAGGCAGCTATTACCCGAAAATTAAGGAGCTGAAAATGCACAATTCAGCAGGGAAAAGGCGAAATGAAAAAGCACACCATGTCCATGTGAGAAAGATGCTCAGAGTTTGAATCATAACAAACCCACTCATTCTTTCGGATTTCCTGGCTGTCAGAGAACTCAGGTAGGTAAATCTCCCGCAGCATGGCATCAAAATATGTCTTTGACAGCCTTGCGGTCAGTCCATGTATTTCAGTGGCTTCCCGATCAGAGGGCCAGACTGCATCGATTTTGATGTTCCAATCCAGGTAGTCTATGACCACTCTGTTCTCACCTGCCGGAGCATCCTTTTCCGGCTTTGACTGAGGCTGGGAAACCGCTTCTGTCCCGGAAGGGGGTTTATTTTCCGAAATCTGAGACTCAACTTGGGATTTTTCCAGAGGTTGGGGGAGAATCTCCCCGGCTTTTCTGCTGAGGAATCCCCCTACCGCAGCCAGGCACAGCAGCCAATATGACCCTCGTTATGTCCCTACAGCTAATTTGAGGAGCAGACAGGCAGCCTGCCTTGCAGGAATGGGAATCCATCTGACACATTCTGCATAAAAACCGCTGATGATATGATAACATTGGGAAAAAGCATGAGAGAGCCCCGCCACCGGGAGCCGAACAACTCTGCCGCAGTATCTTAAACAGTCATATATCCTGCCGCTCCATCCAGGTGTTTCGCTGCTGCGGAATCATATTCTGGAGGATATTTTCAGGAGTACAAGCTTGGGGCGATGTTTTCCTGATCTACAGAAAAGATGGCCGCATCCGCTGTCTTTGTACAGACGGATACGGCCATCTCCTATGCATTTATCGCCTGCTATCGCAAGCACAAATATCCGGGTTGGAAATCACAGTGATACGGTTTTAAGCAGTCTCCCGCAGGGGAAATCAGACACGGTCAATCCAGATGGGGCTGGACCATGCCATATGCTCGTCAGGCTGAGTCACACGGATGTAATAGTAGTCGCTGTCACCGGTGGCATACTCATCAAAAGCCTCATCGCAATGCATGGAATCCGGCTCCCAGGTTCTGATGACTTCATTGTTCCGCAGCAGGTCTACCTTTACATTCTGCGTTCCAAAAACACTCACTTCAAAATGAGCAGGTGCATCCTTGGACATGGTAAGCTCACTGCCCATCATATGCCCGTTGACCTTCAGGGAAACCAGAATTCTGGCACCGGTGGTGCCATAGGTACGGCGGTCATACATAGCGTCCCAGATACCCTCTCTGTCGTGGGTAGGCGTAAAGAAAGCCACAATACCACCTTCCACACCGTGCTCCATCTGGTGAGAGTCACTGCCGGCAGTAAAGCCCATGCGGTGGCCTCTTGCCAGAGCGTCCTGAACACTGTGTCTGGGCATCTTCTTGATGTTCTTGGTATACTTGCTGGTGCTTTCGTAATCCTCATAAGGAGCATGGCGGGACATGATCTCTGCAAGGCGCTCCACCTGATCGTCGTGGAAAGACCAGTCTGTTGCAGCACTCACCATACCCCAGTCAGCAGCAGGATGATGAGGAATACAGATGCCTCTGTAATTTTTAATGCTTGCATACAGATCGGTAGGAGTAATGCCGCTCTGCTCACCGGAACGGAACAGATCGCCCTCGTTATCCCGGTAATACACATTCTTATGGCCGAAGTCATACTGATACTCGTTGGGAGTCCACTCATAGGACAGCAGGCAGGTCAGCTCATTGTCCACATTCATCAGGTTGGCGGTAGTACGCATCAACTCCCATTCGGACTCAGAAATCCAGTCGGGATAGCAGTCATGGTCCGTCAGACAGGAAACCTGCAGATCTGCCTTTGCACGGCTCCGACGGTAATACTGATCGATGGTGCCCATGCCATCGGAAATACCGCTCTGGCCATGGATATCACCGAAAATCAGCTTGCAGCTATAGCCATTGCTCCGGAGCCATTCGGTGACCTCTTCATCGGTGTGCTTATCCAGGTGCTTTTCAGCAGCAATGGGAATGCAGAACTGAGTCTCGGCCATTTCCTTTGCTGTACCCTTCCGGCTGTCCACCACCTCAGGGGTCACTCTGGTCAGAACCACCTGAGCATTGCGGTCATAGTGGCCGTTGCGGTGGGAGAACTGCCAGGGGACAATGATCTCTTCCCCTTCGCCCAGCAGCACACTGGGATGGGTGGCACAGTGAATGTCCTCATAGGAAACCATTGCAGGCTCGCTCCAGGGGCCGTTATTTCTGCGGTAGCGCAGATGGAGCGCATCTTTACTCCAGGTATAGGTCAGAACCTGGAAACCGTCCTTCTTACCGGCTGCATTCAGATCCATATACCAGCCCACATTGTGCGCAATGGTGACAGGCTCCTCAGCCAGCACCTCAGATTCAGAGGCTTTGATGTCCGCAGAGCAGACAGAGAAGGCAGCACCGTAACCGAAGGTATACCAGCAGACAGTTGCACCGACTGCAGAAGGAATGACACGAGAACTGCAGGTCCACTCCTCGGTCTTGTCCAGCATAACCTCAGCAGTCCAGCCGTTTTTGGTTTTTGCCTTAGCCAGGGTGTGATAAGCGCCGCCGCAGTAAGCATCGCAGGAAAGATACAGGACGCCGTCTCCGCCCTCGCAGCCAGTGACACGGTAAGTCTCCTCTGCTTCAAAGACGGATTCCTCTTTCAGGATCTCTTCTCCTGTCAGAGCACACATCATGCTCTTAGCACCGCCCCGATACTGCCGGGTCCACAGCAGATAAAGCTCCTGATTCCAGATGCAGAAGCTGGGATACAGTTCTGCCACGCCGAAGGAAACTGTAGTAGTCTCACTCCAGACTCCGTCCCGCACAGAGCGGACACAGATTTTCCAGCCCTTGTTCTCAGTCTCGCTCCATGCATACCAGACAGCACCGCCGAAAGCAATGCTCACAGGATAGAGCACTTCGCCGCTGCCGGAAATAACCCTGACATCCTCCAGGTGGTCGCCCACCAGAATGCCGGTTTCCAGCTCGTCATGCTTCTTTGCAAACTTCTGATAGTGGACTCGAAGCTGATCGTGATCCATAGCAGCGCCGGGAAACTGTGCGCTGTATTCAATCAGGTTGGTTACACCAATACCATTCGGTGCAGTAGGAATATTCATAACCATAACATCCTCCATTTTTGAATTTTAATCTGTTTCGTGTTTACCAACGCCGGCCGGGGGCTGAACCCTTCTGGCGCAGAATGCAAGGACAAACAAAGTGACCACATAGGGCAGCATCTGAATCAGCTGGGACGGGACTCCCTGCCCCTGCAGATAAATCTGAACCGCATCACAGAAGCCGAACAGCAGAGCACACAGCACAATGTGAATGGGATTATATCTGCCCAGAATCGCAATGGCGACCGCAATATAGCCACGGCCCGCAGTCATACCCCGAACAAACATATTGAGCTGATCGAGAGACAGAAAGGCACCGCCATAGCCCGCCAGTGCACCGCAGATCAACACACCGGAATACTTAAGTGCGTGAACCCGCAGACCCATGGAGCTGGCAGCCTTGGGATTTTCACCAACCATCCGCAGCCGCAGGCCGTAGGTGGTTTTAAAGAGGACAATCCAGCTGACCGCAACCACAGCAATCATGACCAGAAAGTTAAAGGACTGGGTATTGATAATGGGAATGGGGCCGCCCAGGTTGCCTTCAATAGAAGCAACCATTTCAGAGGTTCCCTTGTTGCCCCAGACAACCTGCATCATCAGCGTGGTAATCGCAGTGGCAAGCAGGTTAAGGCCGACACCGCTGATTACCTGATTCACCCGATAGCGGATGCACAGAACACCGTGGAGCAGCGCAATCAGCATACCGCCCAGAACTGCACACAGCAGGCCAACAGCAACGCTGTCTGTATAATAGGAACCAACAACGCCGCAGAATGCTCCGCACATCAGCATGGATTCCAGTCCCAGGGCCATAACACCGCCCCGCACAGAGAATGCGCCGCCGACAGCTGCAAAGATCAGAGGAATTGCCATATAGACCGAGGAACCCAGAATCGGGATCAGATAGGAAAAGATCACGCTCATTTCTGATTACCTCCCTGAACAGCCGGTTTATTTTTCTGCAAAGACTTTTTTCCGCTGTGGAAATGCTGCCGCATCAGCTTGATAAGCAGCGGGGCAGAAACAAAAATAACCACCATAGCCTGAATAACATCTACAAACTCAATGGGAATACCGGTAGTCCGATTGAGCTCCATGGCACCCGCCCGGAGAATGCCGAAGATAAGGCCCGCAAAAATCGTGCCTACAGGGCTTTCCGCAGCCAGGGCGGAGACGGCAATACCGTTGAAGCCATATCCGGGTGAAAAATCACTGATGAGCCGCCGGTCTACACCCAGAACCTGGTTGACACCTGCCATGGCTGCCAGCGCACCGGACACACACATCGCGATTACCAGGGTTCTGTTTACAGGAATACCGGCCGTCTCGGAAGCCTTTTTATTAAGGCCCACAGCCCGGATTTCATATCCCACCGTGGTGCGGTCAATGAGCCACTTCACCACAAAGCAGGCAATCACCGCAATAAATATAGCGGCTGTTACCTGATACTTGGGAATGATACGGGGCATCTGTGCTGCTTCCACCACCCGATCAGACTGGGCAATGGGACTTCCTTCCGCCAGCAGCACACCGTTGAGAAGATAGCCCACAATATAGGTGGCAATGGAATTGAGCATAACACCTGCAACCACCTCATTGGAGCCGAATTTGACCTTCATAAAGCCAATGATGGCGGCATAGGCAGCGCCGAAAATCATACCGCAGAGGATTGCCAGGGGCAGATGAATAAACCCGGGGAGTCCCAGATCTACAGTGCCGATCAGGGCAGCACCCAGGGCTCCCATGTACATCTGGCCTTCTACGCCCAGATTGATCAGAGAAGCCTTCTTTGCAAAGGTAAATGCCAGTCCGGTGAAAATCAGAGGGGTTGCCTGGGTCAGCATCCGGGCAACGCCCCGAAGACTGCCGAAGGCACCGGAACAGATGGCTCCGTAAGCTTCAAAGGGGTTATATCCGCATACAGCCAGGATAACAGCACTGATGACCAATGAGACCAGCAAAGCCAGAACGGACATCATAGCTCCGCTGCCGCACACTTTGTCCCAGTGTTCCTTCAGCGCATTTTGAGGTTTTGAAGTCATTGAGATACCTCCTCTTCAATGCTGCTGCCAGTCATCAGAAGTCCCAGCTCCAGCTCATTGAAAACGTCATGGGCACTTTCCGCCACAATCCGGCCATCATAGATAACCGCAATCCGATCACTCAGTCGGCGCACCTCATCCAGATCCGCAGACAGCAGCAGCACTGCCTTTCCCGCATCCCGCAGATCCAGCAGGCGGTTATGAATAAATTCCTGAGCACCAACATCCACACCACGGGTAGGCTGGGCAACAATGAGCACATCAGGATTTTCACTGAATACCCGGGCAATGACCACCTTCTGCTGGTTGCCGCCGGACAGAGAACTACAGGCAGAAGTCGTATTCTCTGCTTTCACCTGATACTCTTCCTTCTTTTCTTCTGCAAACTGGTGGATCACCTTTGTTTTCCGAATTCCATGTTTTTCAAACTTTCTGCTGCGGTGATAGCCCAGAATGATGTTGTCCTCAATGCTCATAGACAGCACAAGTCCCCGTTCCAGGCGGTCTTCCGGGATATGTCCCACGCCCGCCTCAAGAAAATCTGCGCTGTTTCCGCTGAGAGGCTTTCCGTCCTTCAGCAGCTCCATGGAATCGGGCTTACGCAGTCCGGTCAGCACTTCAATCAGTTCAGACTGACCGTTTCCTTCGATTCCGGCAATTCCCAGGATTTCGCCCTTGCGAAGCTTCAGGGAAATGTCCTTTAATACGGGAATATTCTTAACCGTCAGATTCAGGTTCCTGACCTCATAGGCCACTTCTCCGATCTTCTCACTTCTTCGGGCAATATCCAGGTTTACTTCCCTGCCCACCATCATCAGTGCCAGATCATTGATGCTGCATCCCGCAGCAGGAACGCCGCCGTCAATCATCACACCGGATCTGAGCACAGAAAGACGATCTGCAATGGCTGCCGTCTCTCTGAGCTTGTGTGTGATGATGATGATGCTTTTTCCGGCCTTTTTCAGATCTCTCAGCACAGCAAACAGCTCCTGAACCTCCTGAGGTGTCAAAACTGCTGTAGGCTCATCCAGAATCAGGATTCTGGCGCCCCGGTACAGTGCCTTCAGGATTTCCACACGCTGCTGTTCACCCACCGACAGGGTCTGAACCTTGGCATTTGCATCGATGCCGAAGTTATATTTGTCAATCATTTCCTGAACCTTCCGGGCTGCCTCCCTGTAGGAAATGAAGGGGCCCTTACTCGGTTCACTGCCCACAATAATATTTTCAGTAACGGTCATCACAGGGGTGAGCATGAAGTGCTGATGCACCATACCGATTCCCAGCTTGATTGCCTGAGCCGGATGCTTTACATCCACTTTCTCCCCATCAATCAGGATTTCTCCGCAGTCCGGCTGAAGCATTCCATAAAGAATGTTCATCAGCGTTGACTTACCGGCACCATTTTCTCCCAGGAGAGAATGGATTTCACCCTTTGCTACTGAAAAATTCACGTTGTCCAATGCCCGTGTGGCACCGAACGTCTTTGTAATGCCACGCATTTCAACAGCATTTACCATATCATTTCTCCCATTGTCCCAATTTCTCAAACACCCCTGCTATGGTAACCCAAAGCAGGGGTGCTGGAAGCTCTGTATTATTTGCCGTACTGGTTGGCGGTCAGCCAGGTTTCCATCTCTTCTGCAGTCTCGGGGGGAACCAGAGTACCATCAGAAACCATCTGCTGGATTTCGTCAAAACTCTTCTTCAGTTCCTCAGGCAGTTCCACATTGGAGCTCTCTGCATCGAATCCAACAGCGCCTTCCTTCAGGCCGGAGATATGCAGACCGGCAGTCCAGGTGCCGTCCATGAAAGCCTTAATCTCGTTATAAACCATAGCATCAACAGCACGGGCAGAAGTACCCACAATGTTGTCGGGCTGGAGGTAGTTCACGTTTGCACCCACAGCAAAGCTGTAAGCACCGGCTTCCACAGAGGCATTGTACACGCCCATGCCGGAACCGCCGGCAATTGCCTGAATAAAATCAGCGCCCTGGTTGTACATACTCATAGCCATTTCTTTTGCAGTACCCGGGTCGTTAAAGCTGTCCACGCAGCCCTCCAGAACGGTCACGTCAGGGTTGACATACTTTGCACCTGCGGTATAGCCAACAACACCGCATCTCAGGGCGGGGTTGTCCTGGCCCAGAATCACGCCGATAACATTCTGCTCATTGGCAAACTTCATGTCGCTGAGAGTACCCAGACCTGCAGCAACACCGGCCATAAAGGTCTGCTCCTGCCACTTGGTAGCAACTGCGCTCACATTGGGCAGATCCAGGAAGGAGTCAACATGGGAGAATTTCTGCTCGGGGAAATCGCCTGCAACTTCAGTAATTGCTTCGCTCATATCTGTACCGATGCCGATAATCAGATCATACTCTTCCGTCTCAGCCATGCTGCGTAAATTGGGAGCAAAGTCGCTGAAAACAGCGGACTCCAGATAGTCGAACTCAATGCCGAGATCCTTCTGTGCCTTGGTCATGCCATCATAAGCCATATCGCAGAAGTTCTTGTCGCCCAGTCCGCCGGTACCCAGAACCAGGCCAATCTTGCAAGCCTGGTTTTCAGCAGGCTTCTCTTCCTTACTGCCGCACGCAGCCAGGGAAACCAGCATCATGGCGCACAGCAGGAGTGCAGTCAATTTACGAATTCTCATTGTTATATCTCCTTTATTGCGTTGTTGAAACCTCTAAGTGCTCAGGTTTCTCTTTCCTTCTGTATTATATCTATATAAGAAAAACCGGTCAATAAAGCCAATTGACCGGTTTTGGTAAGTTTTTTACTTTTCAGAATCTGCAAAAATAATTCTGTACTTTTATGATGTTTTATGGGAGTATTTTGACATTCGATCCAGCTCCGGAGAGACTCCCTTGTAGCGTTTGTACATTCTGGTAAAATATCCGGCAGAGGTATAGCCCACCCGCTCTGCTATGGTTCCAACCCGGAGATCTGTAGTACGGAGCAGCTCCTGTGCACGGTCAAGTCTGTAAAGCGTGAGATAGACATTAAAATTCTGTCCCACTTCCTCCTTGAACTGTCTGGAAAAATATCCCGGAGAACGGTAGACCTGCTGCGCAACCTCTGCAAGAGACAGATTCTCCATGTAGTGCTGGTGAATGTATTCCAGCGCCTCCGAAATAGAAGAAGAACATCTTCCCAAATAGCTGCTGCTGATTCCCGCAAGAAATTCCCGGCTGCGCTGAATGCACTGATCCATGCTCTGAGAAATCACCATCGTCTGTTCCGATTCTTCTGTTTCCTGATAGTACCGTTCCTCCAGGGAAAGCACCATTCTACGGCAGCAGTCCACCGCCCACTCCACGTCTCCGGCCCCGGGAACCCCTATATTACGGAACCAGAGTTCCAGCTGTTCTCCGGCCTCCGGATATCGGCGCTGAGCTGTCAATTCCAGAATCTCCTGACGCTGCTCCAGAAGTGCCTCCCGGTTCAGCGGCTGACGTTTCTGAAGCTCCTCAAAATAAACAGTCGTCTCTGCTCCGCTGAAAAAGTTTCCCAAACGGGCAGTGCTGGCTTCCCGAAGGGCAAGCGGAAATTCTGACCGGCGATAAAATACGGAACTGATGCCGATTTTTCCACGAAGACAGAGCGCCTGCTCAAATCTGGCAATCAGCCCTGACATCTCCTGATCGGTCTGCAGAACTGCATAATCCTGCCCCTTATCACAGGCAATCACCGCATAAATTCCGCACTGCTCACTGACTGTCTTGGAAAACTGCGCCACTCTGTGCCATTCCTCAGGAGAATCTGTAGCTGCAACGCAGAGCAGCCGGTAGGGAATCTGATCCGCCATCCCCTGCATCCTCCAGAAGGTATCTGCGAAATTGGGCTGTTCCTGCATATGGTAGTAATTATATAGGTCAATGCATCCGCTGAGATAGACATCCTTTACTTTTCCATTTACCTTACTCTCCTTGAGCGCAGAAACCTCCCCAACCAACCGGGTAATATCCGATACTCTCAATTCGGATTTCAGCAGGTATTCCTTTGCTCCCAGGGACACTGCCTCCTGAGCATAGCTGAACTCCGCATAATTGGTCAGAATCACAAATACCGTAAAGGGCAGCACTTCAACTGTACGGCGCATCAGCTCCAGGCCGTCCATCCCCGGCATTCGAATATCCGTAATCACCAGGTCCGGTTTCTCATTCATGATCTTCTGAAACGCTTCGCTGCCGTTGGATGCAGATACAACATGGTGCTTTTCAGGGGTACGTTCAATACAATACAAAAGCCACTGGCATATTGGTGTTTCATCATCTACTACTACAATATTTAAACGCAAGCAATGTCACCCCTTTCTATGTTTCCGCAGGCAGCGTAAACGTGATTTTCGTCCCTCTTCCCACCTGGCTGTCGATGCGCAGACCGTATTCAGCACCGTAGCACAGCTGAATACGCTCGTGAACATTCCGAAGACCCACATGGTTCAGAGGAACATCCTTTTTCAGAATCGTTTTGCGTGTGTCATCGGACATACCTACACCGTCATCCTCCACCACAATCAGCAGATTGCCGTCCTTTTTGCAGGCAGAAATCCGGATGTGGATAAAGTCCTTTTCCATACCATGGAAGATTGCATTTTCCACCACTGGCTGAAGAATCAATGCCGGAACCTGAATATTCAATACCTCTTCATCAATATCATAACTGGCCTCAAAGGCATTGCGATACCGATACCATTGCAGCTTGACATAGCTCTTTAAGGTATCCATTTCCTTGCTCAGGGGGATAAATTCCGAGGATCGGGTAAGTGTATCCCGGAGCAGCTTGGAAAAATAGAAAAGCATCTCCCCTGCATCTTCTGTCTGTCCCATTTCCAGCATGAAGCGAATGGAGGTCAGGGTATTGTGAATAAAATGGGTGTTAATCTGCGCATGGAGAAAATCCATTTCCGCCACACGCTTTTCCTGCTCGCTTCTGCGGACAGTGGTAATGAGATTGTTCATTTCCTCAACCATCGCATTGAAGGAGTCCTCAATGGAGCCGAATTCATCATCCTTTTCCACAACCAGCCGGACAGACAGATCATCCTGAATGGTTTTTTCCATTCCGTCCCGGATGCGGGAAACCCGGTGCAGAAGCTTCCTGGACAGCACTGCAATAGCTGCAATGGCCAGGACTGCACCCACTCCAATGGACAGGAAAATGGTATTTCTCACATCTATCAGGGTGCCAAATACCATCTGCTCATCCAGATCCTCCACCAGAAGCCAGTTACTGGCAGGAATCTCCGCAAACAGCCGCAGCTTTCCATCCACAATGCCGTTTTTGATTCTCTTGTCAAACCGGAGACTCTCAAGCTGGCTGCGGTTCCATCCGTAATCCGTCCCAATCTTCCGCTTATCCCGGCCAGACTGAATGAGTCCGTCGCAATCGATAATCTGAAGGGAGGTGTTTCCGTTTTCAAAGGAGCTGCAGGGTTTAAAGAGAAGCAGTTCCGACGTGTTCACAACCACAAAGCCCTGCGGTTCTCCGTTGAGCAAGTCCCGCATAGGACACACAATCTGGAAGGAATAGGTCATAACGTCCTTGGATCTCGGTTCGTAATGCACCGGAAGCAAAACAACATCCGCAGAGCCATCCATCAGCGAAGCACAGCGTGGGTCCTCTGCAATCTGCTTCCAGCTATAGAGCTCCGAATGATAGGGCGATACCTGCAGGCCGTCGCTGCCAAGCACATACACCTCCGTGAGAGATGCGCCATTCGTATGAGAACTATCAAACTCACCCTGGAGCGCTGTTAAAATCCCATGGATTTCCTTCTCCGTATTTTCACCCGGATTCTTCACCAGCTTCAAAATACGGTTATTGGCAGCAACCCGGTTGCAGAAATGAATTGCTTCCGCAAGAGAATTTCCTGTTGCGCCTGCCATCTGATTCAGGGCCGACTGATTCAGACGGATAAATTCCATGCCCACTGTCTGTCTTGCCTGGATATATACTCCGATGCCTGCCATGGTAAGCAGCACGATAAACCAAGCCAGCAAAATCAGAAAAATACGTATAACAAACGATTTTCTCCAGTCCATCTCTCCAGTCTCCCCTCTCTGCAAAATTCCTTTTTAATACTAATATTAGAGCAACAGAATCTGATTTGTCAAGCAAAATCAAGCTTCATCCGCTTGCGATGTCCAAAGAGACCCTATTACAGATATAAAAGAAGCCGTGATACACACATCACAGCGGTCTTTCTTCGGTGCAGTCTTGTCAGGGAGATTCCGGAGGCTTATAATCAGAATCAGAAAGTTTTTTTATTCCTTTGTCCCTTTTGCTGC
>RCNI01003392.1_pt1 | contig 11683 bp, 9 predicted proteins | sample 2041151 | NCBI WGS metagenome assembly RCNI01 (sample SAMN09708214, study PRJNA481090) | feces metagenome | isolation source: feces | place: Antarctica: Albino Rookery
ATTTCCGGCATGGCCCGCTGGCAGGATGCCAGCCAGATTCACGGAAAGTCGCTGGCGACCTTTACCTCCCATGGCATCTATGTACTGCTCTACGGACAAGGTCGGATGACAGTGACCGACGGAAGTGCAGGAAGCATTCGGTGGTGGCCCCTTCATGCGTGTCGGGCTGTGCAGGAGAAAATCCGCGCCATCTGGCGAGATGACCGCACAGCGGCCTTTGCCTGTGCCATTCTTACCGGAGAGCGTAATGGTATGGATGAGGTGGATGCGGCGGCTATGGAAGAGGCAGGGCTGAGCCACCTCTTTGCGGTGTCTGGACTTCACTGCGCCTTTCTGGTGACGATGCTGGGACTGTTGCTGCCGCGTCATCGGCGGCGTCTCTTTGCCGGATGCATCATCGCCGTGCTTCTTTTCTATATGACCATGGTGGGTCTGACGCCTTCGGTGGTGCGTTCGTGTATCATGCTGCTCTTTTATGAAATCGCGCCCCTGTTCCGCCGGGACAGCGATGGCCTTACCAGTTGGAGTTGTGCGCTGTTGGTTTTGCTGCTGGCGAATCCTTATGCGGCGGCCAGTGTGAGCCTGCAGCTGAGTTTTGCTGCCACGGGAGGCTTGCTGCTGTGTGCCGGGCGAATCTATGAAAGCATGAGGAAGCTGCCTGTGCCGAAAGGCGTGGCACGGAAACTGTGGAGTTTCGTTGCAGCGAATATTTCTGCCACATTGGGAGCACTGCTATTTACGATCCCATTGACGGGATATTACTTTGACTTGTTGACATTGGTCGCCCCATTGAGCGGCCTTTTGGTCCTGCCGGTGGCCAGCTGGATGTTTATGCTGTCCTTTGCACTGGTGCTGGTGGGTTTTGTCTGCCTGCCACTGGCGCAGATCGGCGGCTGGGCGGTGTGGGGTATGGTCCGCTATGCCCTGGGCGTGGCACGGCTGCTGATGCGTCTGCCGTTCCATGCGGTCTATTTTACGAATCCCTATCTGCGGTACTGGCTGGCCTACTGCTATGCCATGCTCCTGACCTGTATGCTGACGCATAGTCCGCGGCGCAAGTATGTGCTGACGGCTGTGCTGGCGGTGGCAACGCTGGGAGTGACCGTGCATCTGGGGGCGGCGGAGTACCGCACAGAGGAGATGCAGGTCATGACGCTGGATGTGGGGCAGGGCGAGTGCGTCCTGCTGGCTAAGGGAGAAGATGCCATGCTGGTGGACTGCGGTAGCGGCAACTCCTATGTGTCCGCCGGAGCGGAAGCTGCCCATCAGCTTCACACCATGGGGATTCATCATCTGCGAGCCATAGCGGTGACACATTATGATTGTGACCATATTAATGGCTTGGCGGGCTTGTTGGCCCGTATTCCGGTACAGACGCTGTATCTTCCGCCAGATGGAGGAGAAGAGGCGTTGTCGGTGCGGGCTATGGCGAAGCAGTACGGCAGTGAGATCGTTTGCGTGGATACCATCCGAAACCTCCGACTGGACAGCGAGCAGGTTCGGATTTACCCGCCGATTGGCCGGGGAGGAAACAACGAGCGGGGACTGACGGTTCTGGGCTCGGAAGGGACATTTGATGTGCTGATCCCCGGTGATATGGGCGGGGCCACAGAGCGTAAATTCATCACGGCCTGGAACCTGCCGGAGATTGAAGTGCTTCTGGTAGCCCATCATGGTTCCCAATACAGTTCAACAATGGATTTTTTGCAGGCAGTACAGCCGCAGACGGCCATCATCAGCGTCGGGGATAACAACTTTGGACATCCCGCAGAGGAGACCATCAACCGTCTGGCACTGGCGGGAGCGACCGTTTACCGTACCGACCTGCAGGGTAATATTTTGGTAACAGTTCACGAAGGAGACTGACGCATGGCTGGTAAGACCATCAAAAAGAGTGGTGCCGCGCTGGAAAGGCTGAAGAGCGATCTGAAAGCGGGAACACTGGGGAATATTTATATCTTTTATGGCGAAGAGAGCTACCTGCGCCAGCGCTATCTGGAAGAGATCCGGGAAAAGACAGTGCCGGCCGGTTTTGAAGAGTTCAACTACCACCGCCTGTCCGGCAAGGGGTTGTCCATGCAGGAACTGGCAGACGCAGTGGAGGCCATGCCCATGATGGCGGAGCATACGCTGGTAATGGTGACAGATTTGGATATTTTCCATCTGGAGGAGCGCCCGCGCCGTATTCTGGCTGAAATTCTCAGCGATGTACCGGAATACTGCGTGCTGATCTTCGTTTATGATTTGTTGGAGTATAAGCGGGACGGCAAGATGAAGAAGCTGACCGGTGTATTGGATCAGTACGCGCAGGAGGTGGAGTTTGCCCAGCAGGACCGCAGTGCGCTGCTGAAATGGGTGAAGCGCCGGGCTGCAGCCACCGGGCACGATATTGATACGGCCACAGCGGATCATCTGCTCTTTACCTGCGGTTCCCTGATGACGGATCTGGTGCCGGAGATTGAGAAGATCGGTGCCTATGCCAAAGGGGCGAATATCACCATTGCGGACATCAATGCGGTGGCTGATCCGGTGCTGGATGCCCGTATTTTCGATATGACCAACAGCATTACCGCAGGAAAGTACGATGATGCGGCAAGGACACTGGGGGAACTGCTGCGGATGCAGACGGAGCCCATTGTACTGCTGGCGGCTATGGGCAAGGAGCTGCGCCGCCTTTATACGGCCCGTCTGGCACTGGATGCCGGGAAGGATCGCGCATGGCTCCAGCACCTGTGGAATATGCGCAGTGACTATCCGGCCAAGCTTCTGATGGCAGCGGCCCGGAAGATCGATCACAGATGGTGCCAGATGGCGGTGCAGAACTGCCAAATTCTGGATCGACGGATGAAAAGTGAGAAGAATATCAACAATGAAGCTGAATTGAAGCTCTTTTTGATGGAATTGGCGGTCAACAGATGAAACCTAAAATTCGGGAAGTCATTGTAGTGGAAGGACGCTACGATAAAAATACATTGCTCCAGGTAGTGGATGCTACTGTGGTGGAAACCGGTGGCTTCGGCGTGTTCAATCACCGGGAGAAGCTGGCCTTCTTTCGCCGTCTGGCCCAGCAGCGTGGATTGATTTTGCTGACAGACAGTGACGGTGCAGGCTTTGTCATCCGCAATTTTCTCAAGGGTGCCCTGCCGAAAGAGCAGGTCAAACAGGCGTATATCCCTGATGTGGCAGGGAAGGAACGACGGAAGAAAAAGGGCGGCAAAGAGGGTAAATTGGGCGTGGAAGGTATGACCCCGGAGGTCCTGCTGGAGGTGCTGCACCGCTGCGGTGCGACCTTTGAAGGAGAGAACCCGCAGCCTGCGCGTGCTGCCATTACCAAGGCGGATCTGCTGGAAAAGGGGTTGATCGGCCCCGGATCGGTAGCCCGGCGGCAGGCATTACTGCAAAAGCTGGACCTGCCTGCCCATCTGACGCCCAACGCATTGCTGGAGACATTGAATATTTTGCTGACAAGAGAGGAATTTGAAGCCCTATGAGTCTGGAAATTGAACGCAGATACCTCATTCATATGCCCAATCCCATGGCCCTCATGTCCGTGTGCCGGGAGATCTATGCTATCGAGCAGGTTTACTTGAAGGCGGAGGACGGTGTCACCGCCCGTGTCCGCCATCGTGTGGGTGCTACGGAGGAATTTTTCTACACCGAGAAGGAGTACCGCAGCGACATGACCCGGGTGGAGCGGGAGAAAAAGATTACCCAGACTCAGTACGAGCAGTTGCTATGCGAGCGCCGCGATCCGGAGCTGCAGCCGGTGTGCAAGCGCCGCTACTGTATGCCCAGCGGCGAGCTGACCTTTGAGATCGACATTTACCCCTTCTGGCGGAATATCGCCGTCATGGAGGTGGAGCTGGAGAGCGAGGATCAGCCCGTAGAGCTGCCCCAGGGGATCGATATTATCGCTGAGGTCACTGGCGAGTCGCAGTTGACCAACGCCGCCCTGGCCCACTCTATCCCGCCGGAGAACTTCCTTTGGAAGATGTACGGACCCAAGGAATAAAAAGAAGAGCACAGCGCCATGCGCTGTGCTCTTTTCTGTCGTTTGGTTAGTTGGACTCTTCCTGAACGAAACCGACGCTTTCTAAAGCAGAGGCGGCTGCCTCGGCCAGATCGCTGTTGGCCCAGAGGCTGATGTTAAAGATGCCCGCACCGCCGCCGAAACCCACCACTTGGGCTTCCTGCGCTCCAGCTCTTTCCGTGAGGAAGATGGTCAGGCTTGCATAGCTGCCGTTACGGAAGAAAAACTTTTCAAAGATCAACTCTGCGGCACTGCCGTCGGAAAAATCCGTCTCCCGACGGGCCACCGGCTCGGCAGACTGGATCAGCTGCGCTATGAGGAATTCACATACCTCATGGAGGGGCTGTGAGGGTGCTTCGCAGCGCAGACGCAAATGGTATTGGACATGAAAACACCTCCAAATTGGGCAAAAGCCCTGATTTGCCCATAATATAGCATGGGAAAATGCCTATGTCAAGGGGGAACAGGGGCTTGCCTGAATTGCGGAAAAGTGCTATAATAATTAAATATTTCTCAAGCGAAAGGAAGAGACATCATGCGCGTGATCGACCTGGAAAACATCAACTATGCCATGCGGAACGAAACGCAGTTTGTGCTGCGCTGCGAAGAAGTATTTCACGATAAAATCAGTGCTGCGGCGGCCACTATCCTGTCGGATAAGGCTAATCGCCCGTTTGTGGCCTTGACCGGACCTTCCGGCAGCGGTAAGACCACCACGGCAATGCGCTTGCAGGAGTATTTGGAGAATTTGGGTGTCCATGTGTGCCTGCTGAGTATGGATAATTTCTTTCTGCCTTTGGACCAGCGTCCTCCGGAGGCTACGGACTGGGAGTCTCCCTATTGTGTTAACGTAGACCTGCTGATCTCTGTGATCAGCCAGCTGTCTGAGGGTCGGGAAGTCGATGTTCCCTGGTATGATTTCAAGAGCGGTACTACGGGCGGTTATCACAAGATGCAGGGTTCCCGGGATGGCATCATTATTGCCGAAGGTATCCATATGCTCAACCCCTTGATTTTTGATAAGATCCGCGGCGCCGCGACAGGTGTTTATGTGGCACCCCGGACCCGAATCATTACGGATGATGACAAGATCGTTCGCCCCGAGCAGCTGCGCGTGGCCCGTCGTATGATTCGTGACTATGCCACCCGTGGTCATTCCATGCGGGAAACCATCGAACGTGCCGAAAGCGTGGATCGTGGAGAGATCAACTATATCATGCCTCATAAGGACAATGCCAGCGTGCATATTGATACGTTCCATGATTATGAGCCCTGCTTGCTGGCTAAGTACCTGTGCCAGATGCCCGGCTTTGAGGAAGAACTGAGCCAGGAGTTTCTGGATCAGCATGGCCTGACGGATCTGATGAAGATTGTCCATGGCGTGGCACCCCTCCACAGCCCCTATGTACCGCTGAACTCCATTGTGCGTGAGTTTGTGGGCGGCAGCTGCTATCAGTATTGATTCGAAAGATAGCGAAATTCCGCTTCCTGGCGAAGGCGGGGGAGGGAAAATTTCCTTCCGGATGGGATTGATATTTATTTGACAGTCATGCCCCCGGATAGTATAATAGCGATAAGAAATGGGGGTATTGTACCATGAGAATTATTACAATTAGCCGTGAGTTTGGCAGTGGTGGTCGTGAGCTGGGCAAGCGTCTGGCAGAAGAACTGGGAATTCCTTGCTATGACCACGAGATCATTGAGATGATCGCCAAGGAAAACGGTTTTGACGAGCGTTATGTGGCCAATGTATCAGAAAAGAGCATTGAAGCAGCCTATCCGATGACCATTGGTCACCGGTTTGCTATGCCGTCCCTGCCGATGATGGACCAGCCCATCCGTGTGGCTGCTGCCCAGCGGCAGATTATTGAGAATTTTGCCCAGAAGGGTGATTGCGTGATCGTAGGCCGCTGTGCAGATGCCATTCTGGAAGATATGCATCCGTTGAATCTGTTTGTGTATGCGGATATGGAAAGTCGCGTACAGCGCTGCGTGGATCGTGCTCCCAAGGGAGAGGACCTGACCCGTTCTGAGCTGGAGCGCATGATCCGCCAGATCGACAAGCAGCGCCGCCAGTATCATCAGATGTATAGCGATCGCCGCTGGGGCGATAAGGAAGGATACCATCTGTGCATCAATACATCCGACCGGGAGATCAAAGATCTGATCCCTGCACTGGCTGATTATGTGCGTGCATGGTTCGGTAAAGAGTAAGTAAAAAGAGGACTGCGACAGCACGTTGCTGCTTGAAAAGTTTGAAAAAGAAACCACTCAGTTTTATACTGAGTGGTTTTTTCTATGTAAATGTACGAAGAGGTGACCATAGTAGGGGCTTCGTAATTGCACATACTTTTTCAATAATTTGCCCAAAGACAGGAAGCGATCCACTTGCAATGTTAATAAGGATATGTGATGCTCAAAGGCATTATTGTTTCCAAGATGGGGAAGAGCAAGCCGGCAGACACGAAAGAGTAAAACGGAAAGCCACCGAGAAGTAGCTCGGTGGCTTTTATCAGTAGGTTGTAGTGCGTATGAGGACCATAGACACCTTTTACTTCCTTAAAAACAGCGGGAAAGTCCATTTCCGGAGGGGCGTTAATGCTTGCGCCTTTGGAGGGAAAAACCAAAATAGATGCCGCACAGACCGCCTATAATGTGGGTCAGCTGCGACACATCATCTGCGCTGCGGAGCCCTGCCAGCAGCTCCTGCCCTAAATAAAGAGCCACCACCAGAATCAGAGTCAGAGGGATGCCGCCTCGCTTTGTTTCTGTGAAGGAGGAGAGGACGATCATCATAAAGACGATGCCGCTGGCACCCAGCAGAGAGGAGCCAGGGAAGAGGAGAAAGTGAATCAGTCCTGTGATCAGCGCGGTGACGGCGATCATTTTCAAGAGAGGCTTAGAGCCGTATTTTTCCTCCAGCGGGGGACCAATCAGCAGAAACAGCAGCATATTGCCCATGTAGTGGGTATAGTTGGCATGGCCCAGTACATGACCGAAAAATCGGATATACGTCAACGGATCACGCAGCGATGCACGATAGACCGAGAAGAAAGCAAAGGTGGTCCGGCCACCGGTCACCTCGCCCAGAAGCAGAGCAAGCAGGCTCAGCAGAGCGAAGGTTAGCACGACAGGGGCATTGAAACGGATCGAAAATTTTTTCATTGCAAAAAACCTCTTTCGCAAATATTGTTCTGATTATAGCCTAAAAACTGGAAAAAGTAAACAGTGTACAGGAGAGAAAATGCAGAAAAGTCAGAATTTGTCATCGCAGAAAAAATTCACATGAAAAAAACACTTGATTTCCATACAAGGACATGATAGGATAATAACCGAACTGAATCAACCCCCTGTGAACGGCTTAGAATTCGTCAGAAGACTGGGCAGGGAGGGGACTCTGGAGAATCCCATTCATTTGGGTGCCGAAGGTGCAAGATCCGCAAGGGTCGAATCTCTCAGGCAAAAGGACAGAGCGGGCCGCAGTTTTTATGTGTGATTGTGGGCCACCTTGTTCTCCGGAGTTGCTGCATATCAGCGACTCTTTTTTATTTTATGGAGGAAAGAAATCATGGAAGCAACATTGCTCAAAATTGTGGCAACAATCAACTCGTATCTGTCAGATTATATTCTGGTGTTCCTGCTGTTGGGCAGCGGACTGTTCTTTACAATCCGCACCAGATTTGTGCAGGTACGTTTCTTTGGTGAAGGTATGCGTCAGGTCTTTGGCAATCTGTCTTTGAATGGCGGAAAGCAGAAGAGCGGTATGACCTCCTTCCAGGCACTGGCCACGGCAATCTCTGCCCAGGTCGGTACCGGTAACATCGTCGGCGCCTGCGGTGCAATTCTGATTGGTGGTCCCGGTGCCATCTTCTGGATGTGGCTGATCGCTTTCTTCGGCATGGCAACGATCTATGCTGAGGCTGTGCTGGCCATCAAGACACGTCATGTGGATGAGGACGGTGTGGTCCACGGCGGTCCTGTATACTACATCACCACCGCATTCAAGGGCCGTTTTGGTAAGATCATGGCGGGCTGCTTTGCCATCGCCATTACGCTGGCCCTGGGTTTCATGGGCAGCATGGTGCAGTCCAACTCCATCGGTGCGGCCTTCCAGACGGCCTTCAATATTCCTTCCTGGATTATTGGCGTGGTGCTGGTGATTATCTGCGGCTTCATCTTCCTGGGTGGTGTGCAGCGTTTGGCTTCTGTTACCGAGAAGATCGTTCCCATTATGGCAGTTGTTTTCCTGCTGGGCGGTCTGTTTATCCTGATTGGTCGTTATCAGTATATCCCCGAAACTTTCGGTATGATCTTCAAGTATGCGTTTGCCCCCAACGCTATCATCGGCGGCGGCTTGGGTTCCGCACTGAAAATTGCTGTCAGCCAGGGTGCCAAGCGCGGCCTGTTCTCCAATGAAGCTGGTATGGGCTCTACTCCTCATGCGCACGCTATGGCCAATGTGAAGAACCCTCACGATCAGGGCGTCGTGGCAATGGTGGGTGTGTTTATCGATACCTTCGTGGTCCTGACTCTGAATGCTCTGGTGGTCATCTCCACCTTGTATACCGGCGACGGCCCTCTGGCCAACGGCTATGTTGGTGCCATTACGGAGACTCTGAACAAGACCAACCTGGCACAGACTGCTTTCAGCTCGGTTTTCGGAGAGAATATTGGTTCCATGTTCGTGGCAATCTGCCTGTTCTTCTTCGCATTTTCCACGATTCTGGGATGGAACCTGTTTGGTAAGATCAATATGATGTATCTGTTCGGCAAGAAAGTGGTGCCCATCTACACCATCATTGCACTGGTGTTCATCTTCCTGGGCAGCTGCCTGTCCAACGATTTGGTGTGGGAACTGACGGATATGTTCAATAACCTGATGGTCATTCCCAACGTCCTGGGCTTGCTGGCATTGTCCGGTGTAGTGGTTGCGGTGGCTAAGGAAGCTACCCACAAGAAAAAGGAAAAGGTGGAGAAATAAAGCCTTCTGACAATGAAAAAGGATCAATAGAGATCGATCCGAGGCGGAATTGAATCGTATAAAAGTCGGATAGGGCATCCGATGGTTTTCATGGACTGGCGCTGCGTGAGCAGTGCCAGTCCTGTTTTATGGTGGGCTTATGGCGTGGATCGACGAAGCATACTTGCGCCTGTGTGATACCGTACTCCCCCCCTGTTGTGGCTGCATTATCTGACAGCAGGGGGGAGTTTATTGCTGTCCGGGGGAGTGATTGCCGCACGACTTCGTTCCATAGTTATCGCGCGGTTTATAGATCAACAGAATAGGGGCCAAAACAGTATTTGCGGCGCTGTGATGACGGAACTTGCTGCTAAAAAAGACGGTTTCTCTGGACAGCTATCGGTCGGCCATTTACCCGGAAAGTGACGTAGTATGTGGTGTCATGCAGGGAGCTGGCGGCAATATTGAAGGAACGGCGGCCGAAGTCTATTTGATGGGAAAGGGCAGAAAAAAGAAAGGCATCGGTGTGAACCGATGCCTTTGCAGAAAATAGAATGATCTACTTGTTACTTTTGCTCAGAGGCAATCTGCTTGCGAATCTTGTTCATACCAAAGAACTTGGGGAACACGATCAGGCAGATAACCAGCAGTCCCACAGATACACCCAGAGTGAGCACGACATTGCCGTTGCTGAAGCCAGCCACAAAGTAGCCAATCACGCAGCAGGCAGCGACGGTTAGTGCATACGGTACCTGCGTCCGAACGTGCTCGATGTGGTTGCAGGCGGCACCGGTGGAAGCCAGAATGGTGGTGTCGGAAATGGGGGAGCAGTGATCGCCGAACACGGAACCGGCCAGAGTAGCGGCCAGGCAGGTGATCAGCAGGTCGGGAGCGGACTTGACGCACAGATCGGTAACGATGGGGATCAAGATGGAGAAGGTACCCCAGGCCGTACCGGTAGCGAAGGACAGGCCGCAGCCGAAGATGAAGATGATGGGAGCCAGAATCTGGACAGGAATGCCCATGCTCTCCACGATATAGGAGACATACCCACCAGTGTTCAGCAGGTCACGGCATACGCCGCCGATGGCCCAAGCCATTGTCAGAATGACACAGGCGGGAACCATAGAGGCAACACCATCATTGATGCAGCCAAAGAACTCCTTGAAGGTCAGGACCCGGCGGGAGATATAGAAGATAAAGGTGAACAGCAGTGCGAAGAAGCCGCCCATAGACAATGCTTTGGCGGAGTTGGTGTTGCCGAAGGCCTCAAACAGGCTGTGAGCTTCACCACTGAACAGACCGCCGTAGTACAGCATGGAGATCACAGCGGAGACAACCAGTACCAAAATAGGCAGGACCAGATCGACAACCTTGCCTTTGGAGTCAGCTTTCACGTGCTTTTTCATTTCAGCTTCAGCCTCGGCACCGTCGGTACCATTGATGAGGCCGCGCTCGGCATTGACCTGTGCCCGGGCCATCGGACCAAAGTCTGCATCTCTCCGGGCACCCATGCTAATGACCATGATTAGGGTCAGGATTGCGTACAGATTCAGAGGAATTGCCTCAATGAAGACGCTCATACCGTTGCCTGCATTGGCGGGCAGGTTGGAGATGACGGAAGCTGCCCAGGTAGAAATGGGAGCGATGATGCAAATGGGAGCAGCGGTGGCATCGATCATGTAAGCCAGTTTCTCGCGGGAGATCTTGAACTTATCGGTGACGGGACGCATCACGGTACCAACCGTCAGGCAGTTGAAGTAGTCGTCGATGAAGAAAACCAGATCCAGTGCAGAGGTAGCCAGAGAAGCGCTGCGCTTCCCCTTCAGCTTTTTACCGGCCCAATCGCCGTACGCCTTGGAACCACCGGCCTTGGTAACCAGAGTGACCAGAATACCCAGTAGGCACAGGAAGAGAACGATATATACGTTATCGGCAATTTTACCACCAAGCAGTGAGACAGTGTGGTCAAAAACTGCCAGGAAACCCAAACCTTTCAAGCTGGCAAAAATAATGGTTCCGGAAAGAACTCCCAGAATCAGCGAGAAGACAACTTCTTTCGTAATCAGTGCACACGCGATTGCCAGAATCGGCGGCACCAGGGACCAAAATCCTGCATTCCAATCCATTCAGAATCCTCCTGTATGTTATAATTTTCTGAAGTATTGCCCTGAAAAAATTCGGACAATTTCGAACAATGATATATTATATACACAGATTTTGACACTGTCAATTCGAGTTTTGTAGAAAATTCCCAAAAGGAAAGAGAAAGAAAAATAGATTTTGCGCCAAAAATCGACACATTTTTAACGTGAAACGGATGTTTTTACAATCTTTTTAACGGAAAATATACGCACAAAGAAAGTGTGAAAAGTGCACAAATATGAATGTTATTTTAACCGATTTGCGGACTTTTTATCACGATTTTGAGTTTTTATAATTGAATCTATAAAACGTGGATATTATGTATACTTTTGAAAAGAGGAACTTTTTTATCAAAGAGAAATGGGCATAAATGGAAAACTAAAAAATAGACGAAATTACGTTTGTTTTGATACGTGCGATTAAATAGGAAATAGGAGAAAAGAGGAGTAGAACGAAAGCAAAAAAACGGAAGGATGAACTGATTTGTCAATATCAGGAAATCGTTTTGAGAGAAACCGAAAGATTTGGGGCGGGCATCGGTGAAGGGA
>RCNI01001657.1_pt1 | contig 11682 bp, 7 predicted proteins | sample 2041151 | NCBI WGS metagenome assembly RCNI01 (sample SAMN09708214, study PRJNA481090) | feces metagenome | isolation source: feces | place: Antarctica: Albino Rookery
CTCTGTTTTTGGTTTACATGGTTCAAATCGGCACGGCTGTGCTGACGAATAAAATTTACAGTGTGGTGATTGGCCCGGAGGTTTTCTCTATTATCGGTTACCTTAACCCGATTATGGAATCTTTTGTTACCGTTACTTCCGGCACCGTGGCAGCGGCCTGGATTAAGACTGCCTCCTACTTTGTGGGCCCCAACAAGGAGGATGCCAATCGGCATTTTGTCGATGGCGCACTTGGTGTTCTCATTGTGGAGCAGGTGGTTGCGGTGGTCATGCTGCTGCTTACCGGGACGATGCTGAAGCTTGCCAATATTCCCCCAGAAATCTATGCAAAGGCCAAACTCTATTATATCGTTTACATTGCCACCCATGCGACGTTTCCTGTGGCGGCCTTTTTCTTGACGGTTCTCAACGGAACCGGTAGTGTGATGCAGCTGTTTTTCAACAATCTGTTTGCAGTCAGCATCAATACTGTCAGTACGGTAGTACTGCTGGCCGGTCTCAAAATGGGCGTTGTGGGCGTGGCATTGCTGCCCTTTGCCAATTCCAGCTGCCAGCTGATCGTCTTTGGCTATCTGCTTTATAAAGACGGTCTCATGCCGGGATTCCGCACGCTGATTCGGCGCTACCATCCCTGCTGGAGGAAGATCAGAGAAGTGATCGGATACGGTTTACTGATCTCTCTGCAGAATTTCCTGTGTACCTTCGGCCATCTGATGGCTTCCATCCAATCTAACCGTTATCTCTCACCTGACTATATCAGTGTCCTGGGCGTGACGCTGCCCCTGGCCAGTGCGTTTACGGCACTGTCCAATGCTATTACTGCTTTTGTGCCCCAAAACTATGCAACAAAAAAGTATGACAGAGTCAAGACGTTTTTAAAGATTTCCGTCATTACCGGACTTTTGTATTCCCTGTTCTGCTTTATCGTTTATGCAACGGTGGCCGAATTCTATTACGGCAGACTTTTGGACGATCCCCAGATCATCGCCTACGGTAAAGAATTCTGGTTCTGCCAGGGCTTGGGTATGCTACCCATATCGCTGCTGTTTACCGTCCGCTTTTATCTGGATGCGGTGGGGCAGAGTAAACTCGCCCTGCTGGCGGGTGTGGGAGAATTGTGCGGAAATATGATTGCGGCCTTCTGGCTGATTCCGCAGTTCGGGCATATCGGCAGATCTGTTTCCAATTCCCTGGGCTGGCTTGTGGCCTCTTTCATTGTACTTACTTCCTACGGGTTCTTTAGAAAACGGGGCTATCGCTAAAAAACACCCTCGCAGTCCTTTTGGATTGCGAGGGTAGTTTGTATGATTTCACAGAAGATTATCTCAGATCGGGGGTCGGGATTACATCCATGTCGTCAAATTCCATGTTTTCGCCGCCCATGGCCCAGATGAAGGTGTAGTTGCTGGTGCCGACACCGCTGTGGATGCTCCAGGAAGGACTGATCACAGCATCATAATTCTGCATGACTACATGCCGTGTTTCGGTAGGCTCACCCATCATGTGGAACACAACCTGATCGTCGGGAATGTCAAAATAGGTGTAGATTTCCATGCGGCGCTCGTGGGTATGACTGGGCATGGTGTTCCAGTTGCTGCCGGGCTCCAGTGCGGTCATGCCCATGGAAAGCTGGCAGGTCTTCAGCACGCTGGGATGGATAAACTGATTGATGGTACGCTTGTTACAGGTCTCCTGAGAGCCGAGGGGACGCTTAGCAGCATCTGCAATGGTAATCAGCTTGGTCTCGTAGCGGCAGTGTGCAGGTGCGCTGACCATATAGAACTTGGCAGGCTTGGCTCCGTCGTCGCTGGCAAAGGTAACTTCCTTGGTGCCCTGGGTGATATATAGGCAGTCCTTACAGCCCAGATGATAGGCAACACCGTCTGCGGTGATGGTGCCTGCACCGGAACCAATGTTGAAAATACCGATCTCACGGCGCTCCAGGAAATAGTGGGTGCCGAAGTTTGCCCACACATCCAGACCCTTGTCAATGGGGACGGTTTCGTTTACGGGCATGCATCCCAGAGTGACCATGCGGTCCACATGGCTGTAGACGGAGACCACTTCGTCTGCCTTGTAAAGACCGGTGATCAGAAACTCATTGCGAACTTCCTCGGTGGTGTAGCGCTTAAAATCACGCTGATTGCAGCTATAACGAATATCCATAATACATACTTCTTTCCTTAAAAATATGATTTATTTTTCATAGGGTTTACTTTGCATCGGTTCCGAAAACCTGAATCTGCGTCAGAGCAGGGAAGGGGGAGGGGTCATCTGCCTTCTTGAGATTTCCAAATTTCAGCCAGCGGATGCCGGTGCGCCGGATTGCCAGCTTGTGGGGTGCATAGCTTTTCTCCAGCGCAACCGTCTCGGTTGTGCCATCGGAGAAGGTGAAGGTGACTTCTTCCCACCAGTTGTCATGAGGGAAGTCTGCACGGGTATACAGTACGATGGTGTCAAAATCCACGGGACGTCCGAAGTCCAGGGTCAGCTCTGCATCGTCCTGCATGTTGATTCCCCAGGAGTCAAAGGGCCACCAGCCATGGGAGCGGTTGGCAAGCACACCGTCGATTACGTTGCGTGCGGCGAACATGGCTTCTCCACGGGTTTCCACGTTGGCACTGGCATGGGGATAGCAGCCAATCACATTGTGCTGGTCTGCCGGGTTCTTTGCCAGATCCCGGTACCCCAATTCCCACTGGTGGGCAGGGCGCACAGACAGATAATGCCATTTTCCGGTGAAGGCTTTGGGGTTGTGTCCATCCTTTTTCTCACCGAAAATGATAGGATAGCGCAGCTGATTCTGGGTCATATAAACGAGAGCATCGTCTACGCAGTCATCCACACGAATCATGTAATAGCCGGTTTGGGAAAATTCCATGACGATGGTGTCACCGGGAGCGTATTCGCCTTCCCATGCCAGCACAACCTCCTCCGGACCGCTTAGTTCTGCTTTGACAGTACCGTTGAGATCAGCAATATAAATCCGATTTTCCATATGTATGCTCCTTTGTTTGATACCGGAATTTGCAGAAAATAGATGGCTTAACAATAACCTATCATACAGTATGATAGCACATGCGGATTCAGAAGTCCAGTACCAAAATCAAACAATTCTGCGCCGGTAATGGATTCTTGACATTTTACTTTCAGGGTGATATCCTAAGTAGCATGTAAGATGATTGTTCTGTGGAGTTTGAGAGGTAAAAATGCAATTTGATACACCTGTTTCCAAGCTAAAACTATATGAAATCGTAGCGGATAAAATTGAAACGGAAATCCTCAGAGATCCTGCACAGGTGGGGCAGAAGCTGCCGTCGGAGCAGGAATTGGCTGCCGGTTTCTCGGTCAGCAGAACCGTGATCCGGGAGGCGGTCAAGGTTTTGGAAGAGCGTCATCTGGTGACGGTCCGAAATGGTGAGGGTGTCTATATTGAAAAGCCCGAAAATGATGCACTGGCAGAGGTCCTCCGCCGGATCATTCTGATGGATAACATTGATGCGGAGAAGGTCTACGAACTGCGGGTCATTCTGGAACCGGCAGCCTGCGGCATGGCCGCCAGGAACTGCGCCGGTCACCCCGAAGCGTTTTCCCATCTGGAAGAATTGTATCACGAGACGGTTAAGTACCGTTATGATCAGGAAAAACGTGTTCAGAACGATCTGGAATTTCATGTGGAAATCGCCAGACTGTCGGGCAATCCCGTGCTGCTGTGCTTTGTAAATGCGGTGCGCCAGATGATTGCCATGCTGATGAAAACCGCAGTTTCCACAACCGACGGAAATGATTTGGGCGTTATGTACCATGAGAAAATCCTGGAAGTGCTCAAATCCGGAGATGCGGAGGAAGGACATAAAGCCATGCTTTCCCATCTGAAGGGCTGTTCAAAGTACTTTAATCCATAATTTTACCCTCCTAACGGGCATATTGCCCTGTTGGGAGGGGTTATTTTTGTGAAATAATCTGTGCAAAAAACCATTGACACCTTATAGGCTTTGTTGTACCATACCTATATGATAGGTCTACAGATTAAGGAGGAGTGTATCATGAATTTCTTTTCTTTGGAAGGTAAAGTTGCGCTTGTGACCGGCGGCGCCCATTCCATCGGCTTTGCGTTGGGCGTAGGACTTGCACAGGCCGGCGCAACTTTGTGCTTTAACTGTTCAAATGAAGCCAGCCGGGATCGTGGTATGGCTGCTTACCGTGAGGCAGGCGTGGAGGCCCATGGCTATGTGGCAGACGTGACCGATGAAGCAGCCGTTCAGAAGCTGGTTGCGCAAATTCGGGAAGAAGTGGGCGTTATTGACATTCTGGTGAACAATGCCGGTGTCATTAAGCGCATCCCCATGTGCGATATGAGCGTGGAAGATTTCTCTCAGGTCATCGATGTGGACCTGGTTGCTCCTTTTATCTGCTCCAAAGCTGTGATTCCCGGCATGATTGAAAAAGGACACGGCAAGATCATCAATGTCTGCTCCATGATGAGTGAGCTGGGACGTGAGACCGTTTCTGCCTATGCGGCAGCCAAGGGAGGCCTTAAGATGCTGACCCGCAACATCTGCTCGGAATTCGGCGGCGCCAATATCCAGTGCAACGGCATCGGTCCTGGTTATATTGCAACCCAGCAGACCGCTCCGCTGCGGGAGCCGCAGCCTGACGGCAGCCGTCATCCCTTTGACCAGTTCATTATCTCCAAGACACCGGCAGGCCGTTGGGGAACCACGGACGATCTGGTAGGCCCTGCAGTGTTCCTGGCAAGTGACGCCAGCAACTTTGTCAACGGGCATATTCTGTATGTGGACGGTGGTATCCTGGCATACATTGGCAAACAGCCTTAAAAAAGCAATTTCGCAAAGGGGTTAGGGAAAGCCCGGAAAAGAGGATCGGGTCCCTGCAGCATGTGATATTATGAGAAAACCGTGAAAAAGCTGGTTGAGAGGCGCTTCTTTGTGGGTGGTTTTCCGCAAGCGTGAATACGCTGAAAAACGGCATACGGAAAATATGGATGCCGTTATTGATCGTGTTCATGCAGTATCGGAGGCGGAAAACGAAGTTTCTGTATGATATGCAGACGGGGATCCTAAAACGAACAGGAAGAGGCCGGGGATTACTCCCCGGCCTCTTCTTTGTAAATATCATCCAGTTTGCAGTTTAATGCTTTGCATAGCGCATAGGCGGTGGAGATTCTGCAGTCTCCTCTTGCCTCAATATCTTCGATTGTCCGTCTGGATACACCGCTGATGTTTGACAAAGCATTGACAGATAATCCAGCTTCTTTCCGCAGTTCCTTTAATTTCAGCATGCCTATCATCCTTTCTTTGGGCAAAAGAAGGAGAAACTGCCCCAAAGGCAGTCTCATGGATATCCGACAGCCGTTTTTTGGCCGGTGCGGCTTGATCCTCTCGTGTTGCCTGCTTTTTTACCGTCTGTAGCTTTAGGGCTTTTCGGGTCGGATTAATTCCACCCGGAATTGGAGGGGCTTCATGCCCGGATAGGTTCCCGACCGCGGAGCCTGCGAAAGCGCATGGGTGTCATCCCGATAGGAAAACTCCGTCCATGCATACTGACCGTTTTCATATCCGTAGCCGTCTCCGGCATCTTCATAGTAGCAGAAATGTCCGTCTGCACCGGTGTAAACCTTCAGTGTCAAGGGCTTTCCCTCTGCGGCATCTGCGTACAGGATCTGGCTTATCATGGGCAGAATGCTGCCGTCTCTCACGAAGAGAGGAATTTGGTCGATGGGGGTGTCCACCGTCACATACTGACCGCCCTCATAATGGGCATTGGTCCAGAAATCATACCATCCGGTTCCCTTTGGCAGATAGCAGGTCGTTTTCTTTTCCCGGTGAAGTTCCAGAGAATTTTTGTCGTAGTACATAGGCTCGGTGACAGGGTAGACCAGAAGCGATTTTCCGAACATGTACCCGTCCTTAACTTTCCGGGCCTCCGGGTCGTCTGCAAAATCAAACAGCAGACTGCGCATCATGGTACCGTCGTTAAAATGGACATCGGCAGCCATGGAATAAATATAGGGCATGAGCCGATACCGCAGTTTGATGAATTTGGCAATGGCATCGTAGAACATTGTGCCGGGTTTTCCGAAATTCCAGATTTCTCTGGGGGTGTCCGTGCCGTGAGATCGGAAGACGGGCAGAAAAGTACCGAATTCCAGCCAGCGGGTGTACAGCTCCCGGTAGCCCAGATCATCCACGCCTTCTTCGTAATCTCCCTGCCAGAACCAGATCATGTTGGGATTGTCGCTGCTATCACAGCCTCTGTGCTTCCAGTTCTCTTTTACCACGAAAAATGCGCCGATGTCCAGCGTCCAGTAGGGATATCCGCTCATACCCATCTGAAGGCCCTCGGTAATTTGGGTTTTCATGGTTTTCCATGTGGCGGCAATGTCGCCGGACCAGAGAATGGCACCGTATTTCTGAGAACCGGCATAGCCGGAGCGGGTCAGGTTCACAACACGCTTTTCGCTCGTCACCTTGCGCTGGTTTTCGTAAATTCCCTGTGCATGGGCTCTGGCGTACAGGTTGCTCTGCTCCGGGCTTAAAAATGCTTTGTGTTCCTCCGAAACCAGCATATACCGCTCCCAGGGTTCTCGCTTCATAAAACCGGACCAGTCTTTTCCGCTAAACGGCTCTGTGGAATCGCACCACCAGGCGTCAAAACCCTTGGAAAACAGCCCTTCGTAGGCCTGCTTCCAGTAAAGCGCTCTGGCATCTTCGTTTAGGGCGTCGTAGGTGGAATAGTCATTCAGCAGGTAGCCTTTTTCTTTAAACTGACTGTGGTCAACGGTGCCCTCGGCTGCCGTGGGCCACACCGATACCATAGCATGGGCATGCAGATCGTGCAGCTGCTTAAAACGCTCTGCAATATCGCCGTAGCGCTCCGGATCCAGACGCTTTTCACCCCAGTGCCCCGGCTCCCAGCTCTTCCAGTCCTGGACCACACAGTCCAGGGGGATTTCTCGCTTCCTGTATTCTTTCACCACGTCCAGCAGTTCCCGGGCGGAGTGATACATTTCTTTAGACTGAATGTAGCCGAAGGCCCATCTGGGCAGCATGACGGCCTTGCCTGTGAGCATTCGGTACTTTTGAATGATCTCATCGGGGGCGGATCCTGCGATGAAATAGGTATCCAGCTGATAGACGGTGTCTAAAAACAGGTAGGAATCCTCTCTGCCTCCATGCCAGGTCATGACGCTTCCGCAGTCAATCAGCATTCCGTAGCCCTGGGAAGAGAGAAAAAAGGGCATGGGAATTCGCATATTGTGCTGATAAAGATACTGGTCTTCATAGCGGTAATCCAGGATTCCTTCCTCTGCCTGCCCCAATCCGTAGATGCTTTCCTCCGGCTCAAACGCAAAGTGAATCTTGGCTTTGCTGGCTGTGCCGGCTGTTTCTTCTTCCAAATTCTGGATAAAATTCCGCTCTCCGTCGATGGTCTTTTTCCGCTGGATGACAGGGGGCTCTCCTTTGGTGGAGTAATGGATAATGGGCTTTTCCTCGGCCTCTCTTCCGGCTTCCCGGAGCAGGCACGTTCCGGACAGATCCCGATAGCAGATGTGCCCGGTTTCTTTTTCAATCTCCACAGTCAGCTTTTTTGTTTTGAGGGTAACGCAGGTATCCGTCTCGCCGAACACCCAGGCTTCCGAGCCGGAACGGGGAAGCTGAATCAGCTCCGACGGGGGCTTCACTTCCTCCAAAACTGTATATGTGCATCGGACAATGTCGTCCTGTACAGGCTGGATGAAGTAAGTCCCGTACGGACTTTGTAATCTTAAAAATGTATCCGTTTGTTCAACTACGTGTAACATATGTTCTCCTTTACAGTTTTGTGTGCGTGATCATGGCAGCTTAAAACGATTGGCTATCTGAGTCATATTTCAGCTGCATCATATAATACAAAACCAAAACTGTCAAATGATATTTAAAATGTCCCCCCAAAAATCACTTGGGTAAACACGGTGATTTTGCTGCATAAATTTGTGTTTGCTGCGATGAAATCATTGAGAAGGGGAAGGGGTGGGACAAAACAGTCGGAGTTTATTGTATTGGGATCAATGGACTTGGGAAAAGGAGATGTACATGGCTTATCGCACATGAAGGATAGGTATAAAATTATACACAGGTTCAATATTGATAACACATCATAGTATTTTTTCCTATGCCGGACTTTAAAATTTGTATTTTAGTTCAAGATAAACCTTGAAAAGCCTATGGCCCTTTACAGCGTACAGCAGGGCGGTGTAGAATACAACTAGGTTTTCTATGAGAAAGTAGACCGAAAGAATAATAATTTTCGAGAGGTATTATTGCCATGGATACATTTGCACAAATTGCCCGCGGAGGCATTCAGGGACGGCTGGATTTGCTGACGTTACCAACACCTGCTCCGCTGCCAGATAACACTGTAACGCTGAAAGCATGCAGTGCTCAGCCCACGGAACTTCCGGAAAAGATGCATACTGCCCAGCAGCTGCAGACTGCTCTGAAAGAAAAGCGGAAGTGGGCGGAGCAGTTTCTGCAGAACCATGCACCTAAGCTGGAAAGCTGCCGTGAGGTTATAGGACTTCGGGAGTTCCGGTGGAAGAAAGCTGCAGACCAGGAATGGACGACAGTGACGGTGCCCCATTACGGTGGACCTTTGGGAAATGCCCGTACCATCTATGAGACGAACTTCCATCTGCCTGCACTGAGCGGCCGTCGGGCATTCATCGTGATAGCCGGTGCTGACTACAAGGCTGCCGTATATGTCAACGGACAGCTCGTGGGAACCCATGAAGGCTTCTTTGCTACCTTTGAATTTGATGTAACTGATTATGTGACAGAAGGGGAAAATACCCTGACCATCAATCTGGATAATGATTTCGTTATGCTGGGAAGCCGTAACGAGGAGGATCCTACCACCATATTCGGTGATAAGATTTATGCGGCAACTGGCCCGGGTTATGATGATGCAGCTCTGGGCTGGCATCACTGCCCTCCCGGCATGGGCCTGCTGGACACGGTAGAGGTACAGCTCCGTGCACCCGTTTTCCTAAGTGACGTATTTGCCCGTACGCTGGAAGATGAGATCGAGTTCTGGGTTGAGGCTGGAAGCTGCCTGTATCTGCCTCAGACCGTTTCGTTCGATGTGTCTGTTTATGGTCAGAATCTGCACCAGACCGTGGTAGAGCATATGGAGTTTGTGCCTTCCACCGGAAAGAAATTGGGTCTGGGCGATACCTTTACCGAAGTAAAAGCTCGCCGTGAGGGCACTTTGAATGCAACCCTGCCACAGCCCTGCTACAAGGGACGCAATCTGTACAAGCTGCGCATTCCGGCAGCTGACCTCAAGTGGTGGTCTCCCGAAGAACCCTGGCTGTATCAGATTCAGCTGAAGCTGAAGGATGAGCAGGGAAATGTACTGGATACCCTTTGCCAGCAGTTTGGCCGCCGTACCTTTACCCAGGATCTGGAAAGTGACGTTAAGGGTATGTTCTACCTAAACGGTAAGGCCATTCGTCTGCGTGGTGCCAACACCATGGGCTTTGAGCAGCAGGACGTGATGCACGGCGACTACAAACAGCTGATTGACGATATTCTGTTGGGCAAGCTGTGCAATATGAACTTCTGGCGTATCACGCAGCGTCCTGTCCAGAAGCAGATTTACGACTACTGTGACCGTCTGGGTCTGATGGTTCAGACGGATTTGCCGATGTTTGGCAGTCTGCGCCGCCATCAGTTCTGCGAAGCTGTACGACAGGCTGAGGAGATGGAACGTCATGTGCGCAGCCATCCCTGCTGCATTCTGGTTACTTACATTAACGAGCCCTTCCCCAATGCCAATAATGCGCCCAACTCCAACCTGGAGCGTGAGGAGCTGGAGAAGTTCTTTGACGCAGCCGACATTGTGGTGCGGCTAAATAACCCGGATCGTGTTATTAAGCATGTAGACGGTGATTATGATCCCCCCTCTGCAACCCTGCCGGATAACCACTGCTATCCTATGTGGTACAACGGACACGGCATTGACATCGGCCGCTTGCATAAGGGCCACTGGATGCCTGTAAAACCGGGCTGGTACTATGGCTGTGGCGAGTTCGGCTGTGAAGGCTTGGAAGATTGGGATCTCATGTGTGAAGAGTACCCTGCCGATTGGCTTGTACGCCCCGGTGAAGCGGAAACAGACTGGAATCCCGACCGGATTGTCCGTGCTCAGACCGCAGATTTCTATCATTTCTTCTATGATCGTCCTTCTACTCCCAAGCAGTGGGTGGAGAAGAGCCAGGCATTCCAGAAAGTTGCGACTCGTATGATGACAGAGGCATTCCGCCGGGATGACCGGATGGTAACCTTTGCAATCCATCTGTTTATTGATGCATTCCCCTCTGGCTGGATGAAGACCATTATGGACTGCCGTCGCAATCCCAAGCCTGCATTCTTTGCCTACCGGGATGCGCTCCAGCCTCTGATGATCAGCCTTCGTGCGGATAAGACATACTTCTTTGGGGGAGAAACCGCAAAGGCGGAAGGTTGGCTCTGCAACGACAGCCAGGCAGAAGGAGAGTGCCTAATGCGCTATGAGCTGGTGCAGGACGGTAAGGTTATTTCTTCCTGCGAACAGACAGCTATGCTGCAGGCTTGCTGTGCTCGTTGTCATAGCATCGCAGAGTTTGCACTGCCTCAAGTACAGGAGCGTACTTCTGTGCAGCTGCGTGGGATGCTGATGCAGGATGGCAAGTGCCTTGCATGGAATGAACTGGAATATGTGGTACTGCCTGCGTGCGAACAGCCTGCACCCATGCGAATTCGCACCATTGATGCGGTAACTGCAGAGGATCTGGCTGCCGTGGAGGCTGGTGAGGTGCTCTGGATCGATAAGCCTGAGGAAGGCGAATACAAGGTTGGCCCCTTTGCAGTACGTGTGAAGGTTAGCGGCATGGCACCCATGCACTTTGCAAGCAGCAAGACAGGTCATGCTTGGACGGAAGGTTTTGTGCAGGGCGACTTCCAGCATTGGTACTCTTCCGAGGAGGATTGCATCACACCTTTGGCAGATGCTACCGTAAATGCAGAGGGCTTTGCCAATGTGCTGATTAGCCGTAATCTGGGCGACGATGGTAAGTGGCAGACAGAAGCTGTTCTGTGCGAGCGAGCCTTCGGTAAGGGCCGGATCGTGCTGTCCCAAATCTCCTATGGACAGATGCTGGATAATCCTGCCGGATGCATCCTGCTGTCTCGCATTCGTCCGTAACATACGATATACCAAACCCTGCGGAAGTTGATTCCGCAGGGTGACTCAATATGATAGAAAGTAGGAAATAATGATGACAAGTCGAGAAGTTGTAAAACGCGCGATTCATTTTCAGAACCCGCCCCGTATTCCCTATAACTACGATTCTAACCGAGAGGATTGCCACAAGTTCTTCGGAGACGATTTTATCTGGTGCTTCCTGGATAAGCCTGCTGGTTTTAAGCCCTTTAACGAAGATGGCGACAAGGTAGATGAATGGGGCTGTGTATGGAAGAGTATGGGTGAAACTTTTGGTGAACCTACTACATTCCCGCTGGAGGGATTGGAAGAGTATGCAGATATTAAGCTGCCCGACTTTGCTAATCCCGAACGCTATGAAACCATACGCAAGATCGTAAAGGAAAACAACGGCGAAAAGTATGTGATGGGCATGCT
>RCNI01001658.1_pt1 | contig 11680 bp, 11 predicted proteins | sample 2041151 | NCBI WGS metagenome assembly RCNI01 (sample SAMN09708214, study PRJNA481090) | feces metagenome | isolation source: feces | place: Antarctica: Albino Rookery
ATGAACTTGATGGTTCTAGTGAATCAACTTTATTTTAATTGTTAAACTTTATATTATCGTCCACATTTTTTAGTGGACAGCAGTGATATCAATTAAATAATGTGACTTATAAATCAGCATCGTATGCATATATCTACCTCTTCCTTAGCCATATTCTTCATCAGTTCATTAAAATTCTGCGGCTACAGTTGATACAATCAACTGCCACAAATAATATGAGCCACGTCTCCCACCTGTTAAATATGATCAATTGATTTCCAGTATTAAACTCAATTTCGGAAGATTCTAATGAAAGCCAGCATCCATCAGTATCTTTCATAAACATGTCCAACTTCGGCTCCATTCCAAACATATAACCGCAGTTTTCCTGTACTTAATATCTCCATATTATTAAGGTTTCAGGCCTTCTGATTCTAGGACGCTCATTTATTCAATATGCCAAGCTCAATGACATCAACAATAATATCTTCCTTATTAGTTTTCCCTCAATGTTTGCACCGCCAGTATACATCCGTTCAGCCGTTTCATTCAGAAATTACTGAGAAGCCGCCGATATTTATCGGATGTCCATCGACCGTGCGGTTACATCTGAGCTTCAATGTCTTTCCCTGAATAGGATCGAAACGGATGGTCTGATCGACCGGATTGTGCTTTACATTGGAGAATTCGCCTCTGGAGACCAATTTTCCATCGACATAGAATTCATACGAATGAATATGGCCGGTGGCATCCCTCCTCTGGTCGGGGGTATATATGAAGCCGCATATCTTTTCCGGTTCGGAAAGCTCCATCGTGATTTCTGATTTTCCTTGAGGCAAAGAGAACACGGTATAACCATCGTCATCAAAAAGATGTTCACTTCCCGGCAAAGAGGGAACGACCTTCTCATAGGCCCGATAGGAAAGATCATAGGCTTTAGTCACGACAGGTCCGACTTAGCCTGTCATCTTATCATAAGTCACTGCATTGACCTTTGCCTTATGGTCCAGGAGGAAAGGCTTGTCATACAGAATGGCCTTACTGACCTCCAGATGGCCCTCTGCGGTCACCAGCGGGACATCATCCAAGGTATAGAAGATATCCGACTCTCTGGCGAGCGTATGGAGCGTCACATAGCCATCCAGCGCCCTGCGGATGACCGGCGCGTCCAGCACCTTCGGCGCATTGAACGCCTTGACAGCATTGATACAGAGAGGTCCCCTTGCATCTGTAAATGTGATCTTCAAAGCATCTGTCTGTACGGTATTGAATCGGACCAGTCTCTTATAGCCGACCGTAGTCAAGGTATCTTCCGTCTCCACCGGTGTCCATCCATCGGCAGAAGCCGTTTCAATCCTGAAGGATCGGACTCTTTGTCCCAATGGAATATATTCCTGAATCAGCACACGGTTCAGAGCGGTATTCCGTCTGAACCGGAACACGAGTTCTCCAGAGGTGATACCGTCAGGAGTCGCCCAATAGGTTTCCCAATCGCCGTCAGTCACTTTGGAAGCCGCGAACCGACGTCCTCTTACTGAACTGCATTCGGGACTGATTCCTTCCAGCAGATCATGCTCGAATTCTCGTTTCAACCGATGATAGGCTTCTACGGCATTGGTAGAATCCACCTCCGGGATCTTTCCGTCCAGATTGATCGGGAAATTCAACAGAAAATTTGCATTATGGCCTACACTTCTGTAATAGAGATCAACCAGCCTGAAGATACTCTTGACCTGATGGTCTTCACGATGATGGTAGAACCAGCCTGGTCTGATGGAAACGTCACATTCCCCCGGGAGCCACTGTGCGGCATCCTCCATTCCCCATTGTGCTGCAGTATAATGGGAAGCCTTGCTTTCATCGAAGGCCGCCCAGTTCGTTTGGCCGGCCACTCCCTTCTCGTTGCCAATCCATCTGATGTCAGGGACGGTTCCCCCGAAAATCATGGCTTGCGGATGTTGGGCCTTGATCATATCACGTGCTTCCTCATAGCCATAATAAGCCTTCGGATCGATCGACCTCACCTCATCAGCTCCCCCATACCATCCATTCCCCCCATTGGCCCCATCGAACCAGAATTCAAACAGAGGGCCATAATTACTGACAAGTTCATTGACCTGAGCATGATAGATCTTCTGATAGCCCTCACGACCATACGCCGCATTGTTCCTGTCCCATGGAGACAGATAAAGCCCGAACTTCAACCCTTCCTTGCGGCACGCCTCGGAGAGTTCCTTGACGAGGTCCCCCTTCCCTCCTTTATAAGGAGAATGAGAGATGTTGTAATCCGTGGTTGCTGTCGGCCAGAGACAGAAGCCATCATGATGTTTTGCGGTCAGGATGACAGCCTTGAGACCTGCATTCTTTATTGTCCTCACCCACTGGTCACAATCCAGTTCCTTTGGAGCGAAGGTGGGAACAGGGGTATTTCCATAGCCCCATTCGAGATCGTTGTAAGTATTCAGGCCAAAATGGACGAAGGCGTAGTTTTCCAATTGATGCCATTCTACCTGCTCTGGCGTCGGAACAGGATATACCGGCACAGGGGCCTCTACCTGATGACAAGCAGACAAGAAGAGCAATACATTGAATAAAATGATCGAATAAGTCCTTTTCATAACTTTAGATTACTTAATAAATATACGAACATATTTCCTTTTTACGCAAAACACACCGATAACATTTCTCATTTTCAAGGAAACATCTTGTATTTCGAATTGACTTCTTAACTTTAGGACCAGTTATACATCGATACATGAAAAACAGAATGCACTTGTTGACTGCGCTTGCAATGGTCCTTCTCGGGATCTGCTTCTGCAGCTGTTCGAAAGAAAAATGGCCGGAAGTCATCAGCCAGAATGAATATGAACTGACCATCGCCTCCGAGAAGATCCCTGGACTGATCTGCGGCAATGGCGAAGATCTCGTTGCCGACGTCTATGCGGTAATCCAGTCTGGTCTGAATACGATCTGGTCAAAGTTCTGACACAAGAGGAAATGCGTTCGGCGAATCTTCCCTTCCACCTCTTTCCGGACGGTTTCCTGGAGAAGAACACCATCTCTCCACGACGCACCTGGATCGTTGAAGCGGATGATGCCGCTGTGAAAGCAACCATCGAAGATAAAATGATGCAGGAGACTCCGATCGACCTCTCCAATTTCATGATATACAACAATATGACTCAATGGGCCTGCATCGTTCCTAAGGAGAACTTCTCCATATACGGAGAACTCCAGCGTAAGAAGATCGAGAGCATAGAGCACCCGGAACATTTCCACACTCTTCTGGAGCAGCTTCATCCGACAAGCAGCGAAATCTGGGACCTGATCGAGCAGCACGATGCCAGCGAATCCGCCTCCTTCGTCGTATTGTTCACCAAGGATGAAGCGTGGCTCTGTCTAGACAACACCTTCTACTACCAGAGCCTCTACCCTACCGGAAAAATAAAGTCCGTCATGAACATCTTCGTGCTGGACAAGAGACATATCTTCTGACAGTCGATCCGGACGCAAGGGTTGTACCGGGCTTCGGCATGAGATCAATAGCCGTAACGCTTGTAATACCAGGTCAATGGGGCTGTCTTCCAAGTTTCGGTGCTGTAATCGTAGACGGTCATGTTGAAACTGATTTCCAGCCGCCCGTTCCCTGCCAGTCTCAATACCGGTTGGTCCTTCAGCCGTCCGATATCTTCGAAGTTTTCTGCATCCGAGATATAGCGAAGAAGCATGGGACCATCTATGACGATCTCCAGCTTTTCGTTCATGGTATACCTTCCGACGAATCTGGCTGTAACTGCTGACGGATTCATTGAATTATCCACACCTCCTTCCCGAAGAATCTTCTGGAAAGGGATGTTGACTTCATAATAGCAGTGTCCCGGACTGCGATCCGGTGTGTACGTGATTGGCTGAGCATAGAGCTTTCCTTCACCGATACGGTCCGCGAATTCCTGCATGAAATCCGTGCTTGCCTTACCGTCATTATCGAGATCAACCACCTCCCCTTCCCAACGCGCACGGTCTATTTCATAGAAGCCGTCGAGCTGGTCAGCGGCTTTCTTGAACTCATCCTCCCTCCAAGGTTTTTCTGCGCATGATGCCAAGCTCAGAAGCAGGACTACTCCGATTATTCTATAGATACGATCCATCATTTTTCTGTATAAATCCAATCTGAAACATAATTTGATTTTGCACCGATCATGCCGAGACCGCCATCAATATTTGAATAGAAATAAGCATGCGGTCCGACGGCCAGGCTCCAGAGGCCGTCGAGTGACTTCAATTTTTCGATGGAATGATAGAAATCCGGCGTGAGCCTGCTGACAATGATCTTATATCTCGGGCTGACCTTACTGCTGACATGCTTGACAAACACATCGAAGGAAATCTTTCCATCCACATTGCAGCTGGAATCAAAGACCTGGATATCAGCATCTTCGTAAGTGCCGCAGATGTCGTATTTCCGTCCGGACATCGGGATATCACCTTGTTCCATCGTATAGAGCGTATCATACCCGGTATCCTCTGCTGATTCACGCCAGACCTGGACGCCATAGAACCGGCCCTTCACAGGCTTTTCATCAATCCTGATGCGGAATCTCGTGCAATCGGATTCTACCTGATCCATCCAGTATCCGAATTCCGTCTTGTCCGTCAGCACATGCGCGCTTTCTATAGCAACGGCAGGCAAGGCGGATGGAATCACGGTCCTGCAGGAGGCCGAGGCAAGGCCTGGGGAGGTCGCACGGATCTCCACCATATCGGACGGTCCCATTGGCCCATCTATATAAAAACATTGCTGATGGATGAGGGCTTCCTCCTTATCTTCGACCGCAGCGACCACGGCCCCATTGACCTTTATCTCCAGAGAGATCCGGGCATCGTCAGGAATGACGGCGTGGCCGAAATTAGGGGTGGCGATTCCGGCATCGATACGCACCCGGTCTTTTCCAGCATCCATGATGGTCTGGATGAACAGCTTCGGCTTCTTATCTTTCAGGCCGTGAGGAGTGAATTCATGTTCGAACATGCTTTCGCAGCTGCAGCATAGCGGCAAAGCCAGCATCAGAACTAATATTTTATTCGTCATCTTCATCTTTTTAAAATTTCAAGGTCCAACTGAACATAGGGACGATCGGAACGAGGCCGTGGCATCTGGCCACAATTTCCGATGTACGATCATCCATACTGATTTCCGCATGGAGTGCATTGACATGGCAGTAGGCATTGTAGATACTGATGTTCCAGATACTTTCATGCCCTCGCTTGGTGGTGGTCCTGTAATTGAAACCGAGATCCAGTCTATGATAATCAGGCAGTTTCAAGTTGTTCGGACTGCTATAGAAGAACTGGCCCAAGGTGAATTCCGGCTGCGGTTCCTGATACGGACTCTCATGCCCGAAATAAGGATTCTTCCGGATGGTGTGATAGGCGCTTTCTGTAATCCGGTCTCCCGTGTGATAATGCCAGGAAATGTTCATGTCAAGATGTTCATTGAATTTATGGGTAAGCATCAACGTGAGCTTGTGACGGTTGTCATGGCTGTCCGGGAACCAGTCCTTATAAAGATCTCCGAAGAAGCGTTCATTCCAGGACAAGGTATAATAGGACGCGACCTCCGTCTGGCGTCCATGCCAGGACAGTTCAGTTTCAAGACCGTAGGCTCTTCCCTGCCCCTCCGAGAAATCTTTCTGCCAATCCGATACGGTCGGGGAAAAGAGCTGCTGCCCCTTGTATTCCATCAGGTGGTCCATCGTCTTGTAATAGCCCTCGATATTCAACGTGATAGCATGGGGAAGCCTTGTGTACAGGCCGGCAGCGACCTGACGGGAATGCATCGGCCGGATTTCATCGTTGGAAGGCAGGAAACAGAAGGTCGGGAGATCGATCGTATGCGATGAGACCTTATGGGTGAACTGATCCATGTCCGTGTACGAGGCCTTGAAAGTCACCTCCGGACAGAAATCTATCCTCAACGCCGCCCTCGGCTCGACTTTATGGTAGGTATTGCCAGGGACGGTAAAAATGACATACCGCAGTCCGAGATTCATTTTCATCCAGTCCAGGTAGCCGATCTCATCTTCGGCATAGAATGCGAATTCACCAGCCTTGTATCGTGATGCCGCACTCTCGTCATGATAAGGAGTCTTTTCGCTTTGCGGATCGAAGATTCCGTTGAAATCCGGATTCCTGTTCCAGGTCTTTTCCTGACCGCTCCTGACCTTCAGACCTGAACGGTAGAGATGCGCTTTCAGATCGGTTCCGAAAGTGATGTGGTTTCCCCGATCCGGATCATAGAAGAAATCAGCCTTGACTCCCGCATCATGAATCTGACTGTTGCTGCTATCGTCCAGATGATTCTCCGTGATGATCGGCGCTCTCTTGTCCCCAGTCCCCCGTTTGTCCAAGTCCCACTGTTTCGACTTATAGAACAGATCGGCCATTCCGTGCGTATAATATCCGATGAGATTGAAAGCGAACTTGTCTGAAACATCGTATTTCCAGTTCAATGATGCCAGGACATTGCCCCACTTCATCTTGAAATTCAGGCTTTCCTTCCCCTGGAACCGCTGCCCGCTCCAATACTCCACCAAAGCCGTCGACCGCTTGTACCTGGCAAGGTCCTGACCAGCATAAAGATTGAGGGACAGTCTGTTCCTGTTGCTGAACCGATGAGTGACGGAGCCATTGAAATCAGTCATGGCATACCTGAAATTCAATGACTTACGTTCCTTGTTCGTTCTGTTCATAATCGCGAAGAACGGGAGGGTCAATGGATCCAGCCAGCTGCGGCGCAATCCGATGTTGTAGGAAGTCCTGCCTTTCACGATCGGTCCGTCAACCTGGATGCTGGCATTGAGCAGGCCAATGGAAAAAGTTCCGTGATGTTCCTCGACGCTGCCTTCTTTCGTCATGACGTCAATGACAGAAGAAAGCTTTCCTCCATATCTGGCCGGGAAACCGCTCTTGTAGAAATCCAGATGGTCCGTGACATCGACGTTGAAGGAAGAGAAAATACCGCCCAGATGGGATACCGAATAAATTTCCACCCCATCCATCAGGAAAAGATTGTCCTTGCCGTTTCCGCCATGAACATATAATCCGGACAGCAGTTCGGTACCGGAAGATACGCCCGGCTGGAGCTGGAGGGTCTTGATGAGATCCGGCTGACTCAGGAAGGCGACACCGGATTTCAAGGCATCATTGTCGATCTTCTTCATTCCTGTCTGCGTGAAACGGAGCTTTCTGTTCTTGAAGGCTGTAATCATTGACTCAGACAGAATCTCATGCATGGCGGTGGAATCCTCGACCATCTCATAGTGCCTTACCTTCACGTTCAATTTACGGAGCACGATATATTTCCGGTGCAGTTCATAGGTGAAATCCGTGTCACCGAAAATCTCGTCCAGGACTTTCCTCATGGCTTCCGGCCCCGCCTCTTTCGCCTGCAGCAGATCCGGCAGTTTTCTGTCATGGCTGACATCCAGGTCAATGGAAGAGTCATAGATGAACCTGACGTCCAGCTCCTCTCTCAGGGTGCTGACCACCTCCCTCAATGTCTGTACTTTCTCCTGGGCAATAACTTCCTGACAGGATACAGCCCATGATACGACCAGGGCCATCGCTGTGGCCAATCTCTTGATCATTGATCCCATGCTCATTTCCTTATCCGGATTCTTATGCCCAATGCGGCCCCGATGAGGTCGGCAATCAGTTCAGGCTCTTCTAGTTCAAACTCTCCGGTCAGGTGCTTGTCCATCTTCCTGCAGGTGAACTTCAGCCCATAATGCGAGGAAAGCGTTTCAAGAACTTCAGGCAGCGGCGTATCTTCAAAGATGAAGGTGCCCCTTTCCCAAGCGGTAGCATTCCTGTCCACCTTTTCATTGATGGTCGGAGTGGCGGCCACCGACAAGAGAGAGGCCTGCATACCCCTGGTGAGCATGACACCTTCCGCCGTCTCGGCACGAGAGAACAAGACTTTTCCCTCGACAACATTGACCTGAACGGAATCCATACTTTCCATGACCTGGAATTCCGTGCCGAGCACCCTCACGAAAGAATGCGCTGAAAAGATTTCAAAAGGCCTCCCGACATCCTCATGCACCTTGAAATAGACCGTACCGGTCATAGCCACTCTCCTGTCCTCATTGGCATAAGATTTCCTGTCAAATGAGAGGGAACTGCCAGGAGCCAGCTTGACAAGACTGCTGTCCGGAAGCAAATAGGACATGAGATGTTCGCCGGCCATCAAGGTGACCGTCGAATCTGAGGTACTCTTCCAAATGAATATTCCGAGAAGGACAGCGGCAGCGATGCCGCCCAAAGTATAGAGCCATGGGGCTGGTCTTCTGCCGGCACCGGCTGAGATACGGTGTCTCGAACAGAAACGGCTGAAGGCTTTTCGGGTGTCAAAGGGCCCTTTCCTGTAATATCTGGTGACAAATTCCAGATGACGGTCTTCAAAATCTGACATTTTCTATGTTTTGTTTTCTATCCGTAAGACGTAATACTTTGAAAAATGTACTATGACATTTTGAAGAAAATGCAGATTTTCGGATCATCCGCCGCTAAGCAACCAGAGAAAGCACCCAGTTATAGAGCTTGACCGGGCCTTCCTTCAAGATCTTCATGGCCTTGGCAATCTGGTTCCGGACGGTATGGACAGAAAGTCCCAGTTCATCAGAGATCTCGTCGTACTTCATCCCATCCCGCTTGTTCATCAGGAAAATCTCCTGACACTTCTCCGGGAGTTCCTCGATTGCCGTCCACAACCAAGCCTCAACGGCAGAATCCTTCTGATAAAGCGCATCCTTGGAGTCATCGACAAGGTCATGCTTGTTTTCCAAAGAGACGGTCTGAAGCCTGTTCTTGCGCAGGTAGTCCAGGCAACGGTTCCGGACTGCGGCATACAGATAAGCTCGTTTGTTCGGGATCTCCGCTCCTTCCTGAACTTTGATCCACAGCTGTTCGAAAGCATCATCCACCAGATCCTCCACCAGATCCACGTCCTCGACATAGTGAAGAGCATACAGGCACAAGGGTCTGTAATTGTATCGGAAAACATTTCCGATTTCCTGGCTTTCTGATTCTTTTCCTTTCATAAATTCTTCCGGAGCGTATTCTGCAAAGATATTGAATATACTAATATAACTTCATCCAGACATTTCGATAAAGATGGGACTCTACAGGGGCTATTCCTCCAGGAGTTCCATCAGTTTTTCCTGCTGCGAATTCCGGAGCCCGTTGCAGAAGGCATCGATGCGCGCCACCACCTCCAGATCATCCGTCGCCGTATGCAGAGTGTCCATCAACCTCCAGGACTGTCCGAGGTAGCGGTTGATGATCATCAGCTGCTCGATCCGGTCCTTCTCGACGCCCATCCTCTCGGCCGCCTCCTGAAAATTCCGGTCCAGATGGGTCTGAATCTGCACGGTCAATGAATCCGTCAGCTGCTGGCGTCCGACGATCTCCTTCTGGATCACCATACGGGACCTGTGTTCCTTGACATAGAGGACTGAAGGCAGCAGCACAAGAAAGGCCGCAAAGAAAGCGGCGCCCCACAACCGCGGTGCATATCTTCTGTCCCAGGCACGTGACAAGGCATCGATGTCCGGGTACCGGTCTTCCGGATCTCTCATGGTGCATCTGCGCACTACCCGGAAAAAACGATGCCCGCAGCAATCCTTCAAGATCAGGCCCAATGAATAGAGGTCACTGCGACCGTCCGTTTTCTTCCTGGCTTCCAGTTCCGGAGAAGCATAGCACCGGCTCCGGCCCAAGGTCTCTTCACGCCCGTGCGCATCATTGTCCGCCAGTCCGAAATCGATCAGTTTCACATCATTGTCTGCCCAGGTGATCAGAACGTTGCCCGGCTTCAGGTCATTGTGGATGACACCCTGATGATGAATACAGGAGACGGCCTCCAGAAGTTGGGAAAAGACGCGCTCGCGCTCTTTCCGGCCAGGCTTCTCCGCCAGGAAACGATCGAGTGTCCGGCCGTTCACGAATTCCATCACCAGTCCAGGTCCGCAAGGAGTTGTTTCCTCGAAAGACCAGATCTGGACCAGATAAGGATGGACCAGATTCAGAGACAGATCATACTCACGCCGGAGAAGCGACTCCGCAAAAGGGTCCCGTGCGGTCTTGACCATGAAATATTTCCCGTTCCGCATAACCCGCCAAAGAGTGTTCCTCCCGTTCCTGTAGACCAATACAGGATCAGTGTATCCGCTTCCCGTCGTTTCAGGGAACTGCTGCATTTCGAAAATTTCACTTTCTGCTGACATAGGGCATGAATATACGGACAAAGATACATGATATTATTTGTCTTGTTTTGTCTTTTGTGAACAAGAATGGAATAAATGCATATTTTTGCAGAACAAATCCATTCAACCGGAACACTATGGCAGTCGATTCTGATATCCCACAAATACATTCTTTGCGCATGCTTGTTGAAGAAAAAGCAGGATTCAAGATGCATACCCATGCTGATTTCATCGTGCTGGTGGAATGTATAGGTAATGCCTTGCATGAGCATGTTTCTGAAACGACCTTGGAGCGCTTGTGGAAATATTCGACACGGCACTACAAGACAGTTTCGCTGCGGACTCTTGATGTACTTTCAGAATATTGCGGTTATCAGAGCTGGGACGTCTTCTGCGAGATGCTCCTGAAAACCTCACAGATCGAATCAGAAATTATAGAAGAAGTCCTCTATTCCGACTCCATCCCTGTCGGGCAGAAGATGAAAATCTCCTGGCTGCCTGACCGGACGATCATCATCAGGCATTTAGGAGAGGGGAAATTCATCACGATTGAAGCGACCAACTCCAAGATCAGGCCCGGAGACACCTTTTTCTGCAAGTCCTTCACTTTAGGAAAAGAACTCCATATGGACAAACTGTCTCGGGCAGGCATCCTCGCGGACAACACGAAGAACCTCAGATACGTCGTCGGCAAGAAAAACGGCATCACGAAACTGGAGCTGCTCTGAGCAGCAGTCTGATGAATCTACGGAAAACAGATCCGGCCGGATCACTGTTTTCACGTCTGAGGTCCAGACAAAGAACACCGGATCGAAAAAGAACAGAAATCCGTCACAGACGATTTATCCATACAGAAAAAACCGGCAGTCACCGGTTTTTTCTGTTTCTGCTAAGCCACACAAGACATTTCATTCGTAGACCGTCGCAACGATCTTCCGCTCTCCCCCATAGTTTCTGAACTCGCAGAGGTAGATTCCCTGCCAGGTTCCAAGAGCCAGTCTCCCGTTGGAAATCGGTATCGTCAGGCTCACCCCGAAGAGCGAACACTTGGCATGTGCCGGCATATCATCTGCACCCTCGAAAGTATGGTCATAATACGGCTCATTCTCCTTCACCATATGATCCATGATGGCTGCCATATCGGATCGCACGTCCGGGTCTGCGTTCTCGTTGATGGAGAGCGCACATGAGGTATGCAGCACGAACAGGTTAAGCAGTCCCGTCTGCGGGAGTGGGGATGGAAGGTTCTTCAGGATTTCTGAAGTGATGAGATGGCAGCCCCTCTTCTTGGCTGTCAGCGTAAAAGTATTCTGTCTTATCATACGGATATCGTTTGTGCAAAGGTATATCAGATTTGAAGATAGGACTTCAGCGATTCCACATAATCCTCGAAAGCCTGCCGCCCTTTGTCGGTAATCCGACAGATCGTATGAGGC
>RCNI01001659.1_pt1 | contig 11675 bp, 18 predicted proteins | sample 2041151 | NCBI WGS metagenome assembly RCNI01 (sample SAMN09708214, study PRJNA481090) | feces metagenome | isolation source: feces | place: Antarctica: Albino Rookery
CCCCTGTTACCGGTGAGGGCGATATCCTTAAACCCCAAGGCTGTGTAAATACGCAGCATTTGATTGGACACCTGTGCCTCCATGGAAACGCTACGGTTTTCTACCGGCATGCCGCGCTTCTCGTCAAAAACAGAAACGCCTCGTTCAGCAATATCATCCCGGAGCTGTGCTTGTCGTTCCCATAGGCTCATATAGGTTTCCACCATGTCCTGATACACCTCGTCGTCCAACCTACGTTCCCGCAGGTTTTCAAGCAAGGAATTTTTCAAGGTTTTATAGGCCTTAGTGGCCCGATATTGTTTCGCCAAATTCTCACCTCCATTTGCTGCCGAAATCCGCTGCGCAGACGCGCACGCGGAAAAATTCTCCGTTGTCTTGGACCCCCTCGATTAGCGCTCCTGAAAAATTTTTCTATTTTTCTGACGGGGGGATTAGTCCCATCGCTCTTCTGTTACCGGCTCCGATTGGGCTACAATTTGCCGCAGGCTTTCCGGATGCAATTCCTCATGGCAGCCTTTACAGACAGACATGAGCTGTCGCTCTCCGGTATCTGGGTCATAGACACTCAGTGCTAAGTCTGGACGTTCCTTCAAGTGCTTAACGTGATGGACAATGGTTGCTGGTCGAAACCGATGGTATAGTTCTCTGCAACGCTGGCATTCGCTGTGGTCGATGTCCACCAGCACATGGATTCGAAGCGACTTCCACTCCCCCCAGGAATAGAATTCTGCTTCTCGGCCTTCCTGGATCAGTTGCAGAAGCTTTGCCAGAGTATGTCTCGTTTTCATTTTGCTCCCTTCTCCCGGCATAACGGGCTTGCCACCTCCGATGCCGGGAAAAGAAAATAAAAAAAGAGCCCGAACCACATGACTGCTTGTGCAGTACATATTGGCTCAGGCTCATAGGCTCAGGCGCTTTCCGATATTCACGATAGATTCAGTCTTGCAGTGTTTGCAGTAGACCGGTAAATGCTGTGCTTCAGTCTCCGGATTGATGCGGAGTACTTTCTGCGTTTTGCAGTTTGGACAGATTAGCCATCCATCCTTGATGACCAGTGTATCAGACTTCATTTCAGGGTTCAAGGCTTTTTATCCTTTCTGTTTTAGATTTGTTAGAGAGTCAACTAGATTTCAAGATAGATACATTATTTGAATTTATGTGTAGCTTTGCTATCGATGTACCATGCGTAACGGTACTCACCGAATTCGTTCTGTGCTTGGTAGCGGCCACCTACACGAGAACGAGCCGGGATGTAAATCGTCCCGGAGTTACTGCGGAAATATTCCGTAGGTGGCAGCTTGGCATTGAGCGACTTGGAGCATACCCATGTTCTGGCACCTACGGGAATCCGTCCACCGTCAGCCGCTTCTTTGCACATGTACTTGGCAATGCGGCGGTAAGTGTCGTTCTCGTCTCGGAGCAATGGCTCATGGTCAATGCTGCCGAATCGCCATAGTTGGGCAATGTCGTCCGGGCTGAAATCCGAATCACGGAGCACAACATGCATATGGTACCGATGGTCACCGTGCAGGCCCTCCTTGTTGTATATGTAGTCAAGTGGCCCTCGATGTTCCAGATTCAGCCGCCGCAGAAAACTGCGCCAATACGGATAAATATCTCGGTATCGGCTTGGTACATATTCTTCATCAAAGGTCAGCGTATAGAATCGACCTTCAAATCCGAACAAGGCTAACCGCAGTTCTAATCGGTCAATACGGGTTCTGCATACTGATGAATCACGAGCAGGACGGAGAATCTTGTTTTTCTCCGTCCTCTCATATGGCGTGTCGTTCTTGGATAATCTCGGTCGGAGTGACCTGCATTCCTTTACCAGAGGACCGGCCACCTGTCTGCAGCAGTACCAATTAGGATTTTTCCCCATAGTAATTCACCATCAAAACGGCAGGTCGCCGTCATCTTCTTCCAACTCAGCAAAGCTAGATGTAGGCTGATAGTGCGGCATATCTTTTTCCGGTGCTTGGGTCGGTACCGCATTCTTTTTCGACTGTCCGAAGTAGATGTTTTCCGCTAGCACTTCCGCACTTCTCCGCTTGTAGCCATCACGGTCCACCCAGTCACGCAACTGCAGACGGCCAGACACAACAGCCATACTTCCTTTCTGGAAATACTTGCTGACAAATTCAGCTGTATGTCTCCATGCCACGCAGGCGATAAAGTCGGTTTCCCGTTTGGCATTATCATTGACAACATCACGGTCAACCGCAACAGTAAACGATGCAACAGGGAGACCACTCTGCGTGTATCTCAGTTCTGGATCACGGGTCAGGCGGCCCATGATAATGATTTTATTCAGCATTTTATTTTCCTTTCTATCTACTACCGGACTGGCCTATTCCCAATACTATGATGCTTTCCGTTCACCCAATAATCTCCTGCAATTCATCAATCGCCTGATTGACATAACAGGCAGCAGTCTTTACTGCCTGTGTCTGCAGAACATCGTTGAGCTTATTTAGTGCATCCAGAATACCTTCCAGTCCATCGGCACACTGGCGAGCTGAAGTAATGCTCGGTAGCTCAACAAGCTGGTCTTTTCGGATAGGTTTGCCCTCATCGTCCGTAAACGCAATAATGTCCAAACCATCCACGCAAAAGCCCAGTTTTTCCAGTCTGCGTTGTGCGTGTGCCAGCGTGCGCTCTGGATCAGCTTTCCAGTCTTTCGTCCATACAGCCATTGCATCAGCAAATCGGGTAATACGCTGCAGACCAAAGCCCTCACTATCGTTTAAGGCCACACAGGCAAACAGCAACTGTGTCCGAACTGCCAGTTCCGTCTCTCTACGCAACGCTTGGGTCTGTGCAGCACGCTGGGTAGCCATACGAACCGAATACGGCACATTTGTCTGTTTGCACTTCTTGACTGCGTTTTTCTTATTACTCACTGGTAAGCTCCTCCTTTATGGGGCAGAAGCCTGGTAACCGGCCAGTATAGTCGGCCTTGCAGGCAATCTTTCTGTAATGTGGGAATTTCTCATGGGTGCAGTAAAAACAATACTGCTGCAATGGCCGATTCGGGCCCGGTTCATTTGGTCTCGTTACCTCACGCATGTACTGGCATTTAAGACATGGAGCGTTATAAATTGGCTTAGTACCCATTGCCTCTCACCTCCCGAAATACAGGCCATCCATCATGGCAGCCATTACGCCTTGCTCCGTATCACTGACATACACAGTTGCCTGCGTCTTGGTGAATTTCTTTAAATCGGGCAGTGCCGGTCGCTTCATTCTCGGCTTACGCTCCAATACTCTGGTTCCCCTAGAACTAATCAGCTTCATAACTTCCTCCTAAAATTTAAAACATTCGGTGAGCGTCTTTCCACGGCTCCCCACTGGGTACTCAGCCCGAAAATATCGGTGTTTCTCATTGACATACACAATCGTGCCAACTACAGCTTGACTACCGTGCGGATCAGGATTTACTGCATCACGAGCAAGTGATATATACGGGACAAAATGGCATTTTGCCCCTACACGAATCTCATTTGTTTTCACTGCTTATCTCCTAACATTTCCTGCGCCATATACAAGGCATCGGCTACTTCAATATGCGACTTGGATAGCGTTTCTTCACCCGATACCTTAGCCAAAGCCAAATGCCGCAGCATTTCTTCATTCAGCAATTCAATCATCCGTTCTCGTTCCATACTTCTCCTTAAACTGCGCACACATAGCCGATGCGTTCCCGAATGCGTAGCCGGCAACAAAGCCGCATAGGTAGATAACGAAAATAGACATCAATACCGTCCAAAACCCTATTTTCATTTCATTCCTCCTCAAAATGGTGGTGCATCATCGTCGGTATAGTCCGTAAAGGTGTTCTGACGGTAGCGTGCGTTTGGGTCTTCTGGTGGCTGGTGTTCCTCTTGGAAAGTCTGCGTTGCACCGTCAAAATCCAGCTTAATCAGTCCAATCGTGCCCTCTTTGTTCTTTGCCACTTTGAGCACACGCTTGCTATGCGGATCATCCGGCTTTTCACGGTACAGCAGCATGATGGTGTCAGCATCCTGCTCCAACTGCCCCGACTCTCGCAAACTGCTCATAGTTGGTGCCGCTTCCGTACTTCCCTTTTGGGTATCTGGGCGGCGGAGCTGAGACAATGCAACCACGGTGATGTTATTTGCCTGCGCAAGCTGATGCAGACCAAGGGAAATCCCCGTTACCGCTTCGGTGCGGTTGAACACTTTTGGCGTATTGATTAGCTGCAGATAGTCGATAAAAATAACCTCATAGCGATGTGCCAGTGCATCCGCCTGAATGTCCTGCACCGTCATGCCACCGGCCTGCACCATGGTCAGGTTTCTCTTTGTGATGGACTGTTCCATGTCACGCACCTTGTCCCACTGGTACGGCCGCAAGTCGCTTTTCTTGATGCTCCCCATGTCAACCCCTGCCAGAGTTGCCATACTGCGGTCAGCCAACTTTGAAGTACGAGTCTCCAGCGAATAAAACGCAACTCGCTTGGTCTTGGCCATATGCCATGCGAAGCGCAGTGCCAGTGCGGTCTTACCGGCTGACGGATAACCGCCCAAAATGATAAAATCGCCCGCTTCGGTGTACAGTCCGCTGTCCAGCTTATCGATTGACCAAGACAAATACTCTGGGTGATTCCCCGGCTGATGTCGGTTGCAGAAATCTGCAAACATATCCCCCGCAGTCATGCGGCTAATACCTTGCTTTTCCGCAAACACGCCATTCGCTTTGGCAACAATGTTCTGCGCTTCATCAATGCTCTTTGCATCCATGAGCTTGGCCGCATATGTACGGAGTTTCGCCATACGGCTCTGTTCCTTGAGCATGTCCACATATGCCCAGATATTGGCAGCCGTTGGTGTCTGGTTCATAATGTCCAATACGTCTTTGCCCACATCGCCTATTCCAGACAGCCGCCCGACAACTAGTGTAGGGTCAACGGGCTGTCCCTCAAAAAACAACGCCTGAATGCACTGAAAAATAATGCGGCAGCGTTCATTGCTGAAATCTTCAGCTCTGACTTTGGTCAGTACTTCGCCTGTGAGCTTCGGCTCAATCAGTAGTGAGCCGATAATCGCTACTTGCGGAGTCATTGGGTCTAATTGTTCTACCATTCGGATACCTCCGTAGTTTCAACAACAGTGCGTTGCAGGGAAGCGGAACCCTGTGCGAGAGGTTTCTGCACATCTGTCCAACGCTGCTGGTTGAGATAAGTCGAAGCATAAGGAATACCTACACCCTGCTGCCATGCTTCCGAAGCAACCTGTCGTTTCAGCGACCGTGCTATCGTATCGATTAGTTCGTCCGAAGCTTGCAGCTTGTCCCATGCTCTGATGGCTGCCTGCTTTGCTTCTCCCCTTGGGTACAGTTCCCAGAATCCGGCAAAGCGTTCCGGCTTCCAATCGGGTTCAGCTTTTGGCCCACGCTTACTGCGTGAAACCTTGTGCGTGCTGTCCCCCTGCTGGGGGACTATAGGGGGTATAGTATTTAGTTCTTTAGTATTTTGTATATTAGTATTTAATTGCGTGCGATTTTCCGACGACGGATTATCCGTTGACGGATAATCGCACAACGGTGAAACAGAAATAGGCCGTTCATGAACAACATACTCATTTCCACCAAAAGTCCCATCGTCCTTATGGAGCTGTCGGCGCTCTATGTATCCGGCAGATTCAAGTTCTTCAATTGCACCGCGAACAGCGCTCTTGCCTTCAAGGCAAATAGCAGCAAGGCCCTCGACGGTGTAGTCCCAATCAGGTGGGAGGGACAAGATACGACTCAACAGACCGATGGCCTTCAGCGAAAGGCGGCGATCATTGAGGTGATAGTTACTCATTACTGTGTAATTCTTATTTTTTTCAACACGAATTACTGCCATAGCCCTTCGCCCCCTTGACAGTCATTGATTGTGTGTATAGAATAATAGCGATACTTATGGCGTAGTTGCCAGTTGGCCTTTGTAGTGTTGCAGCACTGCAAGGGCCTTTTTTTATTGTCATGCATTCCAGCCACCTCTTTCGATAAATTCGATGAATGGCAGTCGGAGGATCTTCGTGCGCTTCCCGGCGACAAACACCGGAAAGCCAAGAGCCTCTGGCTTGTTATGGGCCATATAGCGTATGTACTGCGGATTGCACTGCAGTACCTCAGCAGCTTGTGCTGGCGTGATGATGGCAGACGTCATGGATTTGATATGTTCCAATGCGTTCATATTGCCCTCCCTTCTGGCCCGATGCGGCCAATCTGTGCAAACTTTACTGCCAGAGATGCTCTAATCACATCATCGAGCTCATCAAGAATCTCAACAAATACAGCCTGTTCACTATCATCGACCATGCCATCCTTGGCAATTCTCAGCAGGTCCGCAGTCACATGTTTTTCTTCAAGGTCGCCCAATTCAGAAAGCAAGTTAATCACCGCTTGCGCCAGCGGCATAACCGCAACATCCGGAAGCAGGTCGTTTGCAACAGAACTTTTGAGTTTCAAATGCCAATACCCCAATACTGGCAAACCTGCAACCTCAGCCATAGTAGCAACAACGTCATCAGACGGTAGACCACGGCCAGACTCATATAAACCTATACTCTCAATGCAAACTCCGAGCATTTCCGCCCAACGGCTTTGCGTTAAGCCCGCAGTTTCTCTGGCGATTCGATATATATTTCTGTAGCCGTCCTCCATGGTATAACCACCTCCTTCGGGGTATCATAATGTTGTAGTCAGAATTTCAGGTTCAAACAACTCATCAATAGTACAACCCAGTATTCTAGCTAATTCAGGAAGTTGCCGAGTTCGAGGCAGTGCAGTTTCATGCTCCCAATTTGATACAACGCTAGAGGTAACCCCCATACTAGTGGCGAGTTGCAATTGAGAAATGTTTTGACTGATTCTTATTTCTCTAATTCTCATCATTTTTTGCGCCTCCAAACTTCAAGTAACTTGAATTGATTTAATTTTAATATCGTTATCTTGAATTGTCAAGGTTTTATTTCAAGTTTATTGAAATGATATTTACATTTGATAGCATTTCAATAAAATTGAAATCAACGGAGTTGAAATATATGAATAGAATTAAACAACTTAGAATTGAAAAAGGCATAAAACAAGCAGACCTTGCAAAGGTAATTAATGTCAGCCCAGCAGCTCTATCTGGATACGAAACTGAAAAGTACGAAGCTGAATTGGACACGTATCAAAAGATTGCGGATTACTTCGATGTATCATTGGACTACCTTCTAGGCCGTGATGCCCCTAAGAAATCAGATGCGTTACGTATCCCAGTCCTTGGATCAGTTCCCGCGGGCGTTCCGTTGGAAGCGATCGAAGATGTAATTGATTGGGAAGAACTACCAGCAAGCATGGCTGCAGGGGGCAAAGAATACTTTGCGTTGCAGGTCAAAGGCGACAGCATGTGGCCGGAATATCTTCCTGGGGATGTCGTTATTGTCCGCAAACAGCCAACGTGTGAATCTGGGGATGACTGTGTGGTTTATGTGAATGGCTACGACGCGACATTAAAAACAGTCCGTCTTAATCCAGATGATCAGAGTCTGACAATCGTGCCCATCAACCAACAGTACTCTCCGCGTACCTTCACTGCGGAAGAAATCCAGAACTTGCCCGTATCTATTGCCGGCGTTGTGGTAGAGCTAAGAAGAAAGAAAAGAAGAAAATAAAAAAGCCGTGTCCAATTTGGACACGGCAAGGAGCAGGAGGATAAAATATGGGACTATTTTCAAAAATATTTTCCAAAAAAGAAAAAACATCTGCTGATTCAAACATCATTCCACAGCGAGAGCATGAACCCAAACAGGAAAAGATTGAGGTTCGGTCTTTACCTAATTTCCCCGTCCACAAAGATGGTCACCCCATCAGATATGCCTATGTGCTACCCTTTATCGCAGCTGAAAGCGTGAATGTTGCCCAAGATGTTCTAGGCGATATCGAAAAGGAAGTTAATGTTCAATCAGAAGGTGACCGGATTGCTTTGCTGTACAATGGTATGGTCTTTGGGTATATCGAAAATGCAAACAAAGCGGAAATGGTCAGCGACTGGCAGCGTAAACAACTCCCCTGCTCTGCCATTTTGTTGCGCTCTGGTGACAAAGTAAATCTTCGCTTTTACCACGACAAACGCATCGGTGCTGAATATCGGGAACAGACAATCCATAAGCTCACCGGCTGTAAATCGGACAAAAAGCAGGAAAGCATTTGGTGTATGAGCGTCGGCGATGAGCTGAGTTTGGAGGAAGATTTTGACCACGAAGGCTCCGTCCTAGTATTCTGTTGTGCCACTGGTGATGCCATCGGCAAACTCCCCAAAAAAGTTGCTGAACGATTTCTGCAAGAAGGTGCTTACGCTGCCTATATCGAAACCTTAGATGATGATGAAGAAGGCAGAACTATCCCCAGTATTCGTATTTACTGGTAACCGTAAAAAAGTGAGTTTTGACCTCAAGGCTATATCATCAGCATTATTCATGGAAATACCTTCTCCGAAATGATTGATGAAAAATAAATAAAAAAACGCCCTCAGTGCTACCAACACCAAGAGCGTCTATTAGGAAACGTGCTACCAACTGAATTCCAGACACAGCCCTCCTCAACCATTACGTGATAACTGCGCCTATTTATTGTAACAGATTATAAAATAAAAAACAGCCCCGTTTTAACGAAGCTGTTTATGTATTGCTAATTATTGTGTTTAAATTTTAATCATACATCAGCAGTCAACTATCTTACACTTTGCCGCAAGTTGTGCAGCTTTCAAAAAGCTAATTTCCCGTTTAGAATCGGACTCGTGTATCTCCGCATGATATTTGTTCTTATGATTATTAACTGGATTGGGGTAAGTGCCTATAACCCGGCATTGACCCGCAGTAATTTTTACAGCAGTATTATAATTTGTCCCATCTTTTCCCTTTCTAAACCTAAAACGAAAGTTTTCAACAATAGCATGTTCATCCCTTCCACCATCACGGTCCACTGAAGCACCATTTGAGTCAATAAACAATGCCGCAGTTGGCTTTCCGTCAATAAACCCATCAGGATATGAGTTCAGAACAATACGATATAAAATCTCCTCATCTTCAATTTTCGTACGATCCATAGAACAGTCCCACACTTCGATTTATTTCTTCTATAAAATTTTTCATATACACCTGTGTTTCCGCCAGTTCATAGTCTCCTTTCGGAACTAATAATTTCTCAACAGAATTATTGCGAACTTCAAAAGCAAGTAAGCTGTTGTCATTTAAGACATACTGCATATATAGGCTATTCCTCCCAGTTGGAGCTATATCTGGTTGCTTAGAAACATTTTTAATAATATCTTCGAAAAAATCTATATTCTGGTCTAAAAAGCGTTCGCCGCCTGTTCCATTCCAATTTTTTGAAAATTTTCTCATGCATTCTAGTTTTTCTAAATTCTTAAACATTAATAAATCATAGCAATCACTTGCGCTATAATTATTTGAACTTGAAATACAAGATACTCTAATGTATGGGTCATAGCTCGGCATATGAGATAATCCTACAGCATCAGACGAATTAGGTGCTACCAACAGTGATGCGCCTAAACAAACAGTAAAAACTGCATTCTTACAAACGTCGTTAGGTTTGGCCGTGTGCTTAGAATGACTTGATGTAGTCTTATTTGGTAAATCTATATATGCGCCTGTAATCCCATTCATTTTAATCACTCTTTCCAACTACATATATTGGTTTTTCTCCAATAAGGTCTCCATTATAATAAACTTCTGTAACATATTCCCCTTCATGTTCAAACACAATATTCCGAAAGTCCATAGTCATATTATAACCATTATATTTCTTCGGAATACTCTTATTCGTAGACTCTGGTAGTGCTGGAAGCTCTACAATACCACTATCTCCCAATTTATTTCCTTGATCATCTTTAAAAACAACTTGTATTGTCACAGGGTCAGTAGAATCAACATCTACAACGGAAAAGAGAACAGAAAACGAAAATGAACCAGGAAGAAAATCTGGAGCTAACTTTACAAGTACACCCATAGCATCAACAGATGCAAGGTTTCCACTACCAACTAGAGTTCTCTGAATATTCGAACAGTAAATGAAGTTTGTCACATTTGCCATAATACTTCCTCACTTTGTATCAATTAAATTTGTATTGTAATCATCGAAAGAACTATATCCATGTATAGTCATAATAACTTAACACGCAAAAAATATCAATACAATTAGTTTGAATATAGTTTTAAAACAACAGAAATGATTGATCCTAGCCATAATACAATTTCGTGATAGGAAAAGGAACTTCTGTTAATGCTATTATATGCAGCCAAATTATCTGTAAACAAATATTACTAAACACAATTATGATAATCCGAGGTGATTTTTATGCGCTGTAAAAAATGTGGACGAACAGACTTACCAGAAGGCAGTATATATTGCAACTACTGCGGAACAAAGCAGGCCATAACGCGACCACAGCGCAAACGTGGCAACGGGCAAGGCTGCGCAGTGAAGCGCAGCAAAACTTGGAGCGCCATTTGGACTGCCGGCTATGAGGTCAGCCCGGACACGCACCAGGTAAAACAGATTCGTAAAAGTAAATCAGGATTTACTTCAAAATCCGCCGCACTGGCCTACGCAGCTGAGATGTCACACGGGACAACAGAGCTGGATGTCTATAAGCCGACCGTGGCGGATTATTTTAAAACATGGCAGGACACGGACTATCAGGATCTCAGCAACTCCAAGCAGTGCGCCTTCCGCATCGCATGGCGAAAGCTAGAGGAACTCAGTGAGCGCCCAGTATCAGAGCTGACCATTGCCGAGTTGCAGGCCTGCGTTGATGATCAGGCCGATAGCTACTACCCTGCGAGGGACATGCGCACCCTGCTCAGTCACATCTACAAACGAGCTGTGGCCGAGGGTCAGGCTCGCACCAATCTGGCCGAATTCATCCGTATCCCTCCCCTGCAGGAAAAGGAACGGCAGCCGTTCACCCCAGCTGAGGTACAGGCCCTCTGGGACCAGTGTGCCCAGGGTGATCGAATGGCTGAGATGATTATCCTCATGATTTACTCCGGCATGATGCCTGGCGAGCTGAAGCGGTGCAAGGTCGATATGATTGATCTGGACAAAAGAGAAATCATTGGGTGCGGCATGAAAACTAAAAAGCGCAAGGAAACACCCATCATTTACCCTGAAGCGGTCTCACCTATCGTTGAGCACCTGTGTGCCACGACTCCGTCAAAGCAAGGCTACATCATCGGTATGGCCGAGGACAGCTTCTACAGCGAATACCACGCAGCCTTGAAGCGCGCAGGCGTGCGTGATTTGCCGCCGTACAGTTGCAGACACACCACAGCCACCGCTCTAGCCATGGCCAAGACCGCACCGAGTATCATTCAAGAGATAATGCGCCACACTAAATTTGCAACAACACAGCGCTACATTCACCCTGACATGCAGCACGCTCACGAGGCTCTGAACGCCCTCACAGCGGGTCCTACAATGGGGACAGAATGACACACAGAGAGTTGTGGCATAAATACCCGTAGTAGCACAGTAGTAGCAAAACATGCTATTTTCAGGGCTTAAAGGCTATTTTTTACCCCTGCTAAGGGAGTAGGCGGTGTAAGCCGCGCGAGGGTTCAAATCCCTCCTTCTGCGCCAAAAGCGACTTGTTCACA
>RCNI01001730.1_pt1 | contig 11674 bp, 7 predicted proteins | sample 2041151 | NCBI WGS metagenome assembly RCNI01 (sample SAMN09708214, study PRJNA481090) | feces metagenome | isolation source: feces | place: Antarctica: Albino Rookery
GGTTAAGTATACCGCTTTCGCCCGTTTCTGTCAAATCATTCTGCAACACATTTGCTCTTTTCTTGCATTTTACAGGAGGTTCCTATGGCTTTCCACTCTGACCGGGTCACCCGACACCACGGTGTCGGGCGCATTGTCCTCACGGCGCTGGTGCTGCCGCTGCTCTCGCTGGGGGCGCTGACCCTTTTCACGCTGGCGGACAGGCTGATTCCGGAGCAGACCCCGATGCCGGCAGGCAGCCTGACCGTGCATTTGCCCCTCGCCGCCCACGAGATTCCCTCCGGGGACGCTGGCCCAACACCGGAACCTGAGCCGGAGCCTGCTCCGGCAGAGAGCGAACCCACCGCCGCTCCCACCACCGACAGCACGGTGCATCTGCAATTGCTGGACGGGGAGAACACCATCGACTTGACGGGTGGTGTCGGCGGAAATGCCCGCCTCCTTTGAGGACGAAGCCCTCCGGGCGCAGGCGGTGGCGGCACGCACCTACACGGTCTACAAGCTGCTCCACCCAACCAAAGCCCACGAGGCGCAGCTATGCTCCGACCCGGGCTGCTGTCAGGCGTGGCTCAGCCGGGAGGACCGGATGGCAAAGTGGGGGAGTGACCGGGAGGAGCTGGCCGAGCGGATTTCGGCTGCCGTCCGGGACACCGACGGCATGGTGATGTGCTACGGGGGAGAACCCATTCAGGCGGTCTTTCACGCCGCCAGCGGCACCGCCACCCGGTCGGCGGAGGATGTGTGGGGCTCGGAGGTGCCCTATCTCCACAGCGTTTCTTCGCCGGAAGGGGAGGAAGTGCCCAACTACTACTCCACCCTCACCGTGTCCGCCGCTGAGTTTGCCGCCGCCCTGCCGGAATGTCATCTGGAAGGGGATTGCAGCGGCTGGATTGGGGAAACGGAGTACGACGAGAGCGGTTTGAGCCAGCGCATCTCCATCGGCGGCACTTGGGTCAAGACCACCAAGCTCCGCAGTCTGTTTTCCCTCCGTTCCTCCAACCTGTCCATCTCCGGGGACGGGGACAGCCTCACATTCTCCGTCACCGGCTACGGGCACGGGGTGGGAATGAGCCAGTACGGGGCCAATGCCATGGCAAAACAGGGCAGTTCCTGGCAGGAGATCATGGAGTGGTATTATTCCGGTGCAAAAGCCGAAAATGTTGCTGACAAACTGCCGGATATAGGGTAAAATAAAAGAATCCCCGGATTGGGGGCTTTTATCGCAAAGGATGTGTCGTTTCATGAACCGTAAGTCCACCGCCCTTTCGGTGGTGCTGGGACTGATCGGTCTGGGGCTGCACGGCTGGGCGAAACGCACCGGATTTACCCCCGGTTCCCGTCTGCCGCTCCCTCAGAATCCTGTCTGGCTCGCTCTTTTGATGTTTACTCTGCTGGTTCCCCTGCTCGCCCTGCTGCTGGCTCTGCCGCTGCGCCGGAGCAAGATCGCGGACCCCCAGAGTCTGTATACCTCCGCCACCCCCGTGGGCCGCTGTGCCGGTGTGCTGGGCGGACTGTTCCTGCTGGTGGGCAGCCTTGCCGCCGGAGCCGATCTGCTCCGCACGGTGAAGCTCCATCCCTCCACCGGCAGCATCGTCCCGCTGTTGGTCCACCTGCTGCTGATTGCGGCAGGCGTCGTGATGCTCCTCACCGCCATTCGTGTGCCTAAGCGGGTCCCCGGTGCGGAAATCATGGTCCCCGGCTTCGCCGTGGCCTTCCTGCTGATTCAGTTCTACCACACCCACGCACAGGACCCGGTGCTGGAGCACTACTGCTGGGTGCTGCTGGCTTTGATGGTGCTGGCGATGGGGCTGTGCCTCAGCGCAGGCTACGCCTTCCGGATTTTCCACCCCTATTGGAACTATGCCTGCCTGTTCACCGCCGGTGCGTGGTGTCTGGCAGCCTCCATTTCCGCCACTGAGCCGGGCGTTTCCGCCATGCTGGTGGGTATGGCCCTTTGGAGCTTCTGGCACTGTGACCTGACGGTGTGCCACGCCTGTCCTCCGGGCGCAAGAGAAGAAAACCCGGAGCGCATCTGAAAAACAAAACCACCCGGAGTGCAGCGCACTCCGGGTGGTTTTTTGCGTGGCGGAACGGAAACTCCTTTTTATCCTCTCGAGTGTCCTTCTGAGTATCCCCTTTGTCATCCTGAGCAAAGCGAAGGATCTTTCTTTTTTCCACAGCGCCCGGGGAAAAGATGCTTCGGTCGCTCTGCGCCCTCAGAAGGACAGCCCGGTGCTAGACAACAGATGCTTCGTCGCTCCGCTCCCTCAGAAGGACAGAGACGGCGAAATCCAGCGCACCGCAGCCGCTGCTTCGTCGCTCTGCTTCCTCAGAAAGACAGAAGGGGATAAGCCAGCGTTCATTTTATCCTCCCGAGTATTCTCTCGTCATCCTGAGTATCCCCTTTGTCATCCTGAGCAGAGCGAAGGATCTTTCTTTTATCCACAGCACTCAGGGGAAAGATTCTTCGGTCGCTCTGCTCCCTCAGAATGACAGGCAGAACGGCAGCCCGGTGCAAGACAACAGATGCTTCGGTCGCTCTGCGCCCTCAGGACAACCGGGCGGCAGGGCAACACAAAAGCGGCGCAGTCCTTTGGACTGCGCCGCTATACATTTTATCGTTCTTATTTGCCGATATAGCTCATGGGGTTCACGGGAGTGCCGGCAAAGGGCTCATTTCCGCCGCCCACACGAACCTCGAAGTGACAATGCACGCCGCTGGAGCGTCCGGTGGTGCCCATCTCTGCGATGTGCTGACCCTGAGCCACAGACTCGCCGGTATGAACCAGAATGGAGGAGTTATGGGCATAATAGGTCTGGGTGCCGTTATCGTGGGCGATAACGACCAGATTGCCGAAGCCGCCGTCATTCCAGCCGGCAAAGATGACCTTGCCTGCACGGGAGGCATAGATGTTGCTTCCGGTGCCGCCGGTGATGTCGATGCCCTTATGGGTACGACCGTTGTCATTGCCGAAGTAGCTGGACACGGAGCCGTGGGCAGGCCACATATACTCCGGACGCGTCTTGGTGCCCATGCGAATCACCGTAGGCTTTGCCTCGGTGATGGTGACGGTGCCGCTGGTCTTGACCAGACGGGTCTCACCATTGATGCTGACCACATGCTGGGTGGTCAGTTCCTCGCCGGTATGGCCTTCCTCGGTCTGATAATCGCCCTCATAGAGGGTGTCGTCCTGAAGATAGACGGTTTCCGCCTCGGTTTCGGTGTAGTTGTTGAACACTTCCTCCACACGAACCTTCACCGCATCCGCAACCGCAGGGGCGGCAGCTTCCTTCTGAGGCAGAGCCTCGCTGACCTCACCGGGAACAACTTCCACCCGATTGATGAACTCCGCAGAGGTCGTATGCTCCGTGCGGTAGGAATCCAGCAGCTCGTCCGCAATCTGGTTCAGCTCAGCAGCGTCCGTGCCGCCGGCCACCTCCACACCGTCCACCAACACCAGGTAGCCGGGGTGCGTGTTCGGCTCGGATGCCGTTGCATTCCAGTTCTGGAACAGTCCAAAACAAGCCAGAGTCGCCATCACCAGACAGCAAAGCCACAGACAACGGCTCCGGCTCTGGAAATGAGCCGCCAGTTCTCCCTGCATGGGTCTCCACACCTTTCCGTAAAAAATCAAAAATCAGAATCAAATGGTAACAACAAATTACAACTATCATACTCAAAGTTTCCCCTCCTGTCAACCTCTTTTTCCGATTCGGGCGGCAAAGGGCCCGGTATTTCCCGGAAATCATTGCTTTTTTCCCTTAAATAGAGTAAAGTTACTGCTGACAAACATACCAAGAGAAGGGATTTTGCACCATGGAAAACGGTTTTATTAAGGTTGCATCCGCCACTCCGAAAATCCGGTTGGCGGATTGTGAATACAACGCTCGGCAAATCATCGCCCTCATGGAGCAGGCTGCCGCGCAGAAGGTGAAGGTCATTTGCTTCCCGGAATTGTGCATCACCGGCTACACCTGCGGGGACCTGTTCCTCCACGACACCCTCATTCAGGGTGCCGAACACGGCCTGCGCACCATTCTGGAAGCCACCGAGGCGCTGGATCTGGTGGCGGCCGTCGGTCTGCCCGTCCAGTGCAACAACAAGCTTTATAACTGCGCCGCTGTCATCTGCCACGGCGAGCTGCTGGGTCTGGTGCCCAAAAGCTACCTGCCCAACTACGGCGAATTTTACGAGCAGCGCTGGTTTACCTCCGGTCGGGAGCTGCCCTACACCATCTGTTCCTTCGCCGGACAGGACGATGTGGAGCTGTCCACCAATCTGGTGTTCCGCTGGAGCGAGAACCCGCTGCTGACCATCGGTGTGGAAATCTGTGAGGACCTCTGGGTGTCCGACACGCCCTCCACCCGGCTGTGCGCCGGCGGCGCCACCATTCTGCTCAACCCCTCCGCCAGCGACGAGACTGTGGGCAAGGCGGACTGGCGCCGCACGCTGCTGACCTGCACCTCCAAGCGTCTGGCCTGCGCCTATATCTACGCCAACCCCGGCTGGGGCGAAAGCACCGGCGACTCCGTCTTTGCCGGTCACGATGTGATTGCAGAAAACGGCACCATCCTCTCCGAACAGATTTTCACCACCGGCCTGCTCATCACCGAGGTGGACATTCAGGGCTTGGCCTATGAGCGCCGCCGCATGAGCACCTACCCTGCCAGCGGCGAGGTGTACTCCGTCTACTTCGATCTGGAGAAGGAGGAAACTCAGCTCACCCGCACCATTCCCTCCAACCCCTTTATTCCTGTCGTGGACACCGACCGCCGGTATGCCGACATGCTGCTGCTCTCCGCTCAGGGCCTCGCCCAGCGGCTGGAGCACACCCACGCCAACACGGCGGTGATCGGACTCAGCGGCGGACTGGATTCCACCCTCGCCCTGCTGGTGACCCAGCGTGCCTTCCAGATGCTGGGCCGGGACGCCAAGGACATCCTTGCCGTGACCATGCCCTGCTTCGGCACCACCGACCGCACCAAGAACAACGCCTGTATTCTGGCGGAGGAGCTGGGCGCCACCCTCATGGAGGTGGACATCGGAGCATCCGTGAACCTCCACTTCCGGGATATTGGTCATGACCCGGACAACCACGATGTGACCTATGAAAACGCACAGGCCCGGGAACGCACTCAGGTGCTGATGGACTTGGCTAACCAGCGCAACGGTCTGGTGATTGGAACCGGCGACCTCAGCGAACTGGCGCTGGGCTGGTGCACCTATAACGGCGACCACATGAGTATGTACGCCGTCAACGCCTCCATTCCCAAGACCCTTGTGCGGTGTCTGGTGCGCTTTGCCGCTCAGCAGGCCGACAATCAGACCCTCGCCCATGTGCTGGAGGACATTCTGGACACCCCGGTGTCTCCCGAGCTGCTGCCTGCGGTGGAGGGAGAAATCTCCCAGAAAACCGAGGATTTGGTGGGCCCCTACGAGCTGCACGATTTCTTCCTGTTCTATATGCTCCGCTGGGGCTTCGGCCCGAAGAAAATCTACCGTCTGGCGGTCTATGCGCTGGGCGACAGCTTCTCCCCGGAGGTCATCCTCAAGTGGCTCAAGCGCTTCTATCACCGCTTCTTCACCCAGCAGTTCAAGCGCTCCTGTATGCCCGACGGCCCCAAGGTGGGCTCCGTGGGACTCAGCCCCCGTGGGGATTGGCGCATGCCGTCCGATGTCTGCGGTGCGCTCTGGCTCAAGGAAGTGGACTCCCTGTAATTTCGGAACAAAACACGCCCCACGGGAACTCCCGTGGGGCGTATTTCATTGTTTGCGCTGATGTTTCGTCTCTGCGCCGTGCTTTTTTGCAATATTTTGTCCTTTTCTCAGCACATAATTTCATAAATGTCTTGCTAATATGGCATTTTATGATAAAATTTCCACAGAAGCATCCAACCATTTTATTCTGAGAAAAGGAACTGCAATTATGAAACGACGATTCTTTGCAGGGGCGATGGCAGTTTGCATCAGCCTCTCCCTCTTCCCGACGACTGCATTCGCCGCCGACGGAGGAGAGACGCGTGCCACGGCACAGTATTATAGTGATGTGTCGGACATTATTGGTTCGATCACCCCTCCCGACACCGGAAAGGATGAGGCCGCCCAGCCGGAAAGCGGACTGATTACGCTTCCCAATGCAGACGACCTTCAGACAAACGAGGATTTTAAGCGGTACGATCCCGGATACCCGGAAAAAGAGGTGTATGGCAACTATGTCCTCCGTGTCCCGGATTTGAACGGGCGGCTGACCTTCTCGACCCGAAATCAGAATCAGTTGATCGGCACCCTGTACGCACCCGGTGTGTCCAAAAACAAGGGATGGCAGGACGCCACCAAACAGTGGCACAACATTGACAACGGTCTGTGTTTTGCAGCGTCCAGCTCCAACCTGATTTCTTGGTATCTGAATCGGTATCTGGAGCAGCATCCCGATGATACCCACGGCTTTGAAACCAATGCGGAACAAATCTTCAATCGGTTCCGGAACGGTTGGGACCCTGCCGAGGGCGGCGATCCGATGGAGGCCCTCAGCTGGTATTTCACCGGCGGCTTCCCCAGCAACAACCACCACCCAAACGGCAGCCACTTGACCGATCGGGAAACCGGAGGCTACCTGTACAAGCAGCTGCCCAACAATTCCAGCGACCGCTGGGCGCCGGTGTCCTTTGACTGGGATCCGCAGGAAGATTTTTCAGTATATGGCTCCTTTGAGGACAACCGCTTCCCATTCATCGAGGAAATCAGCGGTATGAGCTCCGGCTCTCCGTTCTCTACCATGAAGCTCTTTTCCAAGCATATTTTGCGCCAGCTTCACTACGGTCCCTGTACCATCTCCATCATTACGGATCAGTACGGCAGCAATTCCGGCCACGCCATCACGCTTTGGGGTGTGGATTACGATGTGAACACCGGGCTGGTGACAAACCTGCATGTGACGGATTCGGATGATTATTCCGGCCTGTTCACGGTGAAAGTGGAGGGCGGCCCGAACGATAGCGTGCGTCTGGTGCAATATCCCTATTATCCTCCCGTGGGTAACTCCACCCGTTTCACAAGAATCCGAGCATCCGTTCTGCTGTATGCACCCGATGTGGTTCGAGTCAATCAGGGCTATTCCGGACCCAATGCAGAAATATCGGAACTGATCCCGGATGCGGACGGGACCGGTGTGACGGTGCAGGTGACCAACCTCAGCCGTCCTTCTCTGGAATACGGATATTCCTATGACGACGATTCCAACCATGTGGTTCGGTGGCAGAGCGACAGCCATTTTTCCGGCCTGAAGCCGGGTCAGTACTATTTCTTTGCTCGTGTGAAGGAAACCTCTGACCATGCCGCAGGCGGCACTTCCGCCCCCAGACCCTATCAGGTCCAAACGCCTCCTCCGACTCCCCAGGAGCCGGTTCCTGCGCCCATTACGAAGGTTTCTCTTTCTCTGGTCGCTCCTGCCACGGGTCACACCCCTCAGGACGCCGTGGTCGATCAGGAAGGCTGCATCGTGGAATCCACCACATGGAAGCCCGGTCACCCTGTGTTTGAGCCAAACACCGATTACAGCGTTTCCATTGTGCTTAAAACCGACGCAGACCACACCTTTACCAAGGACACTGAGTTTACCCTGAACGGAACCTCGGTGACTGCTGTCCCGGATGGCGAGAACTATGTCATCAACTATGACGCCTTCTCCACCACTCAGGACACCAACTCCGGCAAACCGGACAACGGTTCCGGCTGGAAGTCTAACAGCACCGGCTGGTGGTACAACGATGCCAACGGCAATTATGTGACCGGCTGGAAGGCAATCAACGGTTACTGGTACTATTTCGCCCCCAACGGCTACATGCAGACGGGTTGGCAGAAGGTCAACGGCTACTGGTACTATTTCTCTCCCAGCGGTGACATGCAGACCGGCTGGCAGAAGATCAAAGGCTACTGGTACTATTTCTCCCCCAGCGGTGACATGCAGACCGGCTGGCAGAAGGTCAACGGCTACTGGTACTACTTCGCTCCCGGCGGTGACATGCAGACCGGCTGGCAGAAGATCAACGGCTACTGGTATTACTTCGCTCCCGGCGGCGACATGCAGACCGGTTGGCAGTGGATCAACGGCTACTGCTACTACTTCTACCCCAGCGGCTACATGGCAGCCAACACTTGGATCAACGGCAGCTATGTGAATGGCTCCGGTGTTTGGGTACAGTAAAGACAAAAAACAACGCCCCCTCGGCACAGCCGAGGGGGCGTTTCTTCGTTTGGACAAATCACCGGGTCAAACGACCCTGTATCATGCGCTCAGATCCGAGGTCCGCCTTAGCGGGGGTTCTTGATTGCAGCCTGAGCAGCGGCCAGGCGAGCCAGAGGCACGCGGAAGGGGCTGCAGGACACATAATCCAGACCCACGCCATGGAAGAACTCCACGGAGGAAGCGTCGCCGCCATGCTCACCGCAGACGCCCAGCTCCAGCTCGGGGCGGGTCTGACGGCCCAGTTCAGCAGCCATCTTCACCAGCTTGCCAACGCCCTTGGGGTCGACATGCTGGAAGGGATCGGACTCATAGATCTTGGTGTCGTAGTAGGAGCCCAGGAACTTAGCGGCGTCATCACGGGAGAAGCCGAAGGTCATCTGGGTCAGGTCGTTGGTGCCGAAGGAGAAGAACTCAGCTTCCTTGGCGATCTCATCGGCGGTCAGAGCGGCACGGGGGATCTCGATCATGGTACCGACCATGTACTTCAGATCCAGACCGGACTCGGCGATGATCTTATCGGCGGTAGCCACGACCACATCCTTGACATACTTCAGCTCCTTGACCTCGCCGACCAGCGGGATCATGATGTGAGGCGTGACCATAACGCCGGTCTCACGGCTGACGGTAATGGCAGCGTTGATGACAGCGGTGGTCTGCATCTCAGCGATCTCAGGATAGCTGACTGCCAGACGGCAGCCACGGTGGCCCATCATGGGGTTGAACTCGTGCAGAGAGTCGACGATGTTGGTCAGAGCCTCGGCAGTCATGCCCATTTCCTTGGCCAGCTCAGCAATATCCTCTGCCTTGGTGGGCAGGAACTCATGCAGCGGGGGATCCAGATAACGGATGGTCATGGGCTTGCCGTCCAGAATGCGGAACATCTCGGTGAAGTCCTGCTGCTGGAAGGGCAGAACCTTTGCCAGAGCGGCCTTACGAGCCTCCACATCGGGAGCGCAGATCATCTCACGCACGGCCTTGATACGGTCGGGAGCGAAGAACATATGCTCGGTACGGCACAGACCGATGCCCTCAGCGCCCATGTTCATGGCGTTCTGAGCGTCGGTGGGGTTATCTGCGTTGGTCAGAACCTTCAGCTGGCGGCGCTCGTCAGCCCAGCTCATGAAACGCTTCAGGTTGGGGTTCTCGGTGGCGTCGACGGTCTTGATCTGACCCTCGTAGACGTTACCGGTGGAGCCGTCAATGCTGATCCAGTCACCCTCGTGGAACACATGGCCGTTGATGGTGATGGTCTTGGCATCGTAGTCCATGGTGACCTCGTTGTCGTTGCCGCAGCCGCAGACACAGCAGGTGCCCATGCCACGAGCCACAACGGCAGCGTGAGAGGTCATGCCGCCGCGGACGGTCAGGATGCCCTGAGCGACCTGCATGCCCACGATATCCTCGGGGGAAGTCTCCAGACGGCACAGAACGACCTTGGGCATTTCCTTGCTGTTGACCTTCTCCTCTGCCTCTTCAGCGGTAAAGACCACCTGACCGCAGGCGGAACCGGGAGAAGCAGCCAGGCCCTTGCCGATGACCTCGGCAGCCTTCAGAGCGGCCTCATCAAACTGGGGATGCAGCAGGGTGTCCAGCTGCTTAGGCTCAACACGGAGCACAGCCTCCGTCTCAGTGATCATGCCCTCGTCCACCAGATCAATGGCGATCTGCAGAGCAGCCTGAGCGGTACGCTTGCCGTTACGGGTCTGCAGCATGAACAGGTGACCATCCTCGATGGTGAACTCCATGTCCTGCATATCCTTGAAATAGGTCTCCAGACGGGTTGCGATGGTCTGGAACTCCTCATAAACCTCAGGCATGACCTTCTGCAGCTCAGCGATGGGGGAGGGAGTACGCACGCCGGCGACCACGTCCTCGCCCTGAGCATTGATCAGGTACTCACCCATCAGACCCTTCGCGCCGGTGGCGGGGTTACGGGTGAAGGCAACGCCGGTACCGGAGTTGGAGCCGGAGTTACCAAATGCCATGGCCTGCACGTTGACGGCGGTGCCCCACTCATAGGGGATCTCGTTCATCTTACGGTAGACATTGGCACGGGGGTTGTCCCAAGAACGGAACACAGCCATAACGGCCTCAATCAGCTGCTCGGAGGGATCCTGGGGGAAGGGCTTGCCCATCTTTTCCTCATAGATGCCCTTGAAGATAACGACCAGTTCCTTCAGGTCCTCAGCGGTCAGGTCCACATCGTTGGACACGCCGCGGTCAGCCTTCATCTCGTCGATCTTCTCCTCGAACAGGGTCTTGGACACGCCCATGACCACGTCAGAGAACATCTGGACGAAACGGCGGTAAGAGTCGTAAGCGAAGCGCTCGTTGCCGGTCTTGTGAGCCAGACCCACGACAGCCTCGTCGTTCAGGCCCAGGTTCAGGATGGTGTCCATCATGCCGGGCATGGACATACGGGCGCCGGAACGGACGGAGACCAGCAGGGGGTTGGAGTTATCACCGAAGGTCTTGCCGGTGATCTTTTCCAGACCCTTCACATGCTCGAAAATGTCAGCGACGATTTCGTCGTTAATGCGGCGACCGTCATTGTAGTACTGAGTGCAAGCCTCAGTGGTGACGGTGAAGCCCTGGGGAACGGGCATGCCAGCAGCGGTCATTTCAGCCAGACCGGCACCCTTGCCGCCCAGGATGTTCTTCATGGTTACCTTATCGCCGGCAAACGCATCAGAACCCTCGCTGAAGTAGTAAACAAACTTATTTGCCATTCAGATGTTTCCTCCTTGCAGTTTTCACCCTGCCTCCGTTTTTTGTAAAACCAACAAAAAGCCAACGCAGAGCTGTCACTATTTTTCGTACGCAACGTTATTATAAAATATTTTTTAAAAGAACACAAGTTATTTTTGCCATAAATCACAAATTTTCCCTTGGTAACGCTGGCTTTTTTAAAATTTTCACCAACAGACGCTTCCATTCTGCCTTTAGAACCGAACTTTTCAAGTCCTATTTTCTTTGTTTTTGTTGGTTTTTGTGTCATTATTTGACAAACTCGCTCTTCCTGCCTGTCTGTGGGGGATACGATGCTTCAGCCCGGTTTTTGACCCGTTCTGCCGCCCGTTCGACCCTTTCGAGGGCGTATGGCGACCGAAACAGGAGAAGATTCTTCGCTAACGCTCAGAAGGACAGGGGAAAACACCGTGTTCCGTCTCGCTGTCATGCTGAGGGCGCACAGCGCTCGAAGCATCTTTTGGTGCAACCATTCCTTCGCTGCGCTCAGGCTGGCAGGGAAGAACTGCCGGGAATTTTGGTTGTCATTCTGAGCGAGCAAAGCGAGTCGAAGAATCTTCGGCTGCTGGCAGCGGAAAAACCGTTTCTTCGCTGACGCTCAGGCTGGCAGGGAAGAACTGCCGGGAATTTTGGTTGTCATTCTGAGCGAGCAAAGCGAGTCGAAGAATCTTCGGCTGCTG
>RCNI01001660.1_pt1 | contig 11671 bp, 9 predicted proteins | sample 2041151 | NCBI WGS metagenome assembly RCNI01 (sample SAMN09708214, study PRJNA481090) | feces metagenome | isolation source: feces | place: Antarctica: Albino Rookery
CATATTCTACGGGAGAGAATTTCCTAATGTCATCCATCCGAAAACTGATCTTCTCTTTCTGGCTGGCTTTGGGTTCTGATATGATTTGCTGAAGGATATCTGTATGAAGAAAGCCAGCCTGACTGAGCTTCTGGATCTGCACAGCATAGGAGAGGGTACGGCCATTTTGTTGTATGACTTCCAGAAGAATATTCTGCCCTTCTGCTTTCAAGGTGCCAAAAAATCTTATTGTAGAATCCAATATTCGGAATATGTGATTTTTATTACTTAGGAAAAATTCGGCGTGTCGATAAATTATTGGGGGGTACATCTTCCTGATAGCTATTCAAATATCCACAGAGGCGTGATTTTTTGTATACGGGGATGATACATACTTCCTGAATTACATACTTTTGTGCACGGAGGGGCTCTTTTACCAAGTGTTTTGCACACTATTTTCTGGAGTATATCAGTTATCCGTTCAGGTATAGGACAGCAGTTGAGGCTCCCTTTGACGAATATAGGATTCCAGGGAATTCTTATCTACTAGAGCGGGGACAACACCCTCTCGGGTGATGCTGAAACCTGCGGCATAAGAGGCTATACGTGCTGCTGCGGGAAGAGAAGCGCCATAGAGGAGGTAGGAAGCAAGGCAGCTGATAAAGGCATCACAGGCACCAGAAGTGTCTACTGGGTCGAAGGGAACAGACGGTATGTACTCGGAATGATTTGATGTGCGGAGATAAGCACCCTGGTCGCCTAGTGTTACAATCACGGCTTTTACGCCCTGAGAAATTAAACTAGCTGCCTTGACCTCCAGATCCTGCTCTCCAGGACAGATTTCATTGAGTTCGTTGTAGTTTGGTACGAGAATATCGATATTTTGCAGCAACTCCTCAGGAAGAACGCCGCAGGCTGCAGGTTTCAGAATGGTATGTACCTTATGCTTCTGGGCCAGGATAGCAGCCTGAATGATGGCGGGCATGGGAATTTCGGTTTGGATCAGGCAGTAACCTGTATTCTCAAACAGCCGTTCCGCTGAGGTGAGGAACTGGGGGGTCACGGCATTATTGGCACCGGACATGATGGAAATCATGGAGTTACCGTCTTGCTGTACGAAAATATAGGCCTGACCGGTTCGCTCTCCCGTGCAGCGTTTTACACCTATGGGGTCTATATGGTACTGGTTTAGTGTAGTAAACACACCGTCGGAATCGATGTCGTTGCCCACACAGCCGATAACACAACCTCTGTGGCCTAACTTGGAAATACCCACAGCCTGATTGATCGCTTTCCCACCTACATGGATGGAGGAAATGGAGGAGGATACGGTTTTACCGGAGTAAGGCAGTTTTTCCACAGTCAGGTAGTTGTCAATGTTGATACTGCCAACTACAGCAATCTTCTTGGTGTTGCAGTTATAGGGGATACTGATGGAATTGGTGTTGGACAGGGAAAGACTACAGGAAAATTCATCTGAGGTATTGGGAGACTTTTCAATAGAGGCGATCAGACGGGAACACAGATATTTTCCGTAGTCATAATGGGGAACGATATAGCCTGAAATTTGCGGAAATGGTTCCTGGGAACGGCTGTCCTCTTTGAGGGTAATCAGGGAGAGATCATAAGGTAAATCGTAATGCAGCGCAGAGACTGCATCGTAAAGAGCGGCGGCCTGCAGAGGATGGGAGCACACGATTCCGCTGACAGTGTGCGTGGAGATTTTCTGAATCATACTGTCAGTAAGGCCGTTGAAGACCAGGTCGTCTCGGAATAAGATCTGATTGTCAAAAAGACACTGGCGATATCCCGCTAGAAATGCAGGAAGCCGGGCTCCGTCACAGAGCAGACAGCCAATGTCGCGGTGCCCCAGGTCGATTAGCTGCTTTGTGGCCTGATAGGCGAGGTTTCCGAAATCAATGTTGGAGGCACCGGGAGTATTCAGATTGTATACCAGAGAAGGGGTGCTTTCCAGCAAGGGTTCGTGGAGCTTAAAGGACTGGTCACTGACGGGTTCCCACAGCAGGCCGTCCGGGTGTTCACCAATGAGTACAGAGAGGTTTCGGTGTTCCAAATCCGGATCGCCGGCACTTTCTCGAATCATCAGGGTGTAACCATCGGCCTGGGCCTGTTCCAGTATACCGGAGAGTGTTAAGTCCATGCTGGCGGGGGAGCGGAGAAGAACACCTAAGATCCAGCGCTTGCCGTCCTTGGCAATAGCGGAGGAATAGGGCTGGTAATGATATTCTTTTACGACCTTCAGCACACGTTCTCTGGTGGCGGCGCTGATGTTTTCATCCTTGTTATTCATGATTTTGGACACTGTGGATACAGACACACCAGCCAACTCTGCAATTTTTCGGATATTCATAAGTACTACGGTTGGAAACTCGAGATTTCCAACGACTCCTTTCTGGTGGAAGTTTTGTGTTGGAATAAATGGTAAAAACGGAAAATCCTGTTTTAAAGCTCTTTAAAAATATGAAAATCTTAAAGACAAAAAACGGAGGGAAATTTCATTGCCTTGATTATAGCAAAGAATGCGGGATTTTTAAAGGGACAATAAAAAGAAATGCGAAAAAATAAATAAAAGTGGTTGACAATTATCGATAATTATTGTATCCTATGAACAGGAAACATGTTTACGAAAATATTTTCGGAGGTGCATTAAAAGCTATGAGAGTACTGAATATGGGCTCATTGAATCTAGATAAAACCTACAGCGTTCAAAATTTTGTTCAGCCGAAGGAAACGATTCAGGCCCTCAAGTATGAAGTCTTCTGCGGTGGCAAGGGCCTTAACCAGTCCATTGCCATTGCGAGAGCCGGTACCACTGTCTGTCATGCAGGCAGTGTGGGAAAGGATGGAAGTGGTCTGGTAGAGTATCTGGAACAATCCGGTGTGACTACCGATTACATTAAGCAAGCAGATGCGCCTACCGGTCACGCCATTATCCAGGTAGATGCAAAGGGACAGAATAACATCATCATCTGCGGTGGTGCCAATGCAGAGGTGTCCCGGGAGGATATTGACCAGGCGGTGGAAAACTTTTGCGCCGGTGATCTGCTTCTGCTTCAGAATGAAATTTCCAACGTGAACTACGCCATTGAAAGAGCCAAGCAGCAGAAGATGAAGGTGGTTTTCAATCCCTCTCCCATTAATGCGGCCATCCAGGAATATGACCTGAGTCAGGTGGATCTGTTTATTTTAAATGAGGTGGAGGGGCAGGAACTGGCGGGCATCACTTCTCAGGAGCCTATGCAGATTATGGCAGGGCTGAAGCAGAGATATCCCATGGCAGCCTTTGTACTGACCCTGGGAGAAAAGGGAGCTTACTATTTTGATCAGGAACGTACAGTTTACCAGCCTGCCTTTACTGTGCAGCCTGTGGATACCACTGGTGCAGGCGACACCTTTTGCGGATACTTTCTGGCGGGAATGACCCGGGGGTTGGATGTGCAGCAGTGCCTGCGCAGAGCCAGTGCCGGAGCCGCTCTCTCCGTAACAAAAAAAGGAGCTGCCCCCAGTATTCCCACGAAAGAACAGGTGGACGTTTTCTTAGAGAAAAACTCCGGAGTGTAACAGGAGAAAGGAGAAAATATGGCACAAAAAGTAATTCTGGATGTGGATACAGGAACCGATGACGCTATTGCTATAATGGTAGCGCTTCAGTCCCCGGACCTGGAGGTACTAGGTATCACAACTGTAAACGGTAACAGAGGTATTTCCTACACCACGGAAAATACCCTCCGAGTGGTGCAGTACCTAGACGCCAAGGTTCCGGTGTTTCGGGGCTGTGCTCTGCCTATGGTTTCTACATTGGCTCCGGGCCGACGGACCAACATCCCTTACCGGGGACCGGAGGATCCTGAGGACAACGTGCACGGCGACTACATTGAGCTGCCGGAAGCCAAAATCCGGGAACAGTCGGAGCATGCAGTGCACTGGCTTATTCGGACCTTGATGGAATCCGAGGGCGACATTATTCTGATTCCCGTTGGCCCTTTGACCAACATTGCCATGGCTCTGCGTATAGAACCAGCCATTGCCGGGAAAATTCAGAAGATTGTTCTTATGGGCGGCGGATACCGGGAAGTAAACATTACTCCGTCGGCAGAATTTAACTTCTGGATTGACCCTGAGGCAGCAAAGATTGTTATGGATTGCGGATGCGACATTACCATTGTTCCGCTGGACGCTACCCACAAGGCAGCAGTTTCCATTCAGGATGCTCAGGCTCTTCGTAATAAGAATACAAAGGCTTCCATACTGACAGCGGACATTATCGACCGCCGATATCAGGCGTATCGTCACTGGCAACCTATGGAGCAGGCGGATACAGTTCCTGTTCACGATGCGCTGGCTGTCTGCGCAGTTATTGATCCCTCGGTTCTGGAAAATGTCTGCGAGACTTACGCAGATATGGATATCTCCGGCGGAGCTGCAGATGCCATGAGTATTTTTGATTTGGATAAGCGATACAAAGAGAAATTACCCAACGTAAAGGTTGCGCTGGGTGCGAATAGAAAACATTTCACACAAATGCTTTTAGACTTACTTTAAGGAGGAAAATCAAAATGAAAACCACGAAAAGATTGATCGCTATGGCTCTTACCGCAATGCTTCTGCTCTCTGGCTGCGGTACCGAAAAAGCAGCAAAGCCTAAGTCTGCTGAGCAGGCCGGTGAAAGCTCTGGCATGAAGGTCGCTTATGTTACCCCCGGTGCCACCGGTGATAACGGTTTCTGTGACTCTGTTGCCAGAGGCCTGAGCCGTATGGAAAAGGATTTCGGAATCAAGACCACCATTATTGAGAACAACAACGATGCTTCCAAATATGCAGAGTCTCTGGAGGCATGCTTCCAGTGGCAGCCTGATGTAGTTTTTGCAGAGCCCTATGGCTTTGAGGAGCTCTACATGCAGTATGCAGATAAGTATCCCGACACCAAGATTGTCTGTCTGGATTTTGTACTCCAGAACAGCAAGAACACCATCAGCAGCTATAGTTTCATCAGCGAAGAAGGTTCCTTCCTGGCCGGTGTCTGTGCAGCACTGGTGACTGAGAGCAATCTGGAGTTTGCAAACAGTGACAAGAAGGTTGGCTTTGTAGGCGGTCAGGATATCCCCGTAATCAAGGGCTTCTACCACGGCTTCCAGCAGGGCGTCGCTTATGTGGATCCCGACATCGAAATTGTTTCTACTTATGTAGGCGACTTCTTTGATCCGGTCAAGGGCAAAACTGCGGCCAAGCAGCTTTATGCACAGGGTGTTGACATTGTTTTCCAGGCAGCCGGTACTTCTGGACAGGGCGTGCTGGAGGCAGCCAAGGAAGAGAACAAGTATGCAATCGGTGTTGACTCCAATCAGAACGGCCTGTATCCGGGCCATGTGGTAGCTTCCATGGTTAAGGATCTGGACGGTGCTGTGTACGATCTGTTTAAGATGATTGCCGATGGTACCTATGAGGTAAACCATCAGTACACCAAGGGAGCAGGCCCTGCCGGTGTTTATCTCGCCATTGACGACTACAGCAAGGAAATTCTGACCCCTGAGATGATTGAGAAGATTCAGGCTGCAGAGAAGGATATCGTTGACGGTAAGATCACTGTAGACAGATATACTGAGCAGTAAAACAGCAATCGAGGAGGAACTGAAATGCAGTCAACGGCGTACATCCAAATGAAAGATATTGTGAAAGTCTTTCCTCCTGATAAAATCGCGCTGAATAAGGTTAGTCTTGATATCCAGGAGGGGGAAATTCACTCTGTCATCGGCGAAAATGGCGCCGGTAAGTCAACGCTGATGAAAGTCCTGTTTGGCCTTCATAAAGCCAACGAAGGCGAAATCTTTATCAACGGCAATAAGGTGAATATTACAAGCCCTCAGGAGGCTGTGAAAAGCGGAATTGGCATGGTTCATCAGGAATTTATGCTGATTGATGAGTACACAGTTCTTGAAAATATTGTGCTGGGTGACGAGCCGGTGAAACATGGCCTTCTGGATCTGGGGGCCTCCCGTGAGAAGCTGGAGAAGATTATGTCGGACTTTAAGTTCGACATCCCCCTGGATGCAAAAATTCAGGATATTTCCATTGCTGCGCAGCAGAAGGTGGAAATTGTAAAGCTACTGTACCGAGAGGTAAAAACACTGATTCTGGATGAGCCCACTGCGGTGCTGGCACCTCAGGAGGTAGATGAACTCTTCGTCCTGCTGAGGCAGATTCGAGCGCAGGGAAAAACCATTATTTTTATCAGCCACAAGCTCAATGAGGTGCTGGAGATTTCCGACCGGATTACCGTTATGCGGGCGGGGCAGCATATCTGGACTAAAGCAAACGAGGGCCTTACGAAAACAGACTTGGCCAATGCAATGGTTGGCAGATCTGTTATGCTAAGTGTGGAAAAAGAAAAAGCCAACCCTGGCAAAATAGTTCTCCAGGTGGAGCATCTTACCATGCGTGATCAGATGCTTGCCCACAAAAAGAATCTGGACAGTGTGAGCTTCCAGTTGCGCAGCGGCGAGATTTTGGGAGTTGCCGGTGTAGAGGGTAACGGACAGTATGAGCTGGTACAGGCCATTATGGGTCTGATGCCCTCTGAAGGTAGAATTTTGGTGAACGATGTGGATATTTCCGGCATGACCGTTGGAGAGCGCCGTAAGCAGATTGCCTATGTGCCCCAGGACCGGAAACACTGCGGAAGTTCCCAGACCGGCAGCATCTTACTGAATTCCATTATGACGCACCACTACATGAATAAGGAAATCTTCAATAAATGGGGAATCCTCAAATCCAAGGAGTGCAGCGCTCTGGCACAGCGAATCATTGACAAGTATCAGGTCAGCTGCCAGGGCCAGGGCATGGATATTGGCTCCCTCTCTGGAGGCAATCAGCAGAAGGTAATCATCGGTAGAGAGTTCGAACTTAACCGGCAGCTGCTGGTGGTGGATCAGCCGGTCAGAGGCTTGGATGTAGGCTCTATTGAGTACATCCACCGGAAGATTGTTGAGAAGCGGGATAGTGGTGATGCTGTTCTGCTGGTGTCCGCGGATCTGGACGAGCTGTTCAATCTTTCAGATCGGATTGTGGTCATGTACAATGGAAAGGTTGCTATGGATAAGCTGACAGAGGACACTACCAAGGAAGAAGTGGGTGCCTTTATGTTGGGCGCAGGAGGTGACAGCGTTGAAAATTAAAAAGAACCTGACGGTGCTGCTGGGCGTGATCACAGCAGTTCTGATCGGCATGGTGATGCTGGCCTCCCAGGGATATAACCCCATTGAAGGCTACGGCTGTATTCTCAAGTACAGCTTGTCCACATCGGTAGGTATCGCTAACACCATCAACCGTTTTGTATTTCTTATGATTGCCGGAGCATCTGCAGCTATGGCCCTGGGTTCCGGTGCTTCTAACCTGGGTCAGTTCGGTCAGCTGCTGATGGGTGCCATGTCGGCTACGCTGGTAGGCCTTTATGTGAAGCTGCCCAGCTTCCTGCTGATTCCTCTGATGATTCTGGTGGGAATGGTGGCTGGTGCACTTTGGGCCGGTCTAGCCGGACTTGGCAAGAAGCTGTTCGGCATGAACGAGTTTATCATCACTCTGATGCTGAACTTTGTTGCAGACTATTTTGTAAGATATCTGATTTCTACCCCCCTGAAAGATCCCGCCTCCCAGTGGCCTGCCAGCCGTGTAGTACCGGACAACGCTATTCTGCCGTCCATTGGCAAAATTGACTCTGTGGTCTTTATTATGATCGCCGTGTACATCCTGGCTGTGTTTATGGTCCGTAAGAGCAAGATGGGTTACGAGCTGCGGGTCATGGGCCAGAACAGCATGTTTGCCAAAGTGGGCGGCTGTGATACAGGCAAGAATTTTATGCGGGCTATGCTTATCAGCGGCGCTCTGGCTGGCCTCCTGGGAACTATGATGATTGTGGGTGCTTCTCAGCAGCACCGGGTGATCAGCAATCTGGGCCACAACTTTGCAGATGACGGTTTGATGATTTCCATCATTACCGGCAACAACATTTCCGGTGTATTTATTTATGCACTGTTGTTCTCTATCCTGCAGTCCGGCGCTACCGGCATGCAGCTGGATACCGGTGTTCCTTCTGAGTTTACCATCATGCTCATTGCCATTATGGTACTGTCAGTGGTAGCCTTCCGCTCCTACTCAAGCATCTTTATTAACAAGATCATTGCAAAGAAGAAAACCAAGAGTCTGGAGGCGAAAAAATGAATCTTCTGATTGAAATTCTAAAATCGGCATTGCCCGCTTCCATTCCTATTTTACTGGCTGCCCTGGGCGGACTATTTACCTGGCATGCCAATGTGTTTAACATTTCTATGGAGGGTATGTTGCTGATCAGCGCCTTTACTTCTGCGGTTGGTTCCTATTTGTTCGGTTCCTGGCAGATGGGCCTACTGTTCGGCATTGTGGGCAGCGTATTGTTGAGCCTGCTGTTTGCGTTTTTTGTGCTGAAGATGAATACCGGCGAGTTTATCACCGGTATTGCCATCAACTCCTTTGTAGCAGGTGGTACTACTTACTTCTTGCGCCAGTTGTTCCATGTAAAAGGCTCCCTCATCGATCCCAGAATCGTGGCTCTGCCCAAGTGGGATATTCCGGTGCTTCGGGACATTCCGGTGCTGGGGGATATCCTGAACAATCACGCATTTCCCTTGTATCTTACTTTTCTGGTCATTGTGCCTCTGGTCTATATCCTGATTTACAAAACCAGATTTGGTCTGCGTCTGAGAGCCTGCGGCCACGACGCAAAGGTTATCGACTCTGTGGGTATTAAGGCAGACAGACTGAAGTTCTCCGCTATCGTGATCTGCGGCGTTTTGTGCGGCATCGGCGGTACCTTCCTCTCCCTGGGCATTATGCGGATGTTCACTGAGAACATGTCCAACGGACGGGGCTGGATCAGTCTGGCAATTATCATTCTCTCTATGGGCAATCCCTTGAAAGTGCTCTCTATCTGCTTGATTTTCGGCATTACAGAGGGCCTGGGCCTGACCCTTCAGCAGGTCAGTATTCCCAATCAGATTACGGATATGCTCCCTTACCTGGCAGTACTGCTTGCTCTGTATATTAATAGCAGACAGGCAATGAAAAAGAAAAAAGACTTACAGTAAATTGTTTTTACAGAAAGGATCTCATTATGGAAAAAATTAAAGTGATTATGGATGTGGACACCGGTACGGATGACGCAGTAGCCATTATGCTGGCAGCGCTCTCTGACAAGATTGATCTTTTGGGCGTTTGTTCCGTCAACGGCAACCGCGGCTTGGAGTATACCACAGAGAATACCCTTCGCGTGGTGGAGTACCTGGGAATGCAGGATAAAATCCCTGTTTACAAGGGATGCAGCCTGCCTATGGTTTCTACGCTGACCCCCGGTAGAAGACCTGGCATTCCTGCTACCGGTGCTATGGATAAGAACAATATTCACGGTGACTATGTGGAACTGCCGGAAGCCACCATCCAGCCTCAGAGAGAACATGCCGTGTTCTGGCTTATCGATACCCTGATGAAATCCGACGGCGATATTACTCTGATTCCTGTAGGACCCCTGACCAACATTGCTATGGCTTTGCGGATTGAGCCTAGAATTGCAGATAAGATCAAGCAGATTGTCATCATGGGCGGCGGCTATCGGGAGGTTAATATTACTCCCAGCGCTGAGTTTAACTTCTGGGTGGATCCCGAATCTGTAAAGATTGTGATTGACAGCGGCTGCGATATTACTATTGTGCCCTTGGATGCCACTCATCAGGCTGTTATGTCCCTGGATGATGCTGCTGAGCTGGAGAGCTTCGGCACCAAGGCTGCCCTGGCTACCGCCAGCTTTATTAGACACCGTCAGGCAGGCTATAAGATCTGGCAGCCTATGGCTCAGATTGACACCGTGCCGATCCACGATGCTTTGGCTGTATGTGCAGTCATCGATCCAAGTGTTCTTACCAATGTGGTCAGTACTTACGTGGATATCGATATCTCCGGCGGTGCTGCAGACGGCATGAGCATTTGCGATCTGGACAAGCGCTACAAGGATAAGCAGCCCAATGCAAAGATTGCTCTTGGAGCTGACAGAAAGCGTTTTGCTCAGATGATCAAGGAGATCATGGCCTGATCAGGCTGATCAAACAGAAAAGTATTCGCCGGAACCAAAATTCCGGCGAATATTTTTTCTCTGTTTTTCTATAGAAAAACAGAGACTGTATCCACCCCCTGTTAAAGATCACCATTTAATAAAAAATCCTTTTGTATAGTCCCCTTTTTTGACCGGTCAATGTTTGCAGTGCTCTCTGCAGACTTCAGCAATATGCTCAGCGGTGAGGCCGTATTGTTTCAGCCGTTCTGGGGCTGAAACAATACGGCTGAAATAGTCCTGGACGCCAATACGCCGGACCGATATCGGACAACATTCACAGAGCGCTGTGCAAACGGCTTCTCCTAGACCTCCGATAATGGAATGCTCCTCGCAGGCTACAACTTTCCCGCATTTACGGGCGGCATGGCCCTTACTGAGTACAAAACGATCCCGGTTAAGTCAGTCCGGCCTCTCTGGCTTCAGGTTCATGTGTCTGCAATAGAGATAGGTCAGTATGTCAGATGCGGAATGGCTGCCACCGGGATGTCCGGAATGAGCGCCATAAATGGCGTTTAAAATGCCCATTCGTATTTGACATGCGGTTTGGAATAGTTGTTTATCTTGTGTTATTGTAAAAATCCTCCTGAATGCGAAAGTTTCCATAAGGCAATTGAATTTGAACGTTTTTAGGAATCTTCCGTTTGCACAAGGCAGATCCCTTCAGGTTGTGCAGGAACACGAAAGGGAGCAATAGAACCGTTTATGGGCATTTTTACGGAAGTGACAGGCGCTATGCATGTGAGATGCACCCTAAGTGGACTTTCTACTTCAACTTTAATTAATCTCTCGCTAAACAGAGTCTGATCAGTCACTCTTGAAATGGTTAGAATTATTGAGATTAAATCAAAAGATGGAAGATAAATGTGAATATAAACCAGAATATAAATGAAATTATCTAGACGATATTAAATTGCTTGTGATTGTATTTGCAAAAGGCATCTTGCCAGAAAAGCTGGCAAGTTTATTATCGGTAATTACTGCTGTTCCTTTGTCTGAGAGATTTATTAGCCAATATGACCCTGGTGCAGTACCTATTATTGACAGAATTGATGGATTAAGATAATTATGAAATTTCTCAAGTAAGACGTGAGTTAGCATTGAGCGATATCCCACTCCAAACATGGTGAGACAGGAACTGTTAGAGCTTAAAAAACTCTCGTTTGTAAATAAAATAATATTTGCTTGCCTACGCTGTAATATTAGAGGCTATTTACATTTAAAACTGGACAATTTGCAACAATTTCGTATAAAAATACGCCCTCGTAACCCGAAGACCGTAGGTTCGAGTCCTGCCTTCTTCTATACTTTTTGCAGGATTTCCGAGAAGCCGAAAATCCCGCAGTGGTTTATTTAGAGGGTGAAAAATGGGTTTTCAGAAAAGGAGGAAACCGAACTTCTTGCATAATTTTAAAAACATTTATACTCTGCTATTACAGAACCTGTAATAAATGGACACCGCAGCAAAGCACTTTGTGCTTTGTTGCGGTGTCCAATTTTTTCCCCTTTGGTATGTAATCGGTAATTTCGGATTTCCTG
>RCNI01001661.1_pt1 | contig 11663 bp, 11 predicted proteins | sample 2041151 | NCBI WGS metagenome assembly RCNI01 (sample SAMN09708214, study PRJNA481090) | feces metagenome | isolation source: feces | place: Antarctica: Albino Rookery
TATATAACGATTTGTAAGTTTTTGTTTTACATTTATTTATTACTATATTATATTATACCTGCTTTTAATCAAGATAACTTTAAAGGAGCGTTAATTATGAAAAAAATAGTTATGATATTATTTTCAGTATCACTTTTATTATTTGCAGCAGGCTGTTCTGATAATGACAGTAGTAATCCGTCAACTCAAGGCAGCAGCACTGAGCAGGGTGGTGGAACAGATCAAGGCAGTGGCAAAGACAAAGGTAATACAGAACAAAATAATACAAACGAAAGTAACACAAACGAAAGTAATACAAACGAAAGTAGCACAGAACAAAATAATACAGGTCAAGGCGGGGAAACACTTACACCAGAACAAAAAGCAATTAATAGTATAATAGGTGAATATGCTGTAAACTATGTAAAGCTTGAAGATGAAGCAAATAGTCAAGTCCAACCAGAAGGTGATAAATCATTTATTAGAATTAATTCAGAGAATTATAATAACTTACTAATTTATTCTTATATTTCTATAGATAGTGGTCAGCGTTCTGCATGGAAATATTTAATATATGATTATACAAAATTCATTAATGAAAAATTAAAAAAACAAGCAGATGGTTCTTATATTATAATATTACCCACTGCTGTTGGTAATATTGAAGTAAAAATAACAAAAACTAAGTCATATGAAATCAATAATGGTATAGGTGTTCAAAATACTCCGATAACAATCAATGTAAATAATGGTTCAACTATTGCAGCACAAGAAAAAAGTCTGCCTGTTGAGATAACTCATAAAAATATTAAAACGCCAGCATTAACAGTATATGAAGCTTCCGTTGATTTGGAAAATTATATATATTATACAGATATAGATTCCATTTATATTTCTAATATATTTAATGTGGGGCAGCCTGCTGTTACTGGAGATAAAGCATTATATACTGTCCAAGTTACAAAATCATTTACAGAAGAACCATTTAGATTATTTTTATTTGATGCAGAGACTCAAGATAAGTCAAATACATTTGGTTTATTAAAGGTAGAACTGCCACAACGATAAACTATACAAAAGGCGAAAATAATATTTCGCCTTTTTTATTATGTAACGTATTGAAAAATGTAAAAAATATTCTTTTTGATAAAAATTTTTAATGCAATATTTAGTTTTTTTTGTTAAAGTGTGTAAAAAGTAAAATTTCTCTATTTTGGAGTAGAGTATATTATGGATATGGAAAAAATACTTATTTTAGATTTTGGCGGCCAGTATAGTAAACTGATAGCTAGAAGAACAAGGGAATGTGGTGTATTTAGTGAAATATTAAGTTATACATCTTCCCCTGAACGTATTAAAGAAAAAGGCTTTAAAGCAATTATTTTATCCGGCGGACCTGCCAGCGTTTATGAAGAGAACGGCCCGAAATGTGATCCTGAAATATTTAATATGGGGCTGCCTGTATTAGGTATATGTTATGGTGCACAGCTTATGGCAAACACCTTAGGGGGTTATGTGGAAAAAAGCTCTTCTCCGGAATACGGTTCTACTATGGTGGATGTTGATAAATCTTCGCTTTTATTTAAATCATCAAATGTGGAAAGCAGAACAGCTACGTGGATGAGTCATACGGATTATATTAAAACTGTTCCAAATGGTTTTAAAATTACAGGTAAAACAGAAAACTGCCCTGTTGCTGCTATGGAAAACGAAAGTAAAAAGCTGTATGCTTTACAATTCCACCCAGAAGTTACTAACTCTATTCATGGTATAGATATGATTAAGTCATTCCTTTTTGATGTATGTGGCTTTAAAGGAGATTGGAAAATGTCATCATTTATTGATGATGCTGTTGAAAAAATAAGAAAACAGGCAGGCAGCGGTAAAGCCTTATGTGCTTTAAGCGGCGGTGTAGATTCTTCTGTTGCTGCACTTTTAGTGCAGAAAGCTATAGGGGAAAACCTTGTATGTGTTTTTGTGGATCATGGTTTACTTAGGAAAAACGAAGGGGATGAAGTAGAAGAAATTTTTTCAAAATTTGGGCTTAACTTAATAAGAGTGAATGCAGGGGAACGGTTTTTAGCAAAATTAAAAGATGTGGAAGACCCGGAACAAAAACGTAAAATTATAGGCAATGAATTTATTGCAGTTTTTGAAGAAGAAGCAAAAAAGCTGGGTAATATTGATTATCTTGTTCAAGGCACAATTTACCCTGATGTTATAGAAAGCGGTGCAGGTAGTTCTGCAATGATTAAAAGCCACCATAACGTTGGTGGTTTACCAGAACATATGGATTTTAAAGGGCTTATAGAACCATTAAGAGAGCTTTTTAAAGATGAAGTTAGAAAAGTAGGGCTTGATTTGGGTCTGCCTGAAAATCTAGTTATGCGTCAGCCTTTTCCAGGCCCCGGTTTAGGTGTTAGAATAATAGGGAAAATAACTGCTGAAAAAGTAGCTATATTACAAAATGCAGATGCAGTATTTAGAGAAGAAATAGCAGCTGCAGGGCTTGATAGAGAAATCAGTCAGTATTTTGCTGCTTTAACAGATATGCGTTCTGTTGGTGTTATGGGGGATTCAAGAACATACCATTATACAGTAGGTTTGAGAGCAGTTATTACTTCTGATTTTATGACTGCAGAATGGGCAAGAATACCACACGATGTGCTTGCAAAAACTTCTAACAGAATAGTAAATGAAGTGCATGGTGTTAATAGAGTAGTATATGATATTACTACAAAACCACCTGCTACAGTAGAATGGTTGTAATAGTATATTAGGTTGTGTTATATACAGCAAAATTTATATATCAGTATTAGTAAGTTATCTAATAATAAGTAAAGATATAAATTTAGTAAGAAATAATATTTTTAATAATTTACAAGGAGAAATGAATGAAAAAAATATTAATATTCTTAATGGTAAGCCTTAGTTTATTTGTAATAGCAGGCTGCACTGATAATGATAATAATAATGATATTAAAAACCAGGAATCAAGTGATAACAGCAGTCAAAATCAGCCTGATAATCAGCAGCCAGATAAACCACAAATAGAACCTGATAAAGTGGGTGATGAACCTGATAAACCACATCAGCCTGACACACCAAATCAGCCTGATAAACCACAAATAGAATCAGATAAATCAGGGGATGAACCTGATAACTCAAATCAGCATGAAGAACCTGAAAATCTTGACCCAAATATTGTGTTTTTAAAATCTATAACAGGCAACTATACTATTGATCTTTATCAAACAATATTACATTTGGAGAAAGGTATTCCACTTACAGGCCCAATATATGTATCAAATGATTGTAATAAAATACATTCTGTATTTGAAGTTACTCCTTATGAGAATGATTGCGAAGAAACAAAATTGGGAGCATCAACATTTTATATTAAACAGGAAGGTAAATTATTTACTTTATATCTTGATTTAAATTTAACCAATAACCCAAAAGGTTATCCTTTTGGTAATAAAGCTGTAGTATCTATAGCAGATTTAAAAGTAGTAAAAAATTCAAGTAATAATAAATTTTATAACCTTACAACTCCAAGTATTAATGTGGTAAATGAATTTTTAGGTGGTAATTATACATCTAATAATTTTGAAGCAATAATAAAATATGTTGATGATACTACAATTATGTTAAGTTTATATTTATATAAAGCAGAACAGGGTAATTCGTATATACCAGGAAGACAAAATCAAAGTAAGCATGTCCTAGAAATGGTTTTGAAAAAAATGTAATATAAATGGCTGCTTCTTTTTTGGAGGCAGCCATTTTATCATAATATAATATTTTCAAATATAAAGGGTGTATTAATGGATAAAAGGTGTATAGCTTTAGTTGCAGGTTACGGAAGTCTGCCTTTAATAGGAGCAAAGTATATTAAAGATAATGGGGATGAACTTATAGTAATAGCATTAAAAGAAAGCTGCACTTTTAAAAAAGAGCTGCAGAAAATTGCCGACCATTATTATGAATTTAGTGCAGGACTTGCAGGAAAAATACTAAAAACTATGAAAAAACATCAAGTTACCCATGCCCTGCTTTCAGGTAAAGTGGAAATAAAACTTCTTCACAGTCTGCGATTTGATTTAAAGGCGTTATTAATCCTTGCAAAAATTTCACTTAAAAGCACAGATTCTATTAACCTTGCAGTTATTAACGAACTTAAAAAAATTAATGTGGATATGGTATCTCAAAAAGAAGTTTATTCTTCTATTATACCAAAAAGCAGTGTCCTTTCTAAAAAAGGGTATCAGGAAAGCAGTATATTATCAGATATTAAAGCAGGGTTTTTATTTGCAAAACATATAGGCGGTCTTGATTTAGGGCAGTCAATAGTCATAAGTAATGGTAAAATATTAGCTGTAGAAAGTGCAGAAGGCACAGATAAAACTTTTGCAAGAGGTTCAAAACTAGGTAAAGGGCAGGCACTTTGTATTAAAACAGGTAAACCAAATCAGGATGAACGGTTTGATCTGCCTACAGTAGGGCTTGATACTTTAAAGAATATAGCAGAGAATAAGGGTATTGGGCTTATTATGGAAAGCGGTGAAACTATTGTTGTGGATATGGATGAATGTATTAAATATGCAGATAAACACAACCTTATTTTTGCAGCAATTGCGAAAGATGATCTTTAGTTTTCCATTTTCATATACCATCTGCCGTTTTCCCTGATTAAAGGAATAACAGCTTGTTTTTCCCCTACTAGAATATTAGCGTTATATTTGTTATCGTTAATTTTTTCTAAATTTTTAAGTTCCATTTCTTTACTGCCAAGGACTAATTTAAACATAGCATAAAAATATTCTTCTGCTGTAATATTATCTGCTGTAACGTTATCTCTATTTAGAGCAAAACCCATTAATGTAAATAAATCTGTATTACTGATGTTGTTTATCATACTTTTTGATACTGCAAATCTGTCTTCAGGAAGTGATCGTTCCCAAAATTCTATAATATTTTTAGTATTATATGTTTCTATAATATGATTCACTGCTTTTTCTGGCGATTCTTTTAAAGAACATCCTGTAAACACTATACTTAATATTATAAATAATAAAAGATAACCTGGTTTTTTCATAAACTTGTAATACTCCTGTTGCAAGCATACATTATTACAAAAAAACTGCAATAATAAAAATATAATTATTCAAAATTCATACAAGAATATCTTTATATTTATAAAAATATGTGCTAGCATATGTTAGTTATGAGGGCAAATAATCAGCATGGCATTCAATAGAAAAAAAAGATATTATAAGAAAAAATATGATAAAGGTGTAATATTCACTTTGTTATTCATATTAATATCGTTATTAGTTTTCATATATAGTCTTATTGCGTCTAATAATAAAGTTATTCATAATATACAGGAAGTAGGCACTTCAAGAATAGAATCTTTTGCAACAAGAATAGAAAATGTAGTAGATTTATATAACTTACTTATGGAAATGGGTGCTTATCAGTATGAACTTTTATACCATAAAAATTCATCTCAGAAAGATTATGACCAATGGTTTAAAATGTTTGTATCTCGTGCTTCTAAAACCTTTGATATACAAATAGATCAAGTATATATTATTGATTTTTCAAATAACAAGTTTAAATTAATAAATAGTTATAATCAGGATTTAAATAGATTTTCAAAAGATTTTATATTAAGCCGTCCATGGTTTAAAAGTGCAGTAAATAATCCAGGACAGATAGTTTTTTCTCCTGTTTATATGGATGCTCACGATAATACTTCAACTGTTACTATTGTAACCACTGTTTTAAATAATCAAGGTTTAATGGCATTAGATATTAATGTGGAAGATATGAAAGAATACTGGATACCTGCTAAAAACGGGCTTGATAACAGTGCATATATTTTGTTAAACAGCAACGGTCAATATGTTTTTTGTAATAATATGTTAGAAGATTCATTAAAAACTCATAATATAGACAAACATAGAGATACCTTAATCCCATTTTTATATAGTAAAATAAAAGCAATTAATCAACCCAGTGGGTATTTTAAAACAAAAATTAATAATCTTGGGGAATATTACGTATTTTTTTCCACAGATAAAAAATCAGGTTTTATAGCACTTACTCTTTTAAACAGCCACGAGTTTTATTCAAAATCACCTATATGGCATGTAAGATACTTAATAGTGCTTTTAGTGCTTGCTGTGGCAAGTATTATCATTTATGCAGAAGAACAGCATCTTCATAAGAAAAATGCAGAATCAAATGAAGTAGTTAATATGCTTGGTAATTCATATTATGCTATTTACCGTATTAATATTAATACGGAAGAATATTCTGTTGTCCGCAGCAGCCCTTATATTAGAAAGCTGATAAAAGAATCAGGTTTATATTCTGAACTTTATAATACTATTATATATTATATGGATAAATCATCAAAAGAAGAATTTGAGAAAAGTTTTACCATGGAACGTATTAAAAAAATGGCAGAACAGGATAAAATAGATTACGGCATTTATTTATACAGGCAGTTGGAAGACATATACAGGTGGATAAATCTTAGAATAATTATAGATAAAAGTATATCTTTAGATACTGTGCTTTTATGTTTTAGAGAGTGCGAAGAAGAAAGAAAACGAGAGCTTGAACATATAGGAGTGTTGCAGGATGCTTTAGAAACATTACGAGCGAGTTCAGAATCAAAACGTATTTTATATTCCAGCGTATCTCACGATATGCGGACACCTTTAAATGGTATTATAGGTATAGCTGAGCTTATGGGTAATTTTTTACATGACCCTGTAAAATTAGCCGATTATTTAGATAAAATAAAAACATCAGGCGCACAACTTATTAATTTAATAGATAACTTTTTAGAAACAGCAAAACAGGAAAGTAAAATTTTAGAAATTAATATTGAAACTTTTTCTCTGCAGGAAAAAGTGGAAGAAATAGTAAATATTTTCTCAATTATTTCTCAACGAGATAATAAACTTTTTACATATACTTCTAATATTATTCATAATACTGTAAAAGGTGATTTAAATAAATTGATGCATATATTAAACAATATTTTATCAAATGCATTTAAATATACAAAAGATAACGCTTTGATCCATTTTACTATAGATGAACAGGAAACAGCAGGATCATCATACTATAAATTTGTGGTAGAAGATAACGGTATAGGTATAAGCGAAGAGTTTTTAGATCAGGTTTTTACACCCTTTTCAAGGGAAAAACGGGAATACACTATGCAGATAACAGGCACAGGGCTGGGGCTTGCAATTGTAAGAAGTCATGTGGAAAATATGAACGGTGAAATATTTATAGATAGTAAATATAATGAAGGCACAAAAGTAACAATAATACTTCCTTTTGAAGTGGCAGAAAATATTGAGAAAAAAGAACGTGTATCAGAAATTAGAAATAAAGTAGATATCTCAGGCTCTAACGTGCTTGTGGTAGAAGATAATGCAGTAAATATGCAGATTATTACAGAACTATTACTTTTAAAAAATATACAGGTTATTCAGGCATGGAATGGGGAAGAAGCTGTTGAAATATTTAAAAAATCAAAACTTTATAGTATAGATGTGGTTTTAATGGATATACAGATGCCTGTTATGGATGGTTTAGATGCTGCAAGATATATTAGAAAGCTGGAAAGAGATGATGCAAAAACAGTCCCTATTATATCTCTTAGTGCTAACATATTTGAAGAAGATATTAGAGCAGCAAAAGAAGCAGGTATGGATTATTATTTGGCAAAACCAGTTAATTTAGATGTATTATACGATACTCTTTCAAAATATATAAAAAAATAACAAAACACATAATTTATACAAACTTTTTTGGTATGTAATTTGCAGTGTTTTATATTGAAGGTGAAATATGGTAGTAGCATTTGAAGGGCTTGACGGTGCAGGTAAAGGCACACAGTCGGAAAGATTATCAGCAAGAATGAGTGCAAAAGGAATAGATAATTCCTTATACAGTTTTCCAAACTATAAAGGCACTAGCTTTGGGCTTGAAGTAGCTAAATATTTAAACGGTGGTTTTGGCAGTTTAGATGAAGTGCCGCCACAATTACCTGTTATGCTTTATGCTATGGATAGGTTTGAAATGAAAAAGAAAATTATAGCAGATATAAAAGCAGGCACTAATGTGATATTTGATAGATACGTTGCATCAAATATAGCACATCAGGCTGTAAAATTTCCTGAAAACGAACGAAAAACATTTACAGACTGGGTAAAAAGGCTTGAATATAATATACTTGAAATGCCTTCCCCTGATGTAGTTATTTTTCTTGATGCATGCCCTGATCTTGCAGGCAGAATGGTAGAAAAAAAAGGTAAAAGAGTTTATACCGATAAAGCAAAAGATATACATGAAGAAAATGATTCATATATGAAAAAAGTATATGATATGTATAAAACTATGGCACATGATGAAGACTGGATTATAATGGAAGTAACAGACGGAGAAAATATGCTGCCAGAAGAAGTTATTGCAAAAAATATTTTAGTAGCATTGGCAAGGAAAGGTTTTCCAGTAGAAGAACCAAAATTATTTTAAAAAATACTTATAATTTTTAGTATTTTTACGATATATTACATATGTAAAGATATACTTTACAATTTTTACAAAAGTAATATATGGTTAAGACTTGCAGAGAAAGCTGTTAATGGATATAATAAAGGCGAGCGGGAGGCTTTTATGGATTTATCATTGGAGTTACAGGAAGATGAATTATTGATGCTTGAAAAGTATGCAAGAAAACATAATTTATCTGCAGCTGAATTTATAAAAAAAACAATACTTGAACGTATTAAAGATGAAAGCGATATGGAAGTATATGAAAGTGCAATTAAACTGTATAATAAAAATCCATTATCTTACTCTCATTCTTCAGTTATGAGAGAGCTGGGGCTGGCTAAATAATATCAGGTTTAGTTATATAGTATTTCATCCTGTATAATGTTACACAGTATTCTTTTTGTAATTTAAAGAATAGTCTTTTAAGTGATTTTAAAATTATGCTTTAAGTTAGTTTAGATTCATCTTATAAGAAGTGTCATTAATCTTTTAAGGAATTTTGGTTAGGCAGTATTCCTAAAGGTCTATTATATCTAAGGTTATAAAATTCTAAAGCATAGATTGTAATTATAATTAAAATATTCATTAATATACCGTCAGGTATAAACCCTAAATAAAACCATAAAAACGTAACAGAAGCCTTTATTACTATAGGAGTATAATATCCTTTATAGTATACATTTCTTTCATTATTACTAAAAATAAAAGGCATAAGTATAATAGATATAAGCAGTGATATTTTTCCAAATATATCACTGTGGGGTGCTATTATATAAATTATGACAGCAAACACAATAGAGTATAAAGCAAGGGATGTGAAAATACGCCCAACTCTCATGGCGGTAAAATATGATAAAGCATATTTTCCCCCAGCCAGCTCTGATTCTACAAATGATCTGCAAATAAGTATGGAAATAATTAAATAAACCCCTTGAGAGAAAGTAACTGCATTATTAAAGAAAAAGGCAGCAAATATAATAAACCATACGGGTATTCTTGCAATTAAAAAAGATAATAAAAATACGGCATAGCGGATATGCCCAACAGGTCGGGGTATTATATTTTGTAAAAAAACAGCTTCTTTTATTTTCTGCATATATTCTTTTACTATGGTTTTTTATAAAGGTCAAGATAATTATAAATTTAGATTATTATCTTTATATTTTCTATTTTTCATTTACTTTTTTTATAAAATATGGTATATGCTTTTTTCTCTTGACGATTAATGTATAATTTATTATAATTTGCGTCAAATGCTTACATATATATTTATGTGTGGATAAAACAATATGATAATATATTATGAACAGGTAAAAGAAGAAGGTTATATTCTTAATGTATCTTTTTCATTTACTGAAGACAGTGATAAATTTGATATAACATCATTTTCCGGCAGGGTGGATAAAGCAGGTGATGCTTATGTGGTTACAGGTAAGCTGGATATGCACTTTTCCTGTCCCTGCGACAGGTGTTTAGAGCCTGTTAATATGGAAATTACAGAAGATTTAGTGCTGACTTTATCCCCATTAGGAGAATATCCTAGTATGGCTGCTGACGGGGAAGACGGATTATCTGACGAAGAGGCAGGAATGTATGTTACCCCGAAAGATCATTTTGATATTCATGAACTTTTAAGGGAGGAGGCTTTACTTTTAGTCCCTGAAAAACGTTTATGCAGGCAGGATTGTAAAGGGATATGTCAGGGGTGCGGTGCTTCTTTAAATACAGAACAATGCACCTGCAAAAAAAAGACAGACAGCCGCTGGGATGTGCTGGATAAATTAAAGTAATAATAATTTAAATAGAAAAAACAACCTTTTTGGTATATTATATAACAGCCAATTTGGTAAAATTTTAGGAGTGCAAAATGCCAAATCCAAAACACAAAACAACAAAAAGCAAAGTAGGTATGAGAAGATCACACCATCACCCGTCTTCACTTCTTGGTGTTAAATGTGATAACTGTGGTGAATTAAAACAGGCACACACAGTATGCCCAAGCTGTGGCACATATAAAGGCCGTAAAGTTTTAGCAGAAACTAAAGAAGTGTAGCCATGATTATCGCTGTTGATGCTATGGGCGGGGATAATGCCCCGGGCGAAGTTGTAAAAGGTGCCATTAAAGCCGTTTCTGAATCTGATAACTTACAGGTAATTTTAGTAGGTGATAAATCTGTTATTGATAAAGAGATTTCTCTTTGTTCAAAACAAGGTATATCAGGTATTACTGTTATGCATACTGATGAATATATTGCAATGGATGACCATCCGTCAGAAGTTATACGTGGAAAACGTAAATCATCAATGCATGTAGGTTTAAAATTAGTTAAAGATAAAAAAGCTGATGGTTTTTTTACAGCTGGCAACAGCGGTGCCGCTATGGCTGTATCTATGGTTATATTAGGTCTTTTAGATGGTGTAACACGTCCTGCAATAGGCACAATACTTCCTGGTTCTAATAAACGGGGGTATTTTTTTATGCTTGATGTAGGTGCTAATGTAGATTGTCGCCCTGAACATCTTGTTACTTTTGCTATTATGGGTTCTGCTTATGCAAAAAAAGTGCTGCATATAAACAACCCTGCCGTTGGTCTTTTAAATAACGGGGAAGAAGAAGGTAAAGGGGATATGCTTACAAAAACAGTGTATCCTATATTGAAAAAAACTAATGTTATTAATTTCGTAGGTAATGTGGAAGGCAAAGCCCTTTTTAAAGGCGAAGCAGATGTTGTAGTATGTGATGGTTTTGCAGGCAACATTGCTTTAAAAGTAAGTCAGTCTGTGGCAAAATATATGGTATCTATTTTAAAAGAGGAGCTTTTGTCTACTATAGCATCAAAAATAGGTGCGTTACTTTCAAAAAAAGCATTTCAAAAAGTGAAAGATAAAACAGACAGTGCTCAGTATGGCGGTGCACCTTTACTTGGTGTTAAGGGTATTTGTGTAATAGGTCATGGTTCGTCTAACTATATTGCTGTTGCAAACGGTATTAAAGTTGCAGTTCGTGCAGCAGAAAGTAAAATGAACGATGCTATTGTAGATGATGTAAGTAATTCTTTATCAAATATTTACACATACTAAAATAAAAATATATT
>RCNI01001662.1_pt1 | contig 11654 bp, 9 predicted proteins | sample 2041151 | NCBI WGS metagenome assembly RCNI01 (sample SAMN09708214, study PRJNA481090) | feces metagenome | isolation source: feces | place: Antarctica: Albino Rookery
GTTGCCTTTCCCCAATTTTATTTCCGCCGCCTTACAATGAGGGCAAGAAGGGGGAAGAGACCATGAAAACGAAGCGTTTCTATCCAATCCAGCCGAAAACGGCGCTGCGCCAGCTGACACTGAGCCATCCGCTGCTTGGTTTCTTTGGTGTTTTCATCGGCGTGCCGGTGGCGATGCTGCTGACGGTGACACTGGCTGTGACAGCCGCCGCCGTGCCGATGAGCTTGATGATGGGCTGAGTACGGTCTTAATACGATCCTAATACAAACCGACGGCTGCTTATCCATTTTTTACATCCGCAATGCTACACTGCATGCATTAGGAGGTGAGGGGAGAACATGGATCTTTTGATGTTCATCCTGCTGCTGGGCGGAATGGCCCTGGTGCTGAGTTTACTGCAATGGTGCTTCGGACAGGTCGAAGCAGAGGAATAAAAGGAGAGAAACACATGATTGGTTTGTTGATGCTCGCTCTGGTGCTGGGCGCATATCTGGTGTATGCGCTGGTGCATCCGGAGCGATTTTAAGGGACGGAGGAGGAAAGGCATATGCTTCAAATTGTAGTGACGCTCCTCATCTATCTGGTTCTGGTGATTCCGATGGGCAGATACCTGTACCACCTGATTGCCGGCAAGCACACCGCCGCCGACCCGGTGTTCGACCGGGTGGACGGCGTGATTTACCGTGTGGGGCACATTGACGCAAAGCGTCAGATGAGCTGGAAGGAATACGCTGCGGCGCTTCTGCTCACCAACGGCGTGATGATTTTGGTCAGCTATCTGGTGCTGCGGCTTCAGGGACTGCTGTTCTTCAACCCCAACGGGGTCGGAGCGATGGATGCAGACCTGAGCCTGAATACCGTCATCAGCTTTATGACCAACACCAACTTGCAGCATTACGCCGGAGAGAGCGGCATCACCTATCTCTCCCAGATGCTGGTCATCACCTTTATGATGTTCGTATCCGCCGCCAGCGGCTATGCCGCCTGCGCCGCCTTCATCCGGGGGCTGACCGGCTGGTCGAAAACCGGCGTGGGCAACTACTTCGTCGATCTGGTGCGGATCATCACCCGCGTGCTGCTGCCCTTCTCCATTGTGGGCGGACTGCTGCTGGTGTGGCAGGGCGTGCCCCAGAACCTGAGCGGGAATATCGTGGTGGACACGCTGGAGGGGGCCAAGCAGGTGATCGCCACCGGCCCTGTGGCGGCACTGGAGATCATCAAGCACTTGGGAACCAACGGCGGCGGCTTCTTCGGAGCCAACTCCGCCACTCCCATGGAAAACCCCACCATTCTTACCAACCTCATCGAGCTGTATTCCATGATGCTGCTCCCCGGCGCCTGTGTGATTGCTTTCGGCAAGATGGCCCGGGACCGCAGAGCCTGCCGCAAGGCGGAAAATCCCCAGAGCGTGCTGGCGGACAAGCGGGAAGGCATTACCGCAAAGCTGTTTGGTCGGGAGGGACGCAGCGTGTTCCTCGCCATGAGCATCCTGTTTGTGATTGGCCTGAGCCTCTGCTTCTGGTCAGAAAGTCAGGGCAACCCGGCCTTGGCTGAGGTGGGTCTGAGCCAGAGCCAAGGCTCCATGGAGGGCAAGGAGGTCCGCTTCGGCGTGCCACAGTCCGCTCTCTTCACCACCGTCACCACATCCTTCACCACCGGTACCGTCAACAATATGCACGATACCCTGACCCCGATGGGCGGCTTTGTGGCGATGCTCCACATGATGCTCAATGTGGTCTTTGGCGGCAAGGGCGTGGGCCTCATGAACATGATTTTGTACGCCCTGCTGGCGGTGTTCATCTGCGGATTGATGGTAGGCCGCACCCCGGAGTATCTGGGCAAGAAAATTGAAGGCCGGGAGATGAAGCTGACGGCACTGTGCATCATCATCCATCCCCTGCTGATCCTGACCTTCACCGCCATCGCCCTTGCCACCACCGCCGGTCGGGCCGGTGTGACCAACGAGGGCTTCCACGGATTGAGTCAGGTGCTCTATGAGTTTGCATCCTCGGCGGCCAACAACGGTTCCGGCTTCGAGGGTCTGGCTGACAACACCCTGTTCTGGAATGTGACCACCGGAGCGGCCATGTTCTTCGGACGCTACCTCTCCATCGTGATCCAGCTGGCAATCGCCGGCTCGCTGATGAAAAAGAACGAGGTCAACGAGTCTGCCGGCACACTGCGCACCGGCACGGGTTCTTTCTCAATTATTCTGGTATTTGTGGTCTACATTTTTGCCGCACTTACCTTCTTCCCGGCACTGGCGCTGGGTCCCATTGCGGAGCAGTTGACGCTTTTGGGTTAAGGAGGATACATCTATGAGTCAACATCGGAAAAAACAAAGTGTATCGCCGGAGATGCTGAAAGAAGCACTGCTGGGCAGCGTGAAAAAGCTGAATCCCCGGTACATGATGAAAAACCCCGTCATGTTCGTGGTGGAAATCGGATGTTTCGTCACCCTGCTGCTGTCCGTGTTCCCCCACCTCTTTGGCGGAGAGGGCGTCCGGGCCTATAACATCATCGTTACCGTGATTTTGTTTGTCACGGTGCTGTTTGCAAACTTTGCTGAGTCTGTGGCGGAGGGCCGGGGCAAGGCTCAGGCCGCCAGCCTGAAAAAGACCCAAAAGGACACCGAAGCCCATGTGCTGAACCGGGACGGCTCCACCACGACCATCCCTTCCAGCCAGCTGAAAAAAGGCGACATCGTGCTGGTGAAGGCGGGGGAGATCATCCCCGGCGACGGTGAGGTCATTGAGGGCATTGCCTCGGTGGACGAGTCCGCCATCACCGGCGAATCCGCCCCGGTGGTCCGGGAAAACGGCGGCGACTTCTGTTCCGTCACCGGCGGTACCACTGTGGTGTCCGACTGGCTGAAAATCGAGATCACCTCCGATCCGGGCAACAGCTTTCTGGACCGTATGATCTCTCTGGTGGAGGGCGCATCCCGGAAAAAGACCCCCAATGAGATCGCTCTGAACACCCTTCTGGTGTCCCTGACCATCATCTTCCTGATCGTCATTGTGACGCTGTATCCCATCGGTAAGTACATCGGCGTGGAGCTTTCCACCTCCACCCTGATTGCTCTGATGGTCTGCCTGATTCCCACCACCATCGGCGGCCTGCTCTCCGCCATTGGCATTGCCGGTATGGACCGAGTGACCCAGTTCAATGTCATCGCCATGTCCGGCAAGGCTGTGGAGGCCTGCGGCGATGTGGACACCATGATTTTGGACAAAACCGGCACCATCACCTTCGGTAACCGCCTTGCGGCGGACTTTCTGCCGGTGCAGGGGGCTGACAAGCAGGAGCTCATCCGCTGTGCGGCTCTGACCAGCTTCCACGACGCCACCCCGGAGGGCAAGTCCACGCTGGAGCTGGCACGCAAGTTGGGAGATACCACCGAGGAGCCGACGGATTCCACCTTCTTTGAGTTTACGGCGCAGAGCCGCATGAGCGGTCTGGACCTGTCCGACGGCACCAGTGTCCGCAAGGGCGCCTCCGATGCCATTCAGACCTATGTGCAGGAAAAGGGCGGTAAGATTCCCCCGGACCTTCGGGAGCAGGTGGAGCAGGTGTCCGCTCTGGGCGGCACGCCTCTGGTGGTCTGCAAGGACAATCAGATTCTGGGCGTCATCTATCTGAAGGATACGGTGAAGCCGGGTATGCGGGAGCGGTTCGAGCGGCTGCGTGCCATCGGCATCAAGACCATCATGTGTACCGGCGATAACCCCCTCACCGCAGCCACCATTGCGGAGGAGGCCGGCGTGGACGGCTTTGTGGCCGAGTGCAAGCCGGAGGACAAGATCGCCGTCATCAAGAAGGAGCAGTCCGAGGGCAAGATCGTGGCCATGACCGGCGACGGCACCAACGACGCTCCGGCTCTGGCACAGGCCAATGTGGGCCTTGCCATGAACTCCGGAACCACCGCCGCCAAGGAGGCGGCCAACATGGTGGATTTGGACAGCGACCCCACCAAGATTCTGGAGGTGGTGGAGATTGGTAAGCAGCTGCTGATCACCCGTGGTTCTCTGACCACCTTCTCCATCGCCAACGATATTGCCAAGTATTTTGCCATTATCCCGGCTATGTTTATGGAGACCATTCCTCAGCTGGGTGTGCTGAATATTATGGGACTTGCCACCACCAACAGTGCCATTTTGTCGGCACTGATCTTCAATGCGCTGATTATCCCGGCGCTGATCCCGCTGGCCATGAAGGGCGTCAAGTACCGCCCCATGTCCTCGGGCAAAATGCTGGCACGAAATATGATGATCTACGGTCTGGGCGGCGTGATTACCCCCTTTGTGGGCATCAAGCTCATCGACCTGCTGATTCATCCGCTGCTGGCGGCTATCGGTCTTTAACAAGGAGGAACGCACAATGGAACGATTGAAATCGCTGCTTCATCCCTTGGGTCAGGCGTTTTCTGTCACCCTGATTTTCATGCTGATCTGCGGCTTGGGCTATCCGCTGCTGATGAACGGCCTGTCCGGACTGCTGTTCCCGGCTCAGGCCAAGGGCAGCCTGGTGCTGGCCGACGGCGTGCCGGTGGGCTCCCGGTTTGTGGGTCAGGAATTCACTGAGGACTGCTTTTTGAAGGGCAGACCCTCCGCCGTCCACTATAATACCTATCTGGAGCAGGCGGACGGCGCCAAGGTGTACTCCGACGGCACGCCCTTTACCGGCGTGTCCTCCGGTTCCGCCAACTACGGTCCCTCCAACCCCCTGCTGACCCAGCGAGTGCAGGAGGACATGAAGCGCTTCCTGACCGCCAATCCGGAGGTGAAGCCGGAGGATATTCCCACCGACCTGATGACGGCCTCCGGCTCCGGTCTGGACCCCCACATCACCCCTGCCTCTGCCGCCATCCAGCTGCCCGGCATTGCCGAAGCCTCCGGGCTTTCCGTGGACACGCTGGAGCAGATCGTTGCCGACCACACCGAGGGCAAGCTGCTGGGCGTGTTCGGAGAGGAAACCGTCAATGTGCTGGAGGTCAATGTGGACATTGCCAAGGCCATGAACGAGTTGGGCTGACCGAAAACAGGACAGGACAACAGACGCACCGCACCCGATGGGGTGCGGTGCGTCTTTATACGATCTTTATACGAAAGTTTGCGCCGCTCATACCGTTTTAATTTGAAAAGGTGTATACTGACCCTAATCTGGAAATTGAGAGCAAAGGAGACCTTGTCTGTGGGCGTGAATGAACGAGATCCCGAACTCCTGCTCCGTCGGATTCAGGCGGAAGAAAAAATGGAGCATCGGGGTCTGCTGAAAATCTTTTTCGGCTATGCGGCGGGCGTGGGCAAGACCTACGCCATGCTGGAGGCTGCCCATGAGGCCCAGCGCAGCGGGCTGGAGGTGGTGGCTGGCTATATTGAGCCTCACACCCGTCCGGAAACGCTGGCGCTGCTGGAAGGACTGGAGCAGCTGCCGGTGCGGAAGGTGCGCCACGGCGAGATGGAGCTGCGGGAGTTCGATCTGGACGGGGCGCTCAAGCGCAAGCCCCGGCTGATTCTGGTGGATGAGCTGGCTCACACCAACGCCCCGGGCAGCCGGAACGAGAAGCGGTATCAGGATGTGGAAGAGCTGCTCCGGGCCGGCATTGATGTCTATACCACCATCAATGTGCAGCACATTGAGAGCCTGAACGACAATGTGGCCTCCATCACCGGCATCACGGTACGGGAGCGCATCCCGGACTCGGTGTTTGACCGGGCCGATCAGGTGGAAATCGTGGATGTGGAGCCGCAGGAGCTGATGGAGCGGCTGAAAAGCGGCAAGGTGTACCGCCAGCAGCAGGCCCAGCGTGCCATGGCTAACTTCTTCACCCTCCCCAATCTGACCGCCCTCCGGGAAATCGCCCTGCGGCGGTGTGCGGACCGGGTGAAGCGGCTGAGCGAGACGGCAGGCATTCGACCAAACGAGGAAGGCCATACCGAGGAGCACATTCTGGTGTGCCTGTCCTCCTCGCCCTCCAATGCGAAAATCATTCGCACCGCCGCCCGTATGGCGCAGGCGTTTCAGGGCGCCTTTACCGCCCTGTTTGTGGAAACCCCCGATTTTTCCGCCATGAGCAAGGAAAATCTCCAACGGCTCCGGGTGAATACCCGGCTGGCGGAGCAGCTGGGCGCAAACATTGAAACGGTGTACGGCTCCGATGTGCCCACCCAAATCGCCGAGTTTGCCCGGCTGTCCGGTGTGTCAAAAATCGTCATCGGACGCAGCGCCGCCGCCAAGGGACGGCTGCTGGGCAAGCAGAGTTTGACGGAAAAGCTGATCTCTCTGGCGCCTTATTTGGATATTCACATTATCCCGGATACCTCCGCCACCGTACCGTACCGGGCGAAAAAGGTCCCGGATCGAAAGCTCTCCCTGCTGGATTTTCTGAAAAGCGCCGGGGTGCTGCTGCTGACCACCCTCATCGGCGCGGTCTTTGACCATCTGGGCTTTGAAGAGGCCAATATCATCACCGTGTATGTGCTGGGGGTGATGGTTACGGCAGTCATCACTCAAAAGCCCATTTACAGCCTTTGCTCCTCCTTTGTCAGTGTGCTGGTGTTCAACTTCTTCTTTACCGAACCGAGGCTGAGCCTTCGGGCCTATGATACCGGCTATCCCGTCACATTTATCATCATGTTTATCGCCGCCCTGCTCACCAGCTCCCTTGCGGTGAAGCTGAAGGAGCATGCCAAACGGGCGGCACTGGCGGCTTTCCGGAGTAAGATCCTCTTCGATGTGAACCAGTCGCTGCAGCAGGCGGAGGGACAGGACGAGATCCTCCGGGTCACCGCCCGGCAGCTGAACCGGCTGCTCCAGAAGGATGTGGTCATCTACCCGGTGGAACAGGACCAGCTGCAGGACGGCGTGACCTTCTATGCCAACCCGGACACCGGGACGCAGGAGGAGTACACGGTCGACAGCGAGCGTGCCGTGGCACTGTGGGTGCTGAAAAACAACAAGCACGCCGGTGCTACCACCCAGACTCTGTCCAATGCCCGGTGCCTGTACCTCTCCATCCGCATCAACCAGAGTGTGTACGGTGTGGCAGGCATCGCCGTGGACGGCAGTCCGCTGGAAACTGCGGAAAAGAGCATCATGCTGTCCATTTTGGGTGAGTGTGCTCTGGCACTGGAAAATGACAAGAACGCCCGGGAAAAGGAAGAAGCCGCCGTCTTTGCCCAGAAGGAACAGCTTCGTGCCAATCTGCTGCGGGCCATCTCCCATGACCTGCGGACGCCGCTCACTTCCATTTCCGGCAACGCCAGCAACTTCCTCTCCAACGGGGACAAAATGGACGAACAGACCAAGCACCAGCTGTTCACGGACATCTACGATGACTCCATGTGGCTCATCAATCTGGTGGAAAACCTGCTGTCCGTCACCCGGCTGGAGGGAAATCAGCTCAATCTCCACATCAATTCCGAGCTGGTGGCGGATGTGATCGACGAGGCCCTGCGGCACATCAACCGCCGGAGCGTGGATTACCACATCACCGTCACCCATGAGGATGAATTCCTGCTGGCTCGAATGGATGTGAAGCTGATTGTGCAGGTCATCATCAATTTGGTGGATAACGCCATTAAATATACCCCTGCTGGCAGCACCATCGCCATCCACACCGGTGTCCGGGACGGACAGGCGGTTCTCTCCGTGTCCGATGACGGCGAAGGCATCCCGGACGAAATCAAGCCGCGAATTTTCGATATGTTTTACAGCGGAGCCAATAAGGTGGCAGACAGCCGCCGCAGTCTTGGGCTGGGGCTGTCCCTGTGCAAATCCATTGTGACCGCCCACGGCGGCACCATTCAGGTGTCCGACAATCAGCCCCATGGCACCGTGTTTACCTTTACTTTGCCTGTTGAGGAGGTAATGCTGGATGAATAAACCTACCATTCTGGTGGTGGAGGACGATCCTTCCGTCAAGAACCTGATGACCACCACCCTGCGCACCCATGACTACCACTTTCTGACCGCTCAGAACGGACAAACGGCCATTTTGGAGGCTTCTTCCCACAATCCGGACATTGTGCTGCTGGATTTGGGTCTGCCGGATATGGACGGCATCGAGGTCATTGAGAACATTCGCAGCTGGTCCAATATGCCCATCATCGTCATCAGCGCCCGCAGCGAGGATATGGACAAGATTGAGGCGCTGGACGCCGGTGCGGACGATTACCTCACCAAGCCCTTCTCGGTGGAGGAGCTGCTGGCCCGGCTGCGGGTCACCCAGCGCCGGCTGAGCATGATGCCCGGGGATGTGGAGCAGACCTCCCGGTTCGTCAACGGGGAGCTGGAAATCGACTACGCCGCCGGCTGCACTTGGCTTCGGGGCGAGGAGCTGCACCTGACCCCCATCGAGTATAAAATTCTCTGCCTGCTGGCCAAAAATGTGGGCCGGGTGCTGACCCACACCTACATCACCCAGCATGTGTGGGGACGCAGCTGGGAGAACGATGTGGCCTCTCTCCGGGTGTTTATGGCCACCCTCCGCAAGAAGCTGGAGTCCGGCTCGGACGGCCCGCAGTACATCCAGACCCATGTGGGCGTGGGCTATCGGATGCTCCGGGTGGAATGATCGAAACGAAAAGGCAAAACCGCCGCTGTGGAACCAACCACAGCGGCGGTTTTTTCTTTGTTGATGTCAGCGCTTGTTCCAATTTCAAAAGCAGAGACTGGAATTCCGGACTGTCCTGCAAAATGCGGTGTCCGTCTGTGCGAATGTGAGCCTACATAAGTTGGAATTCTCTTTTTTTGTTCAAAGGTTGCTTATCGACCCATGCTTTGTACAGGGTGCGATTCAGCATTGTGTAAGCAACAAGCCGTTGTAAAACCAGAGCCGGGTCTGTTTTAGAAGCATCAAGCAGGGAAACACAGGCATAGAACGGGAAGGGGCGGCATAGACTTGCCTGCTGTCCAGAGAGAAAAAATCCATGAAAATCCAAAAGTTTTGTGTGCTAGCATGATAAATTGCTAATACGCACAAAAGAAAAGGTGTTTTATTTCTCTTTTTTATCGCAATTTCTATTGAGTTTCTGAAGCTCGGTTGCTATAATGACGCTATACCACTTTAGCGTGGTAACACAATGAATTGAGAAGGGAGTCATCACCATGACCAAGGAAAGAATGTTCAACTTTTCCGCCGGACCGTCTATGCTTCCGCTGGAAGTACTGGAGCAGGCCGGGGGTGAAATCACCAATTACCGGGGCAGCGGTATGTCAGTCATGGAGATGAGTCACCGCTCCAAGGTGTTCCAGAAGATTTTCGACGACACCAAGGCAAAGTTCAAGAAGCTGCTGTCCGTTCCGGAGGATTACGAGGTATTGTTCCTTCAGGGCGGCGCATCCACGCAGTTTTCTGCCATTCCGCTGAACCTGATCGGACGCACAGGCAAGGCGGACTATGCCCTGACGGGCAATTTCTCCACCCTTGCGTGGAAAGAGGCGAAGAAATACGGCGATGTGGCGGTGGCCTGCTCCTCCGAGGCTGAAAACCACACCTATATCCCGTCCCAGGCGGAGCTCACCGTCCGCCCGGACGCCTCTTACTTCTACTATTGCGCCAACAACACCATCTACGGCACCGAGTGGCAGTATGTCCCGGAAACCGGAGCGGTGCCGCTGGTGTGTGATATGTCCTCCAATATCTGCTCCCGCCCGGTGGATGTGAGCCGCTACGGGGTCATCTATGCCGGAGCGCAGAAGAATCTGGCCCCGGCCGGACTGACCATCGTCATCGTGAAAAAGGCGCTGGCCGGTCACGCTCTGCCCTACACGCCGCTGATGCTGGATTGGCAGACGGAAATCGACAAGGACTCCATGTACAATACGCCGCCCTGCTGGTGCATCTATATGCTGGGTCTGGTCTGTGACTGGCTGGAAGCGCAGGGAGGCGTGGCTGGAATGGAGCAGAAAAAGAAGGTCAAGGCCGGGATGCTCTATGACACCATTGACCAGTCGAAGCTCTTCCGCTGTGCGGCAAAACCCGGTTCCCGGAGCGATATGAATGTGACCTTCCGCACCGAATCTCCGGAGCTGGACGCCCAGTTCGTGGCGGAAAGCGCCGAGCAGGGTCTGCTGAACCTGAAGGGCCACCGAAAGGTAGGCGGTATGCGTGCCAGCATCTATAATGCCATGCCCTTGGAGGGCGTGGAGCTGCTGTGCGACTTCATCCGCCGCTTTGACCGAAGCCATTAAAGGAGGGAGCGAAGGATATGTACCGAATCAAAACGCTGAATAAAATTTCCGGAGTGGGACTTGCGGAGCTGGACCGAAACCGCTTTGTGGTGGACGACAGCTGTGCCAATCCCGACGGCATTCTGGTGCGCAGCGCCAAGATGCACGATTACCCCTTTGCTTCCAACCTGCTGGCAATTGCCCGAGCCGGAGCCGGCACCAACAACATCCCCATTGACCGCTGCAGCCAGTCCGGCATCGTGGTGTTCAACACCCCCGGCGCCAACGCCAATGCGGTGAAGGAGGAGGTCATCTTCGCCATGCTGGCGGCCTCTCGGCGGATGTTCGAGGCCAATGCATGGGTGAGGGAAGAGGCAGCTGGGGAAAACGATGTCACCGTCACCATGGAAAAGGCAAAAAGCCGCTTTGCCGGGCCGGAGATTCAGGGCAAGACTCTGGGTATCGTGGGTCTGGGCGCCATCGGCGCCAAAGTGGCGGACGCTGCGCTGGCGCTGGGCATGAATGTGGTGGGTTATGATCCCTTCCTGAGCGTTCCCTCTGCGCTGGCACTGGATCGCCATGTGCAGGTGGTAAATCAGCTGGAGGAAGTCTGGAAGCAGGCCGACTACATCACCCTGCATGTGCCGCTGAACGATACCACCCGGGATCTGGTGGATGCCGACGCCATCGCCAAGATGAAGGGCAATGTCCGCATCATCAATCTGGCCCGGGGCGGTCTGGTGAATACGGAGGCCATCCTTGCCGCCCTCAATCGCGGCCGTGTGGCGGTCTATGTTACTGATTTTCCCGACAACGCAGTGGCCAACGCCCCCGGCGTGATCGCCCTGCCTCATCTGGGCGCCTCCACCCCGGAGAGCGAGGACAACTGCGCCGTGATGGCGGCGCACGAGCTGCAGGACTATCTGGAAAACGGCAACATCAAAAATGCAGTGAATCTGCCCAATGTCACCATGGAGTGGAGCGGTCAGGCACGGCTGTGTGTCATCCACCGCAATGTGCCCAACACGCTGGCTCAGATCACCACCGTGATTTCCGCCGCCGGGCTGAATGTGGAAAATCTGGCCAACAAGTCCCGGAAGGAGTACGCCTACACCCTGCTGGATGTGGATCAGAAGATTTCCGAGGCGGTAGCGGAGCAGATCGGCGCCATCGAGGGCGTGGTTCGTGTCCGTGTCATGCAGCATTGATTGAATACCCTACACCGGGATCTGGATTTGGGTGCACCACGGAAACTGTATAGAAGGGAGAGTAAAAATGAACGGTAACTTTCCTCAAAAAGCACAAGAAATAATGAACGAGCGGTTTAATCATGATACACTCATTGCACTTGCGACGGCGGATGGTACGATTCCATATGTCCGTGCGGTAAACAGTTATTATCAAGAGGGTGCGTTTTATGTTATTACAGATGCATCGTCTGGAAAAATGAAGCAAATTGAAAAAAATCCGAATGTTTC
>RCNI01001664.1_pt1 | contig 11640 bp, 7 predicted proteins | sample 2041151 | NCBI WGS metagenome assembly RCNI01 (sample SAMN09708214, study PRJNA481090) | feces metagenome | isolation source: feces | place: Antarctica: Albino Rookery
ATTTGATACCGCACGAATCATATCGTGATAGCGCGATGTAAATGAAACATACAGTATATTGCGATGGTGCACGAGTTACTCCTTCCTTTAGATTGTCATTAAATGACTATCTCTAAAGAATACCACATAATTGGGATTTTATTCTACCTATATCTTAGAACCCTGCATAATGACGTTTAATTTCCCAATCGGTGATGTAGCTGTTGTACTCGGTCCACTCAGCCTTCTTAGTTTCAAGAAGGTAGTTGAAGATATGCTCTCCGAGAACCTCGCGCATCAACTCACTCTTCTCAAAGTAAGCAATTGCCTCGCCCAAGTTCTGAGGAAGTCGCGTGCTTGCATGTGCGAGCTGAGCCATAGATTCCTCATTGAAGATTGCATCTGAGGTTTCCTCAGGAAGCTCAAGCTTCTCTTCAATACCCTTAAGACCTGCAGCAAGAGTAACTGCAAAGGCAAGATAAGGATTGCAGGTTGAGTCAGGAGTACGAAGCTCTGCTCGAACGCTGGACATCTTGCCAGGTTTAAAGGTAGGAATGCGTACATAGGCACTGCGATTTTTGCGTCCCCAGTTAGCACATACAGGAACTTGTCCTGATGGAATCAAACGTTTATAGGAGTTAACCGTAGGGTTAGTGATGAGGCTAATCTCAGGTGCATACTTGAGAAGTCCTGCAATGTAGTGCTTAGCCAAATCGGAAAGGATAACTCCCTCTTCACCTTCGCCACCCCAGAAGAGATTCTTTCCATTGGTGTCAAAGAGTGACTGATTAATAAAGAAAGCATTGCCCGGCTTGTCTGCAAAAGGCTTTGGCATGAATGACGCATACATACCATCGGTATAAGCTTCCTGCTTAATAACAAAGCGAGCAGTCATAATATTATCTGCACAGCTGCCTGCCTCAGAGAGACGAAGTTGAATGCCGTGCTGAGAAGGTCCTACTGCGTGATAGGAATATGCAACAGGAATACCCATCTTCTCGAGAGTTTGAGTTGTGTTGCGACGAGTATTGCGCTTAGAATCAAACGGGGTAAGGTCGAAATACTCAGCATCATCAACAGGTGTTGGAGTAGATGGATCAGTAAAGTAAAAATACTCAAATTCTGGTCCTGTTACAGGCAAATATCCCTGTGAGAGAGCCTTCTCGAACATACGTCGCAAGCATGCACGAGGGTCTCCTGCAAATGGCTCACCTTGAGGTGTCTTGACGTCGCAAATCATGCGAGCTGTCTTGCCACCATCGCTCCAAGGGAGAATTTGGAAGGTTGTAGGATCTGGGAAGATAAGCATGTCAGACTGCTCAAATGGAGTAAATCCATTAATGGCACTTCCGTCAAAGCTAATACCCTCCTCAAAAGCCTCCTCGATATCTTCTGGAGATACTGCAAGGGATTTTAAGTTACCCAAAACATCTGTAAACCAAAGGCGAATGAAGCGAATCTGTCGCTCCTCAATTGTTCTGAGAATAAAATCAATATTCTTTCCGCTTGCCATAACAAACCCCGTTCATAATTAATAAATACATAAATTAAGGCGTACTACGAAACTGTAGCACGCCTTATATAGTTAATTAAGTAGTTAGGCTTTCATTTAACCTAGATTTAATGGTAGTAAAAGCTTGTGTATTCCACTAATCGACTATAAACCGTTTACTTCTTATCTGCTGCTGCCTTTTCCATATCATGCACCATCTTATCTGCAGATGAGCAAGATCCTCCGCAGCAGCTAGAGTCTGAACATCCAACGCAGCCTTTGCTCTTTACAGCTTTGCGTATAGCAAAGAATGCAGCAACAACTACCGCAACAACGATGATGATATCTATAAGATTAGGCATGATTTCCTCATTTCCTTAAAAGTAAACCTAGGCTAATTATAGTACTAATATCCCCAATTTCTCTGAGAAATTTCGACTTTTTAGCCAGGTATGCTACAAGGTCACAGTCGTTTAAGCGGTAAAGAAAATCATGACGATGATAAGGATAAATCCAATGAAATCTGTAACGGAGAAAGTGGTTCCCAAAAACATCATTGAGGTCAAGATAGCCATGAGAGGCTCAGCGGAGTTCAAAAGCGCCGCCTTCATAGATCCAACCTCGCGTGTTCCCTGCAAGAACAAAGCATATGCACCGTAAGTTCCCACAACTACAGAGATGACAACGAGGAAGATTCCAAATCCATCAAGCGTTGGCATCATATTCCATGGCTGTACGATGAGTGAGAATACAATTCCTACAACGAGCATTGCAATGCCGTTTACAACAAATGATCCAAACTCAGCGATAAGCTTTACGGATGCAATAACCAAAACTGCAGCAGAGAGGGCAGTTCCCATTCCCCACCAAAGTCCTTCCGGGGAAAGCTTGAGCTCGTGGATGTTTCCACCAGTAGCCAAAAGGAAGGTACCAGCCAAGGCCAAGACAACTCCAATAGCTTCTTTCTTATTTGGTGCGCTCCATGTTCTAAAGCAGGTGTAGATCATAACGAACAATACTGAGAGCATCTGCAAAATGGTTGCAGTAGCTGGATTGGTTGTACGAATGGTCTCAATATAAGTCAAGTTAGATGCCAAGACACCGAAGATACCAAGAGTAAAGATACGAAGAATGCTCTTAGGGCTAGAACATGCTGCCTTGAGCTCTTTCTTATTTACAAAAAATGCAGTAAGCAAGAACAACCAGCATGATCCAAGCTGACGAACAGCTACAAGCCATGATGAGTTAACGTGATATTCATCCAAAAGGTACTTAGCTACAGTCGCGTTAGCTCCCCAGCATGCAGCACCTAAAAGAGTGATAATACAACCCTTAATAAGCTTCTTCTTTTCCTCAGTCATCTTGTCGAACATATCCACCACCTAATCAATACAACACGCCGACCTCCTTGTTCGCCAGGATGTACAGTCAGCATGATACAAATTCACACGAGTGTAACTATAACAAGTTCAACGACTTTAGATGAGAGATATACACGTCATCCACCCAATCCATACAGAAACATCAAGAAGCAACCCATAGGCTACTTCTTGATGTTAGATTGCAATTCTTATTGAGTTTGATCGACTTATTTATCCTCAGGGGTCAAGCTCTTGAGATAGTCAAGAAATTCTGACTTCTGGACACGGTTGATTCCTGAGTGTTGTACATCGGTTGTCTCCGGTACATCAATGTTTGCAACGCGTTTGAGAACTTCTCGAACACGAGGTCCACAGAAAGCACCCTGACACCATCCCATACCAGCACGAGTTCGACGCTTAACGCCATCGAGAGTGGTGACAGGGATTCCTCGGCTGATAGCGTCTTTGATGGTTCCTTCAGTTACCTGCTCGCAACGACATACCATACGCTCATCACCCTCGTCCATCTCAACCAAGTGAGTAATCTCGGTGAGAGGTTTGAGCTCCTTGCGCTTGATGATAGGAGCGCGATAAGGATTGTAAGTAGGATCCTCTACAAGTTCAGCCAGGTTATTCTCGATAATGATGTCAACTACCCTATCAGCAATAGCAGGAGAGCTTGTAAGTCCAGGAGACTGAATTCCAGCACACTGAATGAATCCCTTAACTTCTGACTCCTCGATTATGAAGTCATGTGTTGAGGAGGTTGCACGTACTCCTGTAAACGAGCGTAGGAACAATTGAGGGTTGATCTTGTCGGTAGTTTGCAAGGCCTGCTCGTAGATCTTGACGAGACGCTCTGTATGCGTTCCCTTATCGACCTCGTCCTCATCCTGTGCATCAGGACCCAGAAGTAAGTTGCCGTGGTAGGTAGGAGTTACCAAAATACCCTTACCCATCTTGGTAGGCATCTGGAATAGAACGTGCTTTACCAAGGAACCTGATCCTCGTACAAAGAGGATATACTCACCGCTGCGAGGGATAATCTTGAAGTGGTCAAGTCCTACCATATGGCTTACACGAGCAGAATTAATACCTGCACAGTTGATGACAAGCTTGCTGTAGTAGATGTTACCCTCAGTGTCCTTAATCTCAAATACGTCATCGATTTTCTTGATATGAGCGACTTCGCAATTGAGCTTGAGTTCAGCTCCGTTAGTGATGGCGTTTTCCATCATGGCAATAGCCATCTCATAAGGGCTGGTAACACCGGCACCCTTGCACCAAAGAGCATATTTTACATCTGGATTGATATTTGGATCGAGCTCGAGAATTTTATCGTGATCAATGATTTCTAGGTCATCGAGACCGTTAAGCTTTCCATTTTCCTTGAGGTCCTCAAGCTTTGAGAGGTCATTCTTGTCAAAGGACAACACCATAGATCCGATTGGGTCGAAACCGAAGTTGAGCTCCTTATCGAGCTGAGCAAATTGTTTGCGTCCTTGGTAGCAAAGACGACCCTTGAGCAAATCATGACTCTCAGCATAGCCACCGTGTACGATAGCGGAATTGGCTTTTGTAGCACCCATAGCAACATCGTTTTCGCTCTCGAGCACAAGAATGTCGAGCTTGTAGCGACTGAGCCTTCGTGCAATTGAAGTACCTACGATACCAGCACCGATGATAAGAACATCGTGAATGCGAGCATCTTGTGGCACCTTATGAGAAGCTGTCATATCTTCCCTCCTTGTATTGAATTAAGCAGTAATGTTACTTACCGCCTAACATTTCTCTCCCTCTCCATACTACTCTAAGTTGAGTTGAATTCTTCCCACAGTTTAAGAAACTATAGATAGATATAACCAAGATGACGAAGTACTAACCAATAATGAGTAAACAAGCAGGCAATACAAAAAAATCTCCCGGACCGATGAGTCCGAGAGATTTAAAATTCTATGAAGTTTAGCTTACGCGTCCGCGTTCGATATTGACGAAGTTGTCAGAGAAGGCGGCGGTTGAAGCACGGTGAGAAATCAATACGATTGTCTTTCCGTGGCGAGATTCCGCAATACTCTTCATAACGGATGCTTCTGACAATGCATCGAGGTTCGATGTTGGCTCATCGAGCAAAACAAACGGAGCATTGTGCAAGAACATACGAGCAAGACCAATACGCTGGCGCTCTCCTCCACTGAGAGAGGAACCAAGGTCTCCAACCTTAGTATCAAGGCCATCAGGAAGATCTGCAATGAAGTCCTCAAGACTTGCAGAGCGAATAGCTCCTGCAATCTGAGCATCCGTAGCATTTGGCTTTACAAGGCAAATGTTGTCACGGATGGTTCCATTAAACAGGTAAGTCTCCTGGGTCATATAGCCTTCAGATGAGCGAAGTGATGAGGTATTGATGTCGTTGATATTCTGATTGGAGATCAAAATCTCTCCCTCATTTACCGTCCAAAAACGCATCAAAAGCTTGAGCAAGGTAGACTTTCCGCTTCCGCTCTTTCCGGTAATGCAGGTAATGGTTCCCTCATTGAAGTCCAAGGATACATCGTTGAGGATTTGCTCCTCACCATAAGAGAAGCTTACGTGGTCTGCCTTAGCACCCTCAAAGACAACGTCAACGCCATCGAGTACATCGAGTACTTCTGGCTTTTCATCAAGAAGACCCAAGACGCGCTCACCAGAACCAACAGTCTGCTGCAAGCTTGTTCCCAAACGACAAACTGCAATTACAGGACCGAAGCTTGAGAAGAAGCTGAAGGTAACGATGAAAGCAGAGCCAAGACCAAGCTGTCCGGCCTCTACAAGAGCCATAGAGCTCATAAGCATGTAGAATCCAAGCAAGAGGACAACAGCTGCACTCAAGCTCTCAGAAAGAGCGCTGCGACGGCGCAAAAGATCCTCAGTATGACCTACAGAATCTGTCTTGAATGCCAAGGTACGCTCTGCTTGCTTTTCTCCACCATACTGAATGGTTTCAGATACACCACGGAGCTGATCGAGGCAGTAAGCATTAATCTTGCCTACTTCACGGCGAACCTGAGCACCCTTACCACGAAGACCCAAGCTCATTACAAATGGCATAGCAATACCGATGATGGCATAGCCCAAAAGTGCGATAAGTGCCAACTTGACTGAGTAATAGCCAATGAAGAAGCACATGATAGCAGATACCAAAATTGCAATAGCAACTGGTGAAATGGTATGTGCGTAAAATACCTCGAGAAGCTCAACGTCTGAGGTTACCAAGCTGATAACATCTCCCTTACCCTTACCCTCGAGCTTAGCTGGAGCAAGCTTGCGAAGGGCGCTAAAGAGCAAGTCGCGAATGCGAGCCAAAATTCTAAACGCAATGTAGTGGTTTGCGAGCTGCTCTGCATAGCGAGCAGGGCCACGTACGATACCACAAATTCCAACCCAAATAAGAGCTGCGGTAAAACCAAGCTCAGTAGGATAAGCGGTCTGATCCATAAGAGCATAAGCTCCAAAAGTAGGAATCATGATAGCGGCCATGAATCCAATTACACCCAAAAGTACAGCAAGTACAAGGTATGGGAATAGAGGCTTAACAAGTCCAACGAGACGTGCAAGTACACGAAGAGCACTTTGTGAGCGAGGAGCTTCCTGCTCCTCTTTGTGCTCTGCAGGCTTAAAGCTCATATCGAGCTCGGCTGTAAGAGCATCTGCTCCATATCCCTTATCCTCAGCAAAGCTTGCAAGCTCTTCTTGGCTCTTCCACAAGCGAGCATATTCACCATCTTGTGCAAGGAGCTCTGTGTGGGTTCCAACCTCACGGATATTGCCCTTATTCATAACGACAATCTTGTCAGCCTCGTCAATCAAAGCAAGACGATGAGCAACTACGATAACGGTGTGCTCTTTTGCAAGATCTGCCATAACTTCGCCGATTGCATATTCACTAGCAGCATCAACGTTGCTGGTAGCTTCATCGAAGATATAAACCTTAGAGTTGTGCAAAAGTGCACGAGCGATAGCCAAACGCTGAGCCTGACCACCAGAGATGTTGTGTGCGTTCTCTTCGATCTTGAAGTCAAGGCCACCTACTGCACGAACGAAGTCTTCGATACGTGCACGGCGAAGTGCCTCATAGAGCTCATCATCTGATGCATTGGCCTTGGCCATGAGAAGATTCTCACGAACCGTACCCTCAAATAGATGAGCGTCACTTCCAACAAGAGTTACTTGCCTCATAAGAGAAGCTGGGTCGATATCCTTATAGGAGATACCGTCGAAGCTAACCTCTCCGGTGTAGTTGAGCTTTCGTCCGGATAGAATACCTGAGATAGTTGACTTACCAGATCCAGAAAGACCAACGAGAGCGAGCATACCGCCCGCTTCAATATCGAGATTGATATTGCGAATAGCCGTACGATCTCCGTAGGAATAAGTAACATCCTTAAGGCTCAAATTAGCCTTGATGTCCTTATCATCAATCTCAGTTGTTCCCTGAGATGGGTTCTCAGCATCCAAGATCTGATACATCTTACGGCTTGCTGCAAGTCCACCCATACCTGCGTGGAAGAGACTTCCAAGCTGTCGCATTGGAAGGAAGAATTCCTGAGAAAGGAAGATAATCATGAAGCATGCCATGAAATCAATTGAGCCGTGGGCATACTGCAAAAGCGCAACGATGATACCGGTTGCAGCACCAAAGTAAGCAAAGAGGTCCATGATAACGATAGAGCGAAGCTGAACTACGAGCATCTTCATGGTTGCAACGCGGAAGCCCTCTGCCTGCTCATTCATCTGCTCATGCCAGCGCTCATCAGCCTGGTAAATCTTCAAAGTAGTCAAGCCCTGTACAGCCTCGAGGAAGTTTCCTCCAAGATCAACATAGCTTGCCCAATATGCCTGAGCAGCGCGGCGTGCTGGCTTTTGGATAAATACGATTGATACGGGAATCAAAGGAACCAAAAGCATAAGGATAACTGCTGAAAGTCCGGAATATCCTACGAGCAATACAAAAAGTGTAAGTGGAGCCAAGAATGAGTAGATGAACTGTGGAAGATATCCTCCGTAGTACACCTCAAGCTGGTTTGCACCCTCGATTGAAGTCTGCATAGCCTCGCTTGCGCTGACTTGCTCTCCATAAGAAGGTCCAAGCTCCAAAAGCTTCTCGTAGACACGCTGACGAATAGTCGCCTTAGCCTTTTGTGCAAGCTTGTCAGCAAAGCGCTGAGCAACATACAAGCAAAGACTTCGAACAACCAAAGATCCCGCCAAAATGGTAAGCAATGTCTGCATGTCGATAGGATTTGTAGCACCTACAAACAATGACTGCATCCACATACCAATAGCACCAATGATGACTACATTGGCAATAAGAGCAATCCACCTAAACAAAAGTGACATCGCAATGTAGAGCCCGCATGATGGTACGAGCTTAAAGAGTCTTTTGTCGAGCATATGTCTCCTCTAAAAATTAGTAATGTTAGCTAACTAAAACATTAACATGTTCACCTTCAAATCAAGAAGTATTTTCTGCAGTACATCAATTACCTATGGATTAAACCTGAATATCCGCCCTCCCCTATAGATTCAGATGAATAAATCCACCCGTTCATACGACAGTCGGACTCATGGTAAATAAAAAACCTGCGCACTAGCTCAAGCTAGCACACAGGCTTATGTTCAACAAAACACACGCCGCTGGACAAGGAAGGAGTGGAAAAACCAACGGCGTGTGATTGAAGTAGGCTCAAGTTGCGAGGAGAGGGTTCACAACGAGAGCAGAGTTAAACGAAATTAGTTGAGCTCTTCAACTGCAACGTCAAGCTGTGGCATCTCTTTGTCGAGAGGCATTGGCTTGAAGAGCATGTAGAGGATGTAGCCCAAAGCTACAAATGCAACTACAGTCCAGAAACCGAAGTTTCCGAATACGATGAGCTCATAGAACTGGTTGATGAGAAGGGCGATAACCCAAGCGAAACCAGTTTCATAAGCGATAGCAAAGCCCCACCAGCGACCATCATTGAGCTGGTTGCGCATAGCTCCCATAGCTGCGAAGCATGGTGCGCAGAGCATGTTGAATGCCATGAATGCTACGAGTGCTCCACTGTGAACGATACCGTTTACAGAGAACTCGAGGTTGATCTGAGACCAAAGAACAGTAGCAGACTCGCCAAGCTCGCCGAGACCGAAGAGAACTGCGTATGTAGAAACGAGGTTCTCCTTTGCGATCAATCCGGACAAGGTTGCAGCAACTGCCTTCCACTTTGCAAATCCCAAAGGAGCAAAGAGGAACTTAATAGCGTTACCGATACCTGCGAGAAGTGAGAACTCAATGAAGTCCTCAGGAGACTCAGGAAGTGCCTGGAGGTAACCGAAGGCACCATTTCCGCCTTCCCAAGTTGCAGTACCATAGCTGGAGAGGAACCAAATGAGCACGGATGCTGCGAAGATGATAGTTCCAGCTTTTACGATAAATGAGCGCAAACGCTCCCATACGTGGAGGATCCAGCTCTTGAATCGTGGAAGGTGGTACTCAGGAAGCTCCATGATAAATGGTGTAGGATCGCCTGCGAAGCGCTTGGTCTTCTTAAGCATGATTCCTGAGATGATAACTGCGAATACGCCGAGGAAGTAGAACATTGGTGCTACCCACCAACCGCCTTCGCCGCCAACCAAAGCACCCATCAAAAGTGCAATGATAGGAAGCTTTGCACTACATGGGATAAATGGAACGGTCATGATTGTCATACGACGATCGTTCTCATTTTCGATAGTCTTAGTAGCCATGATTCCAGGAACAGCACATCCTGCACTTACGAGCATAGGGATGAAGGACTTTCCGGAAAGACCAAACTTACGGAACACACGGTCCATAACGAATGCTACACGGCTCATGTAACCGCAGTCCTCAAGGAATGAGAGGAAGCAGAACAATACAAACATCTGTGGCAAGAAGCCAAGAACAGCTCCAACTCCGGCTACGATACCGTCGATTACCAAAGATACAACAGGCTCGGATGCGCCAGCGCTCTCGAGACCATTCTGGATTACAACAGGAAGACCGTTGATCCAGTTACCGAACTGCTCGTGAGTTGGCTCTTCAGCCTCATATGCCTCAACGAAGCCCTCGGAATCGATGTTTACGGTCAAAAGCTTCTGGCCCTCTTCGAGCTCAGGTACTTCCTCACCGTCTTTAATTACAGTCTTTACAGGCTCACCCTCAGTGTCGAGGAAGTTGTCGTCAGCATCCTTAAGTGGGAAGTCCTTAACAACAATGTCCTTACCTGCAGCTGCCTCTGCAAAGTTAGCAAGAAGCTGCTCTTGCTCAGGGGTAGGATTCTCAGCAGTAGCTGCTTCCTTTACGCCCTCGGTGTTGATGCCGTCTTCTGCAGCAGCTTCAATATAAGCGTCTACCTGGCCCTCGTAGTTGTTCTGCTCGAACTCCTCAACAGCCTCTTCGTAAGCGCTCATGTGCTCGCCCTCATGGGTGAATACATAGCCGATTCCGTCATCGGTATACCAACCATCGCCAAAGAGGTTATCGTTAACGAAGTCAGTAGCAGCAGTACCAGCAGCAGCTGATGATGTTGATACCCAGTAGACGAAAGTCATGATGATAATGAAGATTGGAAGACCCAATACACGGTTAGTGATAACGCGGTCGATCTTCTCAGTCAAAGTGAGCTTCTTAGGTGCAGGTACAACACACTCAGCAATTACGCCTGCAATCCACTCATAGCGCTCTGAAGTAATAATTGATGCAGAGTCATCATCAAACTCAGCTTCAACCTTAGAAATGATGTCTTCGATGTGAGCCTTGGTTGGTTCATCAAAGTTGAACTTAGAGAGAACCATCTCGTCGCGCTCAAAGATCTTAATAGCGTTCCAGCGAAGGTGCTTCTTGCTAGAGAGGTTTTGGATAGTATCCTCAATCTGTACAAGAGCAGACTCTACTACTTCACTAAAGATGCGAGGAGCCTTTTGCTCAGCGCCGCTTTCAGCAAGCTGCTTTGCGGTCTCAACAAGCTCATCTACATTCTTTGCACGAAGTGCAGAAGCAAATACAACAGGAACACCGAGCTTCTTGCTCAAGCGATCAGCGTCAATCTTGTCGCCGCGCTTTTCAAGAAGGTCGTTCATATTCAAACCAAGTACAGCAGGAAGGCCGCACTCGAGAATCTGCGTGGTCAAATAGAGATTACGCTCAAGGTTAGTAGCATCTACCAAGTTAATAACTGCTGATGCATCTCCATCGAGCAAATAATCACGACTTACTACCTCTTCAGGTGAGTAAGGAGAAAGTGAATAAATACCAGGCAAGTCGGTAATTATGATGCTCTTATCCTTAGAATAAGGAGCTTCTTTCTTCTCAACTGTTACTCCTGGCCAGTTACCAACGTATCCGTTAGATCCGGTAAGTTCATTAAAAAGCGTGGTTTTACCGCAGTTTGGGTTACCCGCTAATGCAATGTGCATTTTATTGTCCATGTAAATAATCCCTCAATTCTTCTCAATGATTTGTGATTTGCCTACTTAATCATGAGAGATTTAAAGCTGTTCTACTTCGATATTCTTTGCCTCTTCTTTGCGCAAAGACAATTCATATCCTCGTACGGTTACCTCGATTGGATCTCCCAAAGGAGCAACCTTGCGAACCTGAATGGTTACGCCCTTTGTGACGCCCATGTCCATGATGCGACGCTTCAAAGCACCTTCACCGAGAAGCTTAACTACTTTGCAGCTGTCTCCAATTGCGACATTGTCTAATGTCATACTTCCTCCTTGATAATGTAGCCTTATCAAATTGTCCGTTAGTTTTCATTAGTCAGAATG
>RCNI01001665.1_pt1 | contig 11639 bp, 8 predicted proteins | sample 2041151 | NCBI WGS metagenome assembly RCNI01 (sample SAMN09708214, study PRJNA481090) | feces metagenome | isolation source: feces | place: Antarctica: Albino Rookery
GTTGTACTACAATTTGTTTGTTTATCTAAAGTCTTTCAAAGAACTCTTTTTGAGTGGCTTTCTTATCGGAAAGCGTTTGCAAAGGTAAGGCATTTTTTTTAATCACCAAACTTTTATCAAGTTTTTTTTTAAAAAAATAAATTGATCCAGAAACCTTCGTGCTTATCCTTTCTCGCTCCCTTACTCTTAGTAAGGTTAGATACTTAGTGCAGCATACGAATGTCTTCAAGGCTTACCTTTTCATCAGAATTTCATCTTTGTCGCGTTTCCCTCTCGAAAGCGGTTGCAAAGGTACGCACTTTTCTGATAACTGCAAGCTTTTCATTCTTTTTTTAGAAAAAAAGATATTGTTTTATACAAACCTCTATTTACTTTCATATAGATAAATTACGTAGAAAAATATTTTCTTCCTTCAACATGAGAAAAGTACATTTCCACGCACACTATATATATAATAGTGTAATGCTTAAAATGAACTATTGCAACCTGCAATATGGTATCTTTTTGCATAGGATTCTATTAGTACAATAAATCCACAACCGATTTCATACAAAAAAGTTATCTTATTTAAATATCGCCAGAGATTGACATAGAAAAAGATCAAGTAAATAGGGGAACACAATCTTGAATTTTAAATAGGAGTTTTCTTCCTAATCTTATTAGGAACTCAGGGCCTAATTACCCCTTCATTGTAAAAGTCCAAAAGTAAGGGCAAAAAAAAAGGAGTACCGCTGTACTCCAACCTTTGTTAACCTTAAATCTAATACTATGAAAAACACGATGCAAAGGTACGGCTTTTCCGGATACTTGCAAATATTAAAGCAAGAAATCTATGTTTTATAACACTATTTAAGAAAATGGCTTTCTATTCCTAAAAAAGATGAAGATTTTTTAGGAAAATAAGATTCAGTATAGAAAAAGTGATTATAACCTTCAGATATAAAATCTCTATACAGAGATTGAGAAAAAAATAGAAGAAGAAAAGTAGGGGTAAAAAAAAAGGAGTACCGCTGTACTCCAACCTTTGTTAACCTTAAATCTAATACTATGAAAAACACGATGCAAAGGTACGGTTTTTCCAGATACTTGCAAATATTAAAGCAAGAAATCTATGTTTTATAACACTATTTAAGAAAAACAGGTTCCACTTGTAAAGAGAAGTGAAACCTGTTTTCTTAAGATGTCATTAAATAATCCCTAAAAGTACTCTATTATAATCCTAATTTAGCCGAAATATCCAGCATGCGTTTGATAGGTTTGATAGCTTGACGAGCAATTTCCTCATCTACCTGTACCTCAGGCCATTCATATTTCAAGGTATTATATAATTTTTCCAATGTATTCAAGCGCATAAAATTACATTCATTGCATGCACAAGTACTATCTTCTGGAGGAGCAGGAATAAAGTTCTTTCCAGGACATTTTCGACGCATCTCGAACAATATACCGCTTTCTGTAGCAACGATAAAATCTTTTTTGTCACTATTCATTGCATATTTCAACAGTCCCGCAGTTGATGCCACCTTATCGGCTACTTTAGCAACTGCACCTTTACATTCGGGATGTACCAGAATAGCAGCATCTGGATATTCTTCTTTTAATTTAAGAATTTTCTCCAATGAAAACTTCTCATGCACATGACAAGCACCGTCCCAAAGCAACATATTTCTGCCTGTAATGGAATTTATGTAATTACCTAAATTTCTATCCGGGCCGAAAATTAACGGTTGATCTGCAGGGAAACTTTCTACAATCTGTTTTGCATTGGTAGAAGTTACCACAACATCCGTATAAGCTTTCACAGCTGCACTCGTATTTACATAAGAAATAACCGTATGGTCAGGATGTTCTTTTACAAAAGAAGCGAACTGATCAACAGGACAACTATTAGCCAACGAACAACTGGCATTCAAGTCAGGGATCAAGACTTTTTTATTAGGACAAAGAATCTTTGCTGTTTCACCCATAAAATGCACACCACACATCACGATGATTTCGGCATCCGTTTTTGCTGCCCATTGAGCCAAAGCCAAACTATCACCAATAAAATCTGCTATTTCTTGAATTTCGTCAGACTGATAGAAGTGCCCTAAGATAACAGCATTCTTTTCCTTACGTAATTTGTCTATCTCGGCTTTCAAATCGATAGCCTTGTCAATGGGTTCATCCACAAAACCCTTTTTCAACCATTCCTCTTTCATTTATAATAAAATTATATTATTTCTTCTTTTAAAAAGAAATTTATGATATTAATAATATCCGGTTAATATTGTTAGTAAAAAACAAAGTGTTTTCCTTGTTTTTTAAGTTATTGTTTTTGAGCTGTAGGATATGAGTCATGCATTAACAAGCTTACTCATTGATTTTATTAAGTTTACTGACTCTATCAACAATTGGTTGATACGTTGCAAAGTTAAAAACTTTCCGCTAATGAACTTCTCATTTCCTATTTATTTTATGTTTAAATCGATGACTTAAATTTATGCTAACTTTTTTGGATAGTTTATTTTCAATTACTTATATAGATATAAATGAATAATCCAAGAAATAGTTTTCATTTTCTATGCTCATCTTTTCTACACCTTTTCAACCTTTTTCAACAGGGTTATGAATATAGTTTTTATCTTTGTGAACGAAAAGAATTATGTCTATGTCAGAATTGAGAAAACTGAAAATAACGGAAATGAACCGCCTCACGGTGGAAGAGTTTAAGGAGGCAGACAAGCTTCCCTTAGTTGTGGTATTGGATGAAGTACGTAGCCTTCATAATATCGGTGCTGTTTTTCGCACATCAGACGCTTTCCTAGTTAATAAGATTTATTTGTGTGGTATTACAGCTACTCCTCCTAATCCGGAAATGCATAAAACCGCTTTGGGAGCAGAACATACAGTCGACTGGAAGTATTGCAAGAATACGAAAGAGGCTGTGGATGAGCTACATGCCAATGGATATACTGTTTTAGCAATTGAACAATGTGAAGGTAGCACTTTATTGGGAGATTTCCAATTGAAGGAAAATGAGAAATATGCTATTGTAATGGGGAATGAAGTGAAAGGCGTTCAACAAGAAATTGTAGATAGTTGCGATGGGTGTATTGAAATTCCACAATACGGCACTAAGCATTCATTGAATGTTTCAGTAACTACCGGAATCATTCTTTGGGAGTTTGCTAATAAGTTGATAGCCTTTCGGAACAAAGGTTAATAATTCCAATAAATAATAGTTAATTCATTGATGGTCAGTCTGTAAAGATTGGCCATCAATTGTTAATAACCTATAGTTGACCGTTTTCAACAAGTAAGATAATACGCTCTATCATCCGATCTTCTTCTTCTGGATGATATTCTTTTTTTAGGCTGGCACCGAATAGTGCGGCAAAGGTTTGATAGAAGCCAGCCTTAAACGGACCCATAAAAGCTTTTACCAATTGAAAAGAAGTTTGGTTGCATTCTCTATTCACTAATTTTATTAAGAGCTTTCCTTGTGAAAAAGTGAGTTTTTTCATTTTGGGAGTATATTGTTTTTTCAATCCCTTTTCTACCTCTTTTATATGCCTTTTCCGTGTTTTTTCATCGGGAATCGTTTCTAAGAATTCATAGGTTTCAATGACTACCTGTCTTATTTCTTTTGCTATTGGAAGGGTCTTTTTTACATTTCTCACCAGCTTGTTATAATATTTTTCCTGCTTCCTACTTTTGAAGGTCATTTCAGGATAAACATACACCGTTCTTAACGTTATACAAGGTATAGTATCTCCTTTATAGACATTTACAGGTACCTTATAACCTTTGTCAAGAGGGGGTATATTCTGAGCTGAAAGGCAAGCTTGAAGCCCAAAACTCAAATAAAGCAGTATGATGAATCCCTTTTTCATAGGGGCAAATTTAAAAATAATAATGATTCATCTACATGAAAGAAGCGTAAATTAATAGTTTATAACTTTGTTAATATGTTACGAGTATATAGGTTAATTGTCTGTTTTTCAATTCTTTCTACTGTTATCAATACGGTTAATTCTCAATCTAATTGGGTGGAATGGAAAGAGTTTGCAAATGATGACCGTTCGGTAGCGGCATGGGAAGAAAAAAATCTTGAGTTAGCAGAATTGGCAGAACATCCTTTTAATATCAACACCATTACTAAAGAACAATTGGAGCTGTTGCCCTTTCTATCCGACCGATTGATTGAGAATATACTTTATTATTTGTATAAGTACGGACCGATGGTGAGCAAGAACGAATTATTGGGAATAGAGGGGATGGATTATCAGACCAGAAGATTCCTGAATGATTTTATTTACATCGGATCTTCCTCTAAAGAGCATCAGAAATTCAGTTTCAAACGGATGATGAAATACAATAAACAGGACTTGTTAATACGTGTTGATATCCCGTTTAATCAAAAGGCGGGTTATGCCGATTATTCAAAGGCAAAGAAAACTGGTTCTGAGAAAAACTATTTAGGAAATGCTTATTACCAGAATTTGCGATATAAATTTCAGTATAAGAATCAGGTCTATTGGGGATTCGTAGCTGAAAAAGATGCAGGAGAACCTTTTTTCTCCAAATGCAATAAAAAAGGATATGATTTTTATTCTGCTTATTTTTTCATACAGAATATGAAGAGGGTAAAAAATTTGGCAATAGGAAATTATCGAGCATCGTTTGGATACGGTATGCTTATGAATATGGGGTTTTCAATGGGGAAGAGCAATTCGTCGGCTGGAAGCAGTCGACTGGGTAGAGGTATTTCTAAATATACATCTACCAATGAATATAATTATCTGAGAGGGTTTGCAGTTACTTATTGTCTTTCCAAGAGGTGGGAGGCTTCTGTTTTCTATTCTTATAGAAAGATGGATGCAAATGTTGATAATCAGTTTATAAAGACGTTGAAAACAGATGGGCTTCATCGGTTGAAAATGGATTTAGAGAAGAAAAATACAATCTGTAATAACTTGATAGGAAGTAATTTATCTTATAATGGCAAATATTTTAAGGGAGGTATTACATCAGTTTATAACTTTTTCAACAAGGTGTTGAATCCTGATTTTCATCTTTATAATGCTTATTATCCTCGAGGACGATATTTCTTTAATAATGGCATCTATGGAAAATATTTTCGAAAGGACTTTATTATAGCAGGAGAGGTCGGTATAGATAAAAAAGGGAATTTTGCCGTTGTTCAATCGATAAGTTATTCACCGGAAGTGAATACGATGTTAACAGTTATCAACAGGTATTATGATAAGAAGTATCAAGCTCTATATGCAAATGGATTTGGTGAAAACTCACGGGTCCAAAATGAAATAGGAACGTATATAGGACTGGAAACTACCATATTACATCGTTTTAAGTTATTAACCTATATTGATTTGTTTTATTTCCCATGGTATCGTTATCGGGTAGATAAGCAAAAGACCTTTGGAGTAGATGGACTTTTACAAATAGGTTATTCACCGAGTTATTCACTTAGTATGTTTATAAAATATAATTATAAGTCTAAGCCACAAAATTATTTATTACCGTCCAAACAAAAATTAATCCTTCCAAAGATCCGTCATCGGTTACATTATCAGCTGGAATATTCTTGGAATGAACAAACCAAGCTTAAAACGTTTGTAGAAGGAATTTTTACAGCCCATTGGAAACAAAATCACTCCAATGGATATCAGTTGGGATCCACTGCAAAATGGGGTAGAGAGCGCTTCCCTTTGAAAGGATCGATTACAGGTGCATGGTTTGATACGAAGGATTACGATTCACGGATATATTTGTACGAACCAGGGCTACTTTATTCTTTTTCGATGTATTCTTATTATGGAAAGGGAACTCGATTGGCCGTGAATTTAAGCTGTTCTTTAGGTAAAAAACTGGTGTTGCAAGGTAAATGGGGATGGACTCATTATTTGGATAGAAAAAGTATAGGGACGGGTAGGGAAGAGATAATGGGAAGTAACAAGTCCGACCTTCAATTACAGTTGAAAATTAAGTGGTAATTTGGATTTATATCTGTAAATTTGCAGTTTAAAATTTGGAATGCTTATGTCTACCGTTATTTATCCTTCTCCTATTTTTGGTCCTATTCACAGTCGTCGTCTAGGAATTTCATTAGGTATCAATCTACTTCCTGAAGATGGAAAGGTTTGTACGTTCGACTGTATATATTGTGAGTGTGGTTATAATAAGGATCATCGTCCGAAAAAGAAATTACCGACTCGTGAAGAAGTGCGAACTGCTTTGGAAGAACGTTTGCTTGACATGAAAGCAAATGGACCTATTCCTGATGTACTGACCTTTGCTGGTAATGGAGAGCCTACAGCTCATCCACATTTTGCAGAGATTATAGAGGATACCTTGGCTCTTCGTGACCAGTATTTTCCAAATGCAAAAGTTAGCGTATTGAGTAATTCTACGTTTATACACAAGCAGGATGTCTTTCAAGCCTTGTGCAAAGTGGATAATAATATCCTCAAATTGGATACCATCGATCCTGAATATATAAACTTAGTGGACAGGCCCACGGGACATTTTGATGTGAGCCGGATTATTGCAGGTTTGAAAGCGTTTAAAGGCAACCTGATTGTGCAGACTATGTTTTTGAAAGGAAAGACCGATGAGGGCATGGATGTGGATAATACCTCTGATAAATATGTATTGCCCTGGCTTGAGATGGTGAAAGAGATTGCTCCTAAGCAAGTGATGATTTATACGATTGATAGAGAAACTCCTGATCAGTCTTTGCTGAAAGCTACCCATGAAGAATTGGATAGAATTGTAGATTTGATTAAGAAAGAAGGTATCAATGCAACAGCTTCTTATTGATGGCTGCTTAGACGTTGAAGAAATGCTTGCTGCTATCAGAAAGCTTAGAATACCAGGTATTTGGTGTCTTCTCCTCCATGGGTACATGTAGATATCTTTGTCTGTAAAAAATACAAGACGGAGGCTATTCCATTATTTAGAAATAGCCTCCGTCTTTTTATATCATTAAGAAGTCTGTATAGAAGTTCTTAAATAAGAATCTTATTGTTTTTAAAGGAGCCTAGTTGGTAATAGGAAATCTTGACGTGTATATGAAAATGTATCCAGTGAATTCTGTTCTTGAGGGGAATAATTGAGAGTTGGAAAGGATAGCAAACTAAAGGGCATAAAAAAAGGAGTACCGCTGTACTCCAACCTTTGTTAACCTTAAATCTAATACTATGAAAAACACAGTGCAAAGGTACGGATTTCTGGTTATCCACCAAATAAAACAATAAAAAATCTGTGCTTTATAACATGTTTTAAGTAAAGCACAGATTTTTGTTAAAACAACTTTCATCTCTAAGTTAGAAAGTATGTTCTAAAAGTATAGGTATACTGCTCTGTATTGGAACTATGGCTGTATTGCAACAGAGCAGTGGCTGATTACGCCTTATGGTTCAATTCTTCTATTTCTTTAGTTGCAACTGACAAGGCTTCATTGATATTGCTACAGATATTGTCTTCGCCCAACAATTGGTAGAATCCAGCTCTCTTCAACACTTTATGAACATTTTCATTTACACCTGATAGAATGATGTGAATATTTTCTTTTTGTGACATTTCACAAAGAGTTGTCAAGTTATGAATACCGGTAGAATCGATGAATGGAACCTTACGCATACGGATGATACGGATCTTTGGACGATCGCCCAATTGCGACATCATGTCCTCAAACTTTGTTGCAATACCAAAGAAATAAGGACCGTTGATTTCATAAACTTCTACTCCTTCTGGAATGATAAGATGTTCTTCATGAACTTCTAAATCGGATTCTTCATTCGGGTCCAATTCATTAGTAATTACAGAAATCTGTGTAGTTTCCATGACACGTTTCATGAACAAGACACAAGCAATAACCAATCCTACTTCAATAGCTACGGTTAGGTCGAAAATGACAGTAAGGAAGAAAGTTATCAATAAAACAGTGACGTCTGATTTTGGGTTTTTCAATAATCCCTTGAATACTCTCCAACCGCTCATGTTGTAAGAAACGATGACCAATACACCAGCTAAACAGGCCATAGGAATATACTGTGCCAAAGGCATCAAGAATAACAGGATGAGTAATAAAACGATAGCGTGGATAATACCAGCTACAGGGGTTTTACCACCGTTATTGATATTGGTCATGGTACGTGCGATAGCACCTGTTGCAGGAATACCTCCAAAGATAGGAGATACCACGTTAGCGATACCCTGAGCAATAAGTTCTGTATTAGAATCATGTCGGTCGCCAATGACACCATCAGCTACAGCGGCAGAAAGTAAAGATTCGATAGCTCCCAATACGGCAATGGTTAATGCTACAGGGAACAAGTTTTTAATAGCTTCCCAATTCAAAGAAGGAACGGTTGCTTCTGGAAGAGCAGCCTGAATCTTGAAGCGGTCGCCGATTGTATCGATACAAGTGATGCCACCGTAGGTTTTCATCAAATAAACAGCAACGGTAACCAACACGATAGCAACTAGTGAACCTGGAATTTTCTTTGAAAATTTCGGTGTGATGGCAATGATAAAAACACTAACGAAGCTTACCAAAGCATTCCACCAGTTGATAGTATCAAAATGATTGAAATATAAAATCCATTTGCCAATGAAATCACCAGGAACCTTTTCTCCGTTGAAATTCAATCCGAAGATATCCGCAATCTGCGTTGTAAAGATGGTTACAGCGATTCCGCTGGTAAAACCGATAATGATAGGATAAGGAATGAATTTGATGACTGTACCTAGCTTAAATACACCGAGCAATATAAGAATAACACCGGCTATCATAGTAGCAACCATCAATCCGTCAATACCATATTGCTGGATGATTCCATAAATGATTACAATAAAGGCACCAGTAGGTCCTCCAATCTGAACTTTGCTACCTCCTAATAATGAGATGATAAAACCAGCTACAATAGCAGTAATAATACCTTTTTCAGGACTCACTCCAGAAGCGATACCAAAAGCGATGGCCAAAGGTAATGCTACGATACCCACAATAATACCAGACATCAAGTCGGTCATAAAGTCGGATTTGGAGTAATTTTTCAGAGTTGAAAAAAGTTTCGGCTTGAATTCGAATCCTTTCATAAACAGTTTTAATATGATTTTGTAAATTTTCTGCAAAATTAGCGTTTTTCTGCCATATAACATCTTTTTCGACTTGAAAAAGAACAAAAAGTTTATATAAAGATTAATTTTTGAAAAAATAAATTGTAATACTTACAAAAATGAAAAAAATAACTATATTTGTAATCAAATAAAGGTAATAACAAATAACTAACAACTAATAATTAATTACTATAACTATGGGAAAAAGTTTAAAAGGTACACAGACAGAAAAAAATTTGTGCATGTCATTCGCTGGTGAATCTCAGGCTAGAAATCGTTATACATTCTTTGCCAGTGTTGCCAAGAAAGAAGGTTATGAACAAATCGCTGCTATTTTTACAGAGACTGCAGATCAGGAAAAAGAACACGCAAAACGCATGTTCAAATGGTTGGAAGGTGGTATGGTAGAAATTACAGCAACTTTCCCAGCTGGAGTAATAGGTACTACACTTGAAAATTTAAAGGCTGCCGCTGCTGGTGAGAACGAGGAATGGACTGAAGCTTATCCTCATTTTGCTGACGTTGCAGAAGAAGAAGGTTTCCCTGCAATCGCAAAAATGTATCGTGAAATTTCAGTAGCAGAAAAAGGTCACGAAGAAAGATACAAAGCTTTTGCAAAGAATATTGAAGAAGGTAAAGTATTTGCTAAAGACGAAGAAGTGGTATGGCAGTGTCGTAACTGTGGTTACATTTTTGTAGGTAAGGAAGCTCCTGAAATTTGTCCAGCTTGCTTGCATCCACAAGCATATTTTGAAGTAAAGAAAACAAATTACTAATTAATATAGATTAGAATATAAATAGTTTAAATCTATATATTTAATGAAGGTCGAGACTTGATTTTAAGTCCCGACCTTTTTTAATGCGTTGATAATGAATTTAAAATACATATATTTAGGTATTGTGATTTTTCATTAAACTGATGACCTTTGTTCTGAAAATAATAATAACCTTTTAAAGATTGACAAGAAATGAAAATTAAGTCTATTATTGGACGTGAAGTTCTTGACTCACGCGGTAATCCTACAGTAGAAGTAGAAGTGAAATTGGAATCTGGTATCATCGGTCGTGCTTCTGTACCATCAGGTGCATCTACAGGTGAAAATGAAGCTCTTGAACTTCGTGATAAAGATCCTAAACGTTACGGCGGTAAAGGTGTTCTTAAAGCTGTTGAAAACGTAAATAAAGTAATTGCTCCAGCATTGGCCGGATGGTCAGTTTTGGAACAGCGTGCCATCGACCATAAAATGTTGGAATTGGATGGAACAAAGACTAAGTCTAACTTAGGTGCCAATGCTATATTGGGCGTTTCTTTAGCTGTTGCAAAAGCTGCAGCCAACTATTTGAATATGCCTCTTTACCGTTATATTGGTGGTGTTAACGCATATACATTGCCTGTTCCTATGATGAATATCATTAATGGTGGTTCTCATAGTGATGCTCCTATTGCATTCCAGGAATTTATGATTCGTCCGGTAGGTGCTCCTTCTTTCCGTGAAGGTCTTCGAATGGGTGCTGAAGTATTCCATGCCTTGAAGAAAGTTTTGCATGATCGTAACTTGAGCACTGCAGTGGGTGACGAAGGTGGTTTTGCTCCATCTTTGAACGGTACTGAAGATGCTTTGGAATCAATCATTGCCGCTATCAAGGCTGCTGGTTACGAACCGGGTAAAGATGTTATGATTGGTATGGACTGTGCTTCTTCTGAATTCTATAAAGATGGTGTTTATGATTACACTATTTTTGAAGGAGAAAAGGGTAAGAAACGTACCTCTGACGAACAGATTGACTACTTGGAAGAATTGGTTAACAAATATCCTATTGATTCAATTGAGGACGGTATGGATGAAAATGACTGGGATGGCTGGAAGAAGCTTACTGCTCGTTTGGGCAAACGTATCCAGTTGGTTGGTGATGATGTATTCGTTACTAACGTTGAATTCCTTTCTAAGGGTATTGCAAACGATTGTGCAAACTCTATCCTTATCAAGGTTAACCAGATTGGTTCTTTGAGTGAAACTTTGGATGCTATTGAAATGGCTCATCGTCATGGATATACTACCGTAACTTCTCACCGTTCTGGTGAAACAGAAGATGCTACTATTGCTGACATTGCTGTGGCAACAAACAGTGGCCAGATTAAGACAGGTTCTATGAGCCGTTCAGACCGTATGGCTAAATACAATCAGTTGCTTCGTATTGAAGAAGAATTGGGCGACTTGGCCGTTTATGGTTACAAACGCATTAAGTAATAGGGTGGTTTAGAAACACTGTTTGAATATATAAAAAGGCTGGACTCTTCGTGAGTTCAGCCTTTTGTTTTATGAATGGGATAAAATCTTTTTTATCAGGTATTCAGTTGTTTTTCTATGGCTCTTTTGTTACAAAGTTTATATTTAGAATACTTTGGGGATTGAGCTTGTTTTTTTCATTGTATATTAATTTATAATTATAATTTTGTATAAACTTACAACATCAGGAAGTGGAAGAAGACCGATTTTTCATTAATCATC
>RCNI01002425.1_pt1 | contig 11639 bp, 12 predicted proteins | sample 2041151 | NCBI WGS metagenome assembly RCNI01 (sample SAMN09708214, study PRJNA481090) | feces metagenome | isolation source: feces | place: Antarctica: Albino Rookery
ACCAAAGCGTTCCGCCATTTCCTCCACACGGCGCTGCCGCTCCTTCGCCGCCACATGCTGCATTCGCAGGGAAAAGCCGATGTTCTCCCGGGCACTCATGTGAGGGAAAAGGCCGTAATCCTGATAGAGATAGCCGATATTGCGCCGATGTACCGGGATATCCCGAATGGGTGTCCCACGATAGAGCGCCTGTCCTCCGTCCGCTTTACAAAGGCCGGAAGCCGTCTCCAGCAGCAGTGTCTTACCCGCTCCCGTCTTGCCGATGATGGCAAAAATTTCTTTTTCTGCCACGCTGAAGCTCACACTGTCCAGAAGGAACTCCCCACGGCGCAGCGTCAAATCCCGCAGCTCCAGCACCGTTTTTCTATTATCCGTCATAGCGCCCCCGCTTTCTCCCTCTCCGAACCATGCAATTGGCAAGGCTCAGCGAAACCGCAGAGAGCAGCAGCAGGAGGAACGCACTGGCCAGCGCGCTGTCCAAATCGTTGCCGCTGACTGCCAGATAGATACTGGCCGGAAGCGTCTCCGTCTTCATCCGCGTGACACCCACCAGCATCAGCGTGGCGCCGAACTCGCCCAGCGCCCGGGACCACACAAGGATCACGGCGCTCAGCAAACTCCGGCGGCACATGGGCAGCAGCACCCAAAAGAACTGCCGCATCGGTGAGGCACCCAAGAGTCCCGCCACATATTCCAGCTTTCGATCCACCCCTTGAAATGCCGTGGAAATGAGCCGGATGGCAAAGGGCAGATTCACCACCAACTGGGCAAGGATCACACCGTTGGAGCTGAAAACCACCGGGAATCCCGCCCCTTTCAACCACTTCCCCGCCGGGGACGAAAAGAGGATCAGCAGGCTTAAACCCAGCACGATATACGGAAGGGACATGGTCAGCTCCAAAAGCGTCTCCAGCGCTCCCCGCAGTGGGAATCGTCCCCGGCTGAGCGTATAGGCCGTGGGGATGGCCAACAGGATACACAAAAGCGTAGAGATACAGGCGCTTTTCACGCTCATCCAAAGGGCAAACTGGGTCTCCCGCTCCATCAAATGCCCGGGCAGCGCGCCGAGGCCGCGAAATACGATCACCGCAATGTTTCCGCCGATCAGCAGCACCACAATAGCAGTGAGAATCGCGCAGAGTATGGGGAAAATATTTCGCCGGTTTCCTCTCATTGCATCAATTCATAGCCGAACTTAGTCCAGCTTTCCGCTGCGGTATCCGAGGCCAAAAATTCGCTGAAGGCATCTGCGGCCGCGTTCTCTGCGGCGAAGGTAAGGCGTGCTGCAGGAACCGTCTTGACGTACTTATCCATATCCGGGGTCTGGCAGATCTCCACGCCCTCAGCGTTGCAGTTCTCTTTCCAGATAATGGCAGCATCTGCCTCGCCCATGGTGATGAGCGTCGCCAACTGAGGTGCCGTGGTAGTGGTTGCCGCCAGATGGACACCGTCCGCCACCTCAAAGTCGGCAAACGCCTTCTTAGCGATCTTACCGATGGGGGTGGACTCCGGGTCACCGATGACCGTGACGATATCCTCACGGGTCAGATCTGCGATTCCCTTGATCTCCTTAGGGTTATCGGCAGCCACAGCCAGCACAGGGATGTGCTTGACAAGATCCACGCTGCTTGCAACGAACTCCTCCACCGGCTTCGTCTCCTCACGGGAACCGGCGATAAAGAAAGCGCCCTCCTTGGTCTGCTGGATCTGGGTCTGGATCTGAGCAGCATTGGCGTAGGTCACGTTCATCTCGCAGCCCGTCTTCTCCTCAAAGGCCTCGGCGATCTCCTCGAAGGGCTTTTGCATACCGGCACCGCAGTAGATGAGCAGCGTCTGTCCTTCCAGCGACTTTGCCTCCGGCTGATCCTTCTCATCCTTCTGTCCGCAGGCCACCATGCTCAATGTCAGACACAGCAGACACACCAGCGCCAAAATTCTCTTGTGCAACTTTTTCATGAATCTTCACCTTTCCTTTTGGTCAAATTCTTCCAAAGCAGAAGCCCTCCGCCGCGCTGCGGCATGACTGCTTCCCTTTTGTCCATTGTAGGGGACTACACTTCAATTGTATGTTGTTTTACCAACTTTTTCAAAAAGTGGCGACCGGCAGTTGCCGCCGCAGGTACAACGCCGAAAGCGGCAAATCTTCCTTAATAAAAATTTAATTGAAAGACAGTGACAACGCCGTACTTTTATGTCATAATGGGAAACAGATGATAAATACATTCTCAGAAAAGGATGGATGCGATATGCGCAAAACAAAAATTGTCTGTACTATTGGGCCTGCCAGTCAGAGTGAGGAAATGCTCACCCAACTGTGCCGCGCCGGCATGAATGTGGCACGACTCAACTTCTCCCACGGCTCCCACGAAGAGCACCAGAAGAAGATCGATGCCATCAAGAAGGTGCGCGAGGAGCTGCAGCTGCCCATCGCCATCATGCTGGACACCAAGGGGCCCGAGTTCCGCATCAAGACCTTCACCGAGGGAAAGATCACTCTGGCCGACGGCGATCCCTTCACCTTCACCACCGAGGACGTCCCCGGCGATGAGCACCGCGTCTCTGTGACTTATGCCGGTCTCACCCGGGACCTAGCTCCCGGTGACACCATTCTTCTCAATAACGGCCTGCTCAATTTCCATGTGGACAGCATTGAGGGCAGTGAGATCCACTGCACCACGGTGGTAGGCGGCGTACTCTCCGATCGCAAGAGCATGAGTTTCCCCGGCAAGATTCTCAGCCAGCCCTATCTCAGCCAGCAGGACCGTGAGGACATCCTCTTCGGTATCCGCAACGGCGTGGAGTATATCGCCTGTTCTTTCGTCTCCTGCGGCAAGGATCTGGAGGCGGTACATGCTTTCCTGGAAGCCAACGGCGGCGAAGATATCGCCCTCATTGCCAAAATTGAAAATCAGCCCGGTGTGGACAACATCGAGGAGATCAGCCAGTACTGCGAGGGCATTATGATCGGCCGCGGCGATATGGGCGTGGAGATTCCTTACGAGGAAGTGCCTGCCGTACAGAAAAAGCTGATCACCCAGTGCCGCCTGCTGGGCAAGCGGGTCATCACCGCCACAGAGATGCTGGAGAGTATGATCAACAATCCCCGTCCCACCCGTGCCGAGATTTCCGATGTGGCCAACGCCGTCTATGACGGCACCAGCGCCGTGATGCTCTCCGGCGAGACAGCTGTGGGCAAGTATCCCGTCCAGACTGTGACTGCCATGGCACGGATTGCCGAGTGTACGGAGTGCAACATCAACTACACCAAGCGTTTCTACTCCTCCCAGTTCCAGATCCACAACATTGTGGACTCCATCTCCCATGCCACCTGCGGCATGGCCATCGACATCGACGCCAAGGCCATCGCCGCCTGCTCCATCTCCGGCATGACCATCCGTATGATTTCCCGTTTCCGTCCCCCGGTAGACATTGTGGGTATCACCACCGACAAGCGCACCTGGTATAAGCTGGCACTCAGCTGGGGCGTAACGCCCGTGATGTGCGAGGAGCTGCCCTCTACCGAGGTGCTGTTCTATACCGCCAAAAAGATGGCCAAGGACGTGATGGGGCTCTCCTCCGGAGATCGCATCGTCATCACCGGCGGCTCCACCAATGGCCGCTCTGGCAACACCAATCTTATCAAGATCGAGCAGTATCAGTAAATTTTACGCATAAAAAAGGAGCCGTGGCTACAGCCACGGCTCCTTTTTCATTTACTTCTTGCGACAAACAAGTTCGCCGTCTGCGGTGTCCAGCACCAAAGTGCTGCCGGCAGGCAGGTCGCCCCGCAGAATTTCCTTGGCGATCAGCGTCTCGGCACTGCCCTGCAAGTAGCGCTTCAAGGGTCGCGCGCCGTAGATGGGATCGTAACCACGGTCGATGAGCAGCTCGCGGGCGCTGTCCGTCACTTCCAGCGACAGCGTCTTATCCGCCAGACGGCGACGCAGGCCACTGAGCAGGATCTCGATGATGCCGCCCAGATTCTCACGGGTCAGCGGGCGGAACATGATGATCTCATCGAGGCGGTTCAAAAATTCCGGACGGAAGGATCGGCGCAGCAGCTGCATGACGGCGCTGCGTGCCTCCTCGGAAATAGAGCCGTTCTCCTCGATGCCCTCCAGCAGCTCCTGGCTGCCCAAGTTGGAAGTGAGGATGATGATGGTATTTTTAAAGTCCACCGTGCGGCCCTGAGAGTCGGTGATACGACCGTCATCCAAGATCTGCAGCAGGATGTTGAACACATCCGGGTGGGCTTTCTCCACCTCATCAAAGAGCACCACGGAGTAGGGTCTGCGACGCACGGCCTCCGTCAGCTGGCCGCCCTCGTCGTAGCCCACATATCCGGGAGGCGCACCAATAAGGCGGGACACGGAGAACTTCTCCATGTACTCCGTCATATCGATTCGCACCATGTTGTGCTCATCGTCAAAGAGGCAGTCAGCCAAGGACTTGGCCAATTCCGTCTTACCCACACCGGTGGGACCTAAGAAAAGGAAACTGCCAATGGGGCGATTGGGGTCGGCAATCCCGGCGCGGGAGCGCTGGATGGCCTCACTGACAAGGCGTACCGCCTCGTCCTGCCCCACCACACGCTTGTGGATGATCTCCGGCAGGCGCAGCAGCTTCTCACGCTCGCCCTCCATGAGCCGTGCCACAGGGATGCCCGTCCACTTGCCCACGATTTCAGCGATCTCGTTCTCCGAAACCGTATCGCGCACCATGGAGTCCTCCGTCTGCTTTTCACCGGCAGCTTCGGCCTCCTGCAGCTGGCGCTCCAGTTCGGGCAGGTCAGAATACTGCAGCCTTGCGGCCTTTTCATATTCCAGCGCACTCTGTGCCCGCTCGATCTCGCCGTGCAGCTTGTCGATATCGGCCTTCAGCTTCTTCACCTGATCCACGCCGCTCTTCTCCGCCTCCCAGCGGGATTTCATAGCGTTGAACTGCTCTTTTTCGTCGGCCAGATCACGCTTCAACTCCGCAAGACGATCCTTGGAGAGTTGATCCTCTTCCTTTTTCAGCGCCATCTCCTCGATTTCCTGCTGCATGATCCGGCGGCGCAGATCGTCCATTTCAGCGGGCATAGAGTCGATCTCCGTGCGGATCTTGGCGCAGGCCTCATCCACCAAATCGATGGCCTTATCCGGCAGGAAACGATCCGTGATATAGCGGTTGGACAGTGTTGCCGCCGCCACCAAGGCGTTATCGTGGATGCGAACGCCGTGGAAGATCTCATAGCGCTCCTTCAAGCCACGCAGGATGGAGATGGTATCCTCCACCGTAGGCTCATCTACCAGCACCGGCTGGAAACGACGCTCCAGCGCCGCGTCCTTCTCGATATACTGGCGATACTCGTCCAGCGTCGTGGCGCCGATGCAGTGGAGCTCACCACGGGCCAGCATGGGCTTGAGGAGGTTGCCGGCATCCATACTGCCCTCCGTCTTGCCCGCACCAACGATAGTATGCAGCTCGTCGATAAAGAGGATGATGCGGCCTTCGGACTTACGCACTTCCTCCAGCACGGACTTGAGCCGCTCCTCAAATTCGCCACGGTACTTGGCACCGGCAATCAGGGCGCCCATATCCAGCGAGAAGATGGTACGCTCCTTCAAGCCGTCCGGTACGTCGCCGCGAACAATGCGCTGTGCCAGCCCTTCGGCAATGGCCGTCTTACCGACACCGGGCTCACCGATAAGCACCGGGTTATTTTTCGTCTTACGGGAGAGGATGCGGATTACGTCACGAATCTCACTGTCACGTCCAATCACCGGGTCCAGTTCGTTATTACGGGCACGCTCCACCAGATCGGTACCGTACTTTTTCAGTGCGTCGTAGGTGTCCTCCGGGTTATCGCTGGTGACGGGGCCGGACTTCACCTTGGACAGCTCTTCACTAAAGCGGCTGCGGTTCACGCCGTGATTTTGCAGCATAGCACGCACCTGCGCCGAGCCCTCAGAGAAGATGGCCAGCATCAGATGCTCTACAGACACATACTCATCATGGGTCTTAGTGGCAATCTTCTCCGCCAGCTGGATGACCTTGGCCGTCTCCGGTGCGGCATAAACCTGTCCGTTAGTGCCGGAAACCTTGGGGAGCCGGGACACCATCTCATCCAACTCTGCTAGCATACTGTCACAGTTGACACCCATACGGCTGAAGATGGAACCGATGAGGCCGCCGTCCTGATCCAGCAGTGCATACAGCAGATGCTCCGTTGTCAAATACTGATTTTCATTCTCCTGCGCCATGGCCTGTGCCGTCTGCACAGCCTCCATGGTTTTACGCGTATACTTTTCCTCATTCATGGTATCACCTCATTCTTATTAAATCAAAATTGCTCTGCGGCACAAATTGTCGCAGTAGGCCTGCTCGATTTGGCGGGCAGTGCTGCCGCCCAAATACGCCTTCAGCAAGCGGTCAAAGAGCTGCACATAATCGGAAATCGCCTGTGCAATCTCCTCAGCGCTGCAATCCTGCCGCGGCAGAGCAATGGGCCGCAGGAAGCGTCCCTCATAGAGGGAACAGCGCAGCTGTACTCCCAGCCGCGGCGCCAAATGGGTATTCTCGATCTGCACCCACAAGCGGAAAAAATCCGTCAGCGCATCAATGAGCGGCGCAGACTGGGTGCGGAACACCACGCTCAGCGTCCCCAGCTTATCCGACTCCCCCATGTCCAGCTCCACCTCGTACTTCACTGTGGGGCGGTACTTATAGCTGAGACTGGATTTGAGGGACATAGTGGGGGAATTGGGGGCGAAAAAGGGAACCAATTCCCGGCCCGGTGCCACCAGCGATTCGATGGTCTCAAAAATATCCTGAATCTGCTGCTCCGGTGTCCGCACAGAAACGGCCTCCGCCAAAATGCGATTCACCAGCGCCGAACGGTTGGTGCCCAGCCGGTGTGCCATCGCGTCCACTTCACGCACCACATCGTCCGAGAGCATCAGACTATATAGATTCTTCTTCATAGGACACCTCCTTGTTCTACTATGGCTATCATACCGCCGTTTTATAATTTGTCAATAGTTTTATATAAAAATTACTACGAGTTATTTAATAGTTTACGCATTGTTCATATCCGGCCATACAAAAACACCCGAACGGAATTTCCGTCCGGGTGCTCTTTTACAAATTATGCAGTACAGCGATCACCACCTCCGGGCGGTTATTAAACCGCACTGGGATGATGCTGTTGCCGATGCCGCGGCTGACGATCATGGTAGTGCCGTCTTGGGTATATATGCCGCCGTCATATTGCGGGAAAAGGCCCTGATTCGGCGCCACCAGCCCACCTATAAAGGGAAGTCGGAACTGGCCGCCGTGGGCATGGCCGCAAAGTGCCAGAGAAATATCACTGTCTACATAGGTGGAGAAAACCTCCGGTCGGTGGCTCAGCAAAATGCGATACCCCTCCCCGGCGTCTGTCCTTTTGATTTCCTCGGCAATGATCCCGGCCTCGAGATCAAACATTCCGCTGCCGGACTCCGCAAAATCCGGGTCATCGATGCCCATGAGCTGCACGGTATCGCTACCTTTGCGCAGCGTTACAGACTGATTACGCAGCACCATTACACCGCACGCTTTGAGCTGCTTCTCCAATGTTTCGTATGTCTCCCCCAGCCACGCCTCATGGTTGCCTGTCACATAGTAGCACGGGGCAATCTCCACCGCCTGCCGGACAAAGGCAACGGCAATATTTATATTGGTATGGTTCGAGTCCACCAGATCGCCGGTGATGGCGATGATGTCCGGCTGTTCTTTTTTGAGGATGGACAGGAGCTTTTGATTGTCCGCGCCGAATTCCGCATTGTGAAGGTCGGAAATTTGCGCGATACGGTAGCCCTCAAAACCTTCCGGCAATTGAGAATCATGCACATGATAGACAGTGGTCTGCACCGTGATATTCCCCCAGATCGTCCAGAGCACCAGTGCCGCAAGGACAAGAAACACGACCAGTAATATACGCCGCTTTTTTGCTTTTTGTTTCATGATGCTGCCCGCTCCTTTCACGGCTGGTATCTTTCATAGCTTTCCTATTTCTATGTTACCTCCCGCAGGTGACGGGTTCGTGACACGCAGATGACAATTTCGTCACCTGCCGCAAAAAGAAAAGGTGCATTCCCCGTAAGGACTGCGCCTCTCCTCTATTATAATGATCAATCGTAGAGTTCCTGCTCCCGGACGCACTCCATTTTCAGCTTTCCTACCAGGAAATCCAAGGCCGTGAGCACATGGGGTCGAATATCGCCACCCACCAGCACATACATGAGATCGTCACCCACCGAGAGCTGTCCCTCGTTGAGCCATGTACGTACATAGTAGATGCCTTCCAAGGCGCGGGTGGCATCCTCTGCCGCCGCCACCTTTTCCCGGTCATGGGAGAACACCATCCCCTTAACAGGTCGGGTCTGCCCCGCCTCCTGCCGCACCTCGGCGCGAGCCGTGACGCGTACTGTTCCGTTGTGTACGAGGTACATTCCCACTTTGTCGGCGTTGGAGGCCTGCTTTGCCTCCTGCAGCCATTGATCCATGGACGGTGTTTTTTTCATGGCGGATTCCTCCTTCTTATAATATATTAATTGTATCTGCCGTCTCCGCTTTCGTCAATAGCCCAGGAATTTCCGTGCTTGTGCATTGCAGCGTAAAACGATATAATAGAGAAAATACACTTTTGTGAGGTAGCTATGGTTGATCGTTTCTCCCGAGAAATTACATATCTGCGAATCTCCGTGACGGAACTTTGTAACCTCCGCTGCCGCTACTGTATGCCGGAGTGCGGCGTGGAGAAGAAGCTCCATACCGACATGATGACGGAGGATGAGATTATCGCCGCCGTCCGCGCCGCCGCATCACTGGGCATCCGCAAGGTGCGCTTTACCGGCGGCGAGCCCCTTGTCAAGCGCAACATCGTCTCCATTTGCCGCAGAGCTGCGGCGGTGGAGGGCATCGAAGAGGTATGCCTTACCACCAACGCCACCCTCCTCCCCACGCTGGCAAAGCCCTTGCGGCAGGCCGGTGTCCGCCGCGTCAACCTCAGTATCGACACCCTGAATGCAGAAAAATATGCCTACATCACACGTCGCGGACAACTGGAGAACTTCTACCGTGGGTTGGACGCGGCACTGCATGCAGGCTTTGAGAAGGTAAAGCTGAACACCGTCCTCATCGGCGGCTTTAATGATGACACGAAATTGTACCTCTGGCACAGCTGACCCAGCGCTATCCGGTGGACGTGCGGTTCATCGAGCTGATGCCTATGTACGATGGCGGGGATTTTGGCCCGGAGGCTTTCATTCCCCGCGAGCGTGTGTTAGAGTGTCTTCCCCAGTTGGAGCGTGTGCCTGCTGACGGCGGCGTAGCGCAGCTCTATCGTCTGCCCGGAAGTAAGGGCTGCGTGGGGCTGATCAGTCCTGTCAGTGCCCACTTCTGCGCCGATTGCAACCGCATCCGTCTTACCGCCGACGGGAAACTGAAACCCTGTCTCCACGCCCCCGACGAAATCAGCATCAAAGGCTGCAGCGAGGCGGAAATGGTGGAAAAGCTGCGGCAGGCCATTGCAAATAAACCTCGTTGGCACGGTGAGCTCTCCCCGGAACACCGCAGTCACGCAGGGCGAAACATGAACGAGATCGGAGGATGACCATGGAAGATTTTACCCATTTTGATGACGCAGGCCGTGCAAAGATGGTAGATGTAGGCGCTAAGCCGCTTTCCCAGCGCACGGCTGTGGCCGCCGGCCGCGTATTGGTCAGCCGCGACACCTTTTCTCTCATCGCCTCCGGCGGCGTAAAAAAGGGGGATGTTCTCACCGTAGCGCAGATCGCCGGTATCATGGGTGCCAAGCGAACTCCGGATCTGATTCCCATGTGCCACCCCGTACTGACTGACGGCGTACAGGTATCCCTTTCCCTTGACGAGGAACGGTGCAGCGTAGAGATTCAGGCCACCGTCACCTGCAGCAGCAAAACTGGGGTGGAGATGGAAGCACTGACCGCCGTTTCCACCGCTGCACTGACTGTATATGATATGTGTAAGGCCGTACAGCGTGACATGGTCATTGCGGACATTCGCCTGCTCTCCAAGACAGGCGGCGTTCACGGCGACTATCGAAGGGAGGATTGAGTCATGGGCTACACAGCAGCCGTTATTACCGTCAGCGACAAGGGCTATCAAGGTCTGCGGCAGGATACCAGCGGCCCGGCGCTCTGCCGCCTTTTAGAGGAGCACGGCTATCAGATTCTCCACACCGCCATGGTGCCGGATGACACAAAGATGATTCAAAGGGAGTTGCTGCACTGCTGCGACACGCTCCATGCCGCACTGGTGCTCACCACCGGCGGCACCGGCTTTTCTCCCCGGGATATTACGCCGGAGGCCACCCTTTCCGTGGTGGAGCGGCTCACCCCCGGCATTCCCGAGGCCATGCGCGCTGAGAGTATGCGCATTACGCCCCGCGGCTGTCTCTCCCGCAGCGCTGCCGGGATTCGAGGCCGCAGTTTGATCGTAAACCTGCCCGGCAGCCAGAAGGCCGCGCAGGAGAACCTGCTGGCGGTGATAGACCCCATCGCCCACGGGCTGGAAATGCTGCTCTCGGAAGGCTCTGCCAACTGCGGCGGCTGACAACATACGAAAAAGGACGGAACATCCAAGATGCTCCGTCCCTTTCTATATCTTACTGTGCCGCTTCCTTCACACCCCAAATGGCTTGGGTCAGCAGCAGCTCTGCCCGCTGTGTCAATTCCTCCAGTGAGAGAGGGATCTTCCCATAAAACCAATCTCGATAGAGATTCGTAAGTCCTCCGGCACAAAAACGAATGGTCAACGCATATCGCTCACTGTCGCCAAAACCAAACTTACCCTCATGCTGAAACAGGTAGTCCAATACCAACTTGACCAGCTGCTCCTCCATCATGGTGGAAGCACTGGAGGTCATCACCTTCTGGCAAAAGTCAAAATCACTCTCCAGAATCCCCTGGATACGCTGCAGCAGCGTATGCGGGATTTCCGAGAGCTGACACGGCACTTCAAAAACTTCCTCCCGCAGGTGCGAGAAAGTATCCTCGATGACATGGTGAATCACGTCCGGAATGTCCGAATAGTGTGCATAAAAGGTGCCGCGATTGATTTCCGCCCGCCGCACCACATCCGTCACCGTGATCTTATCCAGCGGCTTTTCCTGCAGCAAATCTGCCAGCGCTCCCTGGATCAATTTTCTGGAGCGAATTGCACTGCGGTACTCCGCCTTGGCCATTGCCGCCACCTCCGTCTATCAAAAGTATACAAAATCGCAAAATATGTACAAAATCAGCAAAATACGCTGTGTTTGTTGCTTGCTTTACCTTCATATGCTGATTATAATACAATCGTAATATTTAGACAAGTGTCTAATTTTGAATTTGTGAACAATTTTGGAACAAGGGGGTTCGTATGAGCGCCAAGCAAAAAAACAATAATTTCATCCGCAAGCTGGCCACCGTAATCGTAGATAAGCGATATCTTTTCTTCCTTCTCTACGCCTTTGCGCTGGTCTTTTGTATTTTTTCCTCCAAATGGGTGGAGGTTGAACGGGATGTGACCACCTACCTGCCCGCCGAAACAGAGACGCGGCAGGGCCTTGTGGTCATGGATGAAAACTTCACCAC
>RCNI01001667.1_pt1 | contig 11624 bp, 10 predicted proteins | sample 2041151 | NCBI WGS metagenome assembly RCNI01 (sample SAMN09708214, study PRJNA481090) | feces metagenome | isolation source: feces | place: Antarctica: Albino Rookery
ATATTATAAATAAACGATTATGTAAATAGTTTTTAAGGAGATTATTATGCCTTTTATCAATACTAAAACTAATGTGAAAATCACAGACGAAAAAAGAAACGAATTAAAGTGCGAATTAGGTAAAGCAATCGAGCTTTTAGACAAGAGTGAAAACTGGCTTATGCTTAACTTTGAAGATGAGCAAAAAATGTACTTCAAAGGCGATTGCACAAGTCCAATGGCTTTTGTTGATATTAGTGTTTTTGGTAAATCAACTGATGAAAATTGCGAAAGAATGACTAAAAAGCTTTGCAGTGTGTATAGCGACATTTTGGGCATTTCTTCTGATATGATTTATATTAAATATTCTGGCACTAACCAATGGGGCTGGAATAATATGAATTTTTAATTTTTTGGAGTAGATATGCCAATTTCTGTTATGATTAAACCATCCTCATCGGCGTGCAATCTTAGATGTGATTATTGCTTCTATAATTCGATTGCTAAGTCGAGAAACGAGGAGTATAAAGGTATGATGAGCCTTGAAACCGCTAGGAATATTGTGGAAAAAGCCTTTGAGTTTACAAAGGGTACTAATGTTTCTTTTGCGTTCCAAGGTGGAGAGCCTTCTTTAAGAGGTATTGAGTTTTTTGAGGAGTTTGTTAAACTCACTAATGAATTGAATAAATATAATAGCCCCGTGTCAATTTGTTTCCAAACGAATGGTACACTTATCAACGAAGAATGGTGCGAGTTTTTTAAGAAAAATAATATTCTTGTTGGCGTTTCACTTGACGGTGATGAAGAGTTAAACTCTTATAGAAAATATCCAGACGGTACAAATTCGTTCAATGATATTATGCACGGAATTGAGCTACTAAAAAAATATAATATTGAATTTAATGTATTGTCCGTTCTTACGAAAAGACTTGCAAATAATATTAGGCAGTCTTATAGGTTCTTTAAGCAAAATGATTTGCACTTCTTACAGTATATTCCTTGCTTAAAGCCTTTTGATAGCGAGGATAACGAGTTCAGTATGTCAAATGAGGACTTTGCAAACTATCTAAATCGTTGCTTTAAAATCTATTATAATGATAGAATGAGGGGCAATTTTGTTTCAATTAGACAGCTTGATAACTATGTGCTTTTGGCTCACGGACGCAACGCCGAGCAATGCGGAATGAATGGCCCTTGCTCAACACAATTTGTTGTTGAGGGCGACGGAAGTGTTTATCCATGCGATTTCTATTGTATTGATAAATGGTATTTAGGTAATATAAATGATGATGATTTTGATACAATGCACCATTGTGAAAAGAGCGTTGAATTTTTGAAAGAATCATTTAAAATACACGATGAATGTAAGACTTGCAAATACTTTACCATTTGCCGTGGCGGCGGATGTAAGAGAACTAGAGCAAGCTATGAATATTGTAGTGCTTACAAGTGCTTTTTCGATACTTCATTAGATATGATTATGAATTTGAGAGGTAATTAGTGGAATGAAAAGAGTTATAGCTTTATTGTTGTGCGTGTTAACTATTAGCTCAGTATTTTTCGGATGCAAAAAAGAAGAAGTTGGCGATAATACACAGTCAGCACAGACACAAGAAGAGCAGTTAAAATATACCTATGACGCAGTTTTTAATTCTGCTAACGAAAGTGTAAAAAACAATTATCAAGATGTTTGTAATGCGATTGTAAATAGGGAAGAAAATTTTAGAATTAGTATGGAAGTATTCCAAGATGTTGTGTCACTTTTATATACTTCTTTCCCACTTGTTGATTTGGTCGATAAGTTTTCTCCAAACCCTGATAATTCTGGCGTAACCATAGTATATAAATACGAAAAAGACGAGCATACTAAATTTGTTAACGATTTTAATAATAGCGTTAAGGCTATTTTGAAAGAGTGCAAATTTGGCGAAGTGACAACTGGCGAGTATGTCTTAAATGTTTATAAGTACATTTCTGCTAACGCTAAAAAGAGCGAGGACGCCTCAATTAAATTGTATGATACAATCATTAAAGGCGAGGGTACTAGCTTTACATATTCAAAGATGTTTGCTTACTTAATTCAGCAAGCTGATATCGAGGCTTATCAAATTGTTGCATTTGATAATAAACTTGCTACTTGTTCATTAGTTTTACTCAAACTTGGCGATAGCTATTTTTATTGTGACCCATATAGAGAGAATATTGATAATGCTGGCGCTAAGCTAAAGTATTTCGGTATGACAACTGACTATGTAAATGAGATTGGTATTTCAAAACTACAACACACAAATTATGACGAGGTAAGTATCGCCGCTCAAGACACAAAATTTGAAAAATGTAAGGATGCAAGTACTTATGTTGTTGATAACGGAGTGCTTGAAATTACTGATGAAAGCGCAAATGTGTACAAAATAGTTTTATAGGTTAAAGAAAATGAACACTATTAGTTGATAGTGTTCATTTTTTTGTGACAATTCGTATTTTTTTGACTAAAAAAATATGTTAAGACATAACCTTTTTTATTGTAAAATAAGAAGTGTTGTGATATAATTTGCTTAGAAAATTTATGAGAGGTGTTTTAATGGATTATAAAGAAAAATACCAACAATGGCTTACTTTTGATGAAGAAACAAAAGCAGAGCTTATTGCTATTACAGATGAAAAAGAAATTGAAGATAGATTTTATAAGGACTTAGCTTTTGGTACTGCGGGTCTTCGTGGTATTATGGGCGCTGGTTCAAACAGAATGAACAAGTATACAGTTGGTAAGGCTACTTATGGTCTTGCTCAATACTTAAAGGCTAATAATGACGGCGAGATTAGTGTTGCTATCGCTTATGACTCTCGTAATAATTCATTTTATTTCGCAAGAGTTGCAGCAGGCATTTTCGCTTCTTGTGGCATAAAGGTATATTTGTATAAGACTTTACAACCAGTTCCAGTTCTTTCATTTACAACTAGATATTTATGTTGTACTGCTGGTGTAATGATTACTGCTTCACACAACCCTAAAGAGTATAACGGCTATAAGGTTTATGATTCAACTGGTTGCCAATTATGTACAGAGGGCGCTAACGAAGCTATTTCATACATCAATAAGATTGAAGATTTCTCAACAATTCCATTCTGCGAAGATGATAACGATAATATCATTATGATTGGCGACGAAGTTGTTGATAAATTCTTAGATAAGGTTCGTGAACAATCAGTTTACGAAGAGCCTAGCGACTTAAAGATTGTTTATACACCACTTCATGGTACTGGTAATATTCCAGTTAGAAAAGTGTTAAAGGGTATGGATGTTACTGTCGTTAAGGAGCAAGAGCTTCCAGACGGCGACTTCTCAACTGTTAGAAGTCCTAACCCAGAGGAAAAAGACGCACTTACAATCGCTATCGAAAGAGCTAAAGAAATCGGCGCTGATTTAGTATTCGGTACTGACCCAGACTGTGACCGTATCGGTATTGCAGTTAAGGATAAGGACGATTATGTATTGTTTACTGGTAACCAAACTGGTGCATTATTGGTCAAATTCATTTTAATAATGCACAAGGATGAGTTGAATCCTAAGTCAACACTTATCAAGACAATCGTTACTTCAGAACTCGGCGCTAATATTGCTAAGAGCTACGGCTTAATCGTTGAAGAAACTCTTACTGGTTTTAAGTATATTGGCGATAAAATCAACAATTATAAAAAGACTGGCGAGCAAGAATTTGTTATGGGTTATGAGGAGTCTTACGGTTACTTAGTAGGTACTCACGCTCGTGATAAGGATGCCGTTGTATCTTCAATGCTTATTTGCCAAATGGCTGCTTGGTATAAGAATCAAGGTAAGACACTTGTTGACGCTTTGAACGAGATTTATGAGGAGTATGGTTATTATATTGATACTCTTGACGCTTTCGTTTTAAAGGGCAAAGACGGTGCTGAGAAGATTCAAAACCTTATGGTTTACTTTAGAGAAAAGGGTAAGGACTTACTTCCTGGTATTAAAGAGCTTGTTGACTTTAGCGAGGGTATTCGTGACTTACCAAAAGAAAATGTATTGAAATTTGTATTCGATGATGGTTCTTGGCTTGCAGTTCGTCCATCTGGTACAGAGCCTAAGATTAAGGTTTACTATTCAGTTAAGGATGAATCAAAAGAAAAAGCAAATGCTAGAATTGACAGTATTAAGAAAGTTATTCATTCAATAATAAAATAAACAATATTGAAAAGGACTGCATTTTACAGTCCTTTTCTTATTCTAATAAGGGGGTGTAGTATGAATATTGATAAAAACGGCAAAATGATAATTGATTTATTGTTGTCCCATGGCTTTAAAGCCTATGTCGTTGGTGGCTTTGTTAGGAATAGCATAATGGGTATTCCTACTACTGATACTGATATTACAACCTCCGCGCTTGTCGAAGAAACTGAAAGTATATTGAAAGATAACAATATAAAGTTTATCGAAACAGGCATTAAGCACGGCACAATTACTGCGATAATTGATAACGAGCAGTATGAAATCACAACTTTTAGAACGGACGGAAAGTATTGTGACAGCCGACATCCTGAGAATGTAAAATTCGTAACCGATTTGAAAGAAGATTTGCAACGTCGTGATTTTACTATAAACGCTATGGCTTATAACGATGTTGACGGCTTGGTGGATATTTATGGCGGTCAAGATGATATAAAAAAACGAGTTATTAGAACTGTTGGCGACCCTGATGTGCGTTTCCAAGAGGACGCACTTAGAATTATGAGAGCACTTCGATTTTCTTCAACTCTGTTTTTTAGCATTGAGCCTGATACTAAAAAAGCAATATTCAATAATATGCACCTTTTAGATAATGTTAGTAAGGAACGCATTTTTGAAGAATTGTGTAAACTTTTAATGGGCGATAATGTCGAAAATGTATTACTCGAATATAGGGATGTAATTGCTCAAATTATACCAGAGTTAAATCCTTGCTTTGATTGTAAACAAAACACAAAGTGGCATAAATATGATGTTTATACCCATAGTGTAAAATCGGTTGCATATTCGCCTAAAAATCTTGATATTAGATTTACTATGCTAGTTCACGATATTGCTAAGCCTATGTGCAAAACTACTGATGAAAATGGCGTAGACCATTTTAAAGGTCATCCAAAAATGGGCGTGCCAATAGCTGATGAAATTCTGAGACGATTTAAGGTTAGTAATGAGTTTAGAAATAAAATCTTGATGTTCGTTAGGTATCATGATTTTGTTATGGATACCAATAGAGCAAACCTTAAAAGGTGGACTAATAAAATCGGCAGAGATAATATTGAAAATCTAATTGAAATTAAAATTAGCGATATGATGAGTCATAATCTCATTTATGCTCAAGAAGATATTGACTATTTCTTTGAGATTAGGGATGTTCTTCGTGATATTTTAAATAGCGATGAGCCTATGGAAATTAAAGATTTAGCCGTTAATGGTAATGAACTAAAAACACTTAATATTGCTGGTAAGGAAATAGGCGATGTCTTGGAATTTTTACTCGATAAAATAATAGAAAATCCAGATTATAATAAAAAAGATTGTTTGTTAAAACTCGCAAGTGAATATGTTGAAACGAAATAAAAAAGACCAGTAAATAGAGTTCTTGAGTATCTGCGCCTAATGATTGAGCCGTTATATTTATGTAGAAGCAAAAATGGTATATTCATAAAGGTGACACGGAGAATCAGCATTGTTTTGCATTTCACTTGTATTAAAATTCATAACCAGTTGATAAATCAAAATAAGTCTAACAGTTTACAGATTAAGTAGATCGACCACCTTCTGCAAAAGGTGGTCGATCGTTTAGATAGGAAGTACATCGTAAGGAGGAAAAACTTTTGAGTATGATTGCAATCATCGACGATGATGTACAAATTGGGAATGTATTAGAAAAAATATTGCAGCGAGAAGGTTATGATACACTTCGAGCCTATTCCGGAACAGAGGCATTGTATCTCTTAAGCAATACAAAGCCTGATTTAGTACTTCTGGATTTGATGATGCCTGGACTTTCAGGAGAGGAAGTCCTCCCTAAAATTGAAGGTGCACCTGTAATCGTGCTTAGTGCTAAGGTGGATGTACAGGATAAGGTTTCCCTTTTACTTGGCGGTGCTGCAGATTATGTGACCAAGCCTTTTGACACCAAAGAGTTGTTGGCTCGTATCACTGTACAGCTTCGCAATGCATCAAGGAGCTGTGGCACAAAGACCCTGCGCTGTGGAGATTTAAAGCTGGATGACACTGCCATGTCTGTTTCTGTTTGCGATACACCGCTTTCGCTAACCCGAACGGAGTACGCTATTCTAAAACTCCTGATGCAAAACCCGTCACAAGTTTTATCGAAGGGAGTTCTGCTTGATCGAATCAGTTTAGACACACCGGACTGTACAGAGCGTTCCCTCAAGCAGCATATCTCCAACCTTCGTAAAAAATTGCAGGAGGTCAGCGGGAAAGACTATATTGAAACCATTTGGGGTATCGGCTTTAAGTTGGCAGAGAAAAAATCTTGACCAAATCTTGACGATTATCTTGACCACTTTCTTGACCTTTACCTGTTAAATTAAAGGTCATCAAAGGAGGTAATACGATGAAATATGTTTTAGAAACAAATAATTTGACAAAAACATATGGAAAATTTCGGGTTTTAAATGGACTGACTATGCACATCCCTCAAGGCTCCATCTACGGTTTTGTGGGCAAAAACGGAGCGGGTAAAACCACTCTGATTCGTATTATTTGCGGATTGCAAACACCCACAGACGGCACGTATTCGTTGTATGGGATTGATTCCAAGCAAAAAGAACTCAAAAAATCACGCCGCCGCATGGGCGCTATGGTAGAGGCCCCGGCAATTTATCTGGATATGACCGCTATGGAAAACCTGCGCCAGCAGTCTCTGATTTTGGGACTTCCGTCCTACGATGGACTGAACGATCTATTGAAGCTGGTGGGTTTAGAGAATACTGGGAAGAAGAAAGCCAAAAACTTCTCGCTTGGTATGCGCCAGCGGCTTGGAATTGCGATTGCACTGGTAGGAGATCCAGACTTTTTGGTTTTGGACGAACCAATTAACGGGCTTGATCCGCAAGGTATTATTGAAATTCGAGAACTGATTTTAAAAATCAATCGGGAGCGAAATATTACCGTGCTGATCTCCAGCCATATTCTGGACGAGCTTTCCCGCCTTGCTACCCACTACGGAATCATTGATGGCGGTCACATGGTGAAAGAGCTGAGCGCCGAAGAACTGGAGACCACCTGCCGCAGGAAAATACACATCACAGTCACAAATACGGCACCGCTTTGCACCGTGCTGGATGAAATAGGTGTGGAATACAAGGTAGTTTCCCAAACCGAAGCAGATATTTTCTCAAAGATCAATGTGTCTAATCTGGCTCAAAAACTTTCTTCTTATAACTGCGAGATCCTCTCCATACAGGAGCAGGATGAAAGCCTTGAAGGCTACTATATGAATCTGGTGGGAGGTGAGCGCAAATGATGAATTTGGTTCGTGCGGAACTTCACCGCTATCGCCGCAGTATGCTGTTTTGGGGTGCTGTACTGGTATCATTTCTTGCAGGCATCTGGAGTGGTCACGTCTCTGCCACGATTAGCTATGGAGGTAACTTTCAAGGTTCCTTTGAAGCGATTTATTATATCCCTCTGTTTGTAGTGCTGGGCATCTTTACCGCCTTTACCATCGGACGAGAGTATTCAGACGGAGTGATTCGCAATAAGGTAATCATCGGAAATACTCGCTCTGAGATTTTTCTTTCCAAGCTGCTGGTCAGCTTTCTGGTCAGTGCAATGTTCACCACAGCATTTTTGGTGGCTTATCTGATACAGACTGGGTCTGTTATGGCAGGCTATTTGCCGTTCTCCATTGCAGCAAAGGCAATACTTTCACTGTATCTTGTCAGCGGAGTATGGGCAGCGCTGTTTTCAACCGTAAGTCTTCTGATTTCTCGGCAGGAAGTAAGTGTGCTCGTCAATCTGGCGTTAGTTCTTGCGGTCTTTTTTTCGTCCATTGGCATCGGTGACAGTCTAATGCAGCCGGCAGAGATTGCAAACAATGTAACAGTAGAGATGACACCGGAGGAAGTGGAACAATATAAGAATGGCGAATGGGAGGAGTTTTCCTCCTTATTTACAGATGCCAATGGAGTGACATCCTACTATAAGAGGGAACAGCAAGGAATGATCCCCAACCCGAACTACCCTACAGGTATGGTGAGGGAGGCGATGGAGATTGTGGAAAGTGCGCTGCCTTACGGACAAGTGCTGCTTTATACCGACTATTTGACCGCCTGCCTGTGGAGTGATTCTCCTGAAAGTATACCGACAGACGATGTGCAGTTCTTGCCACTGTATGCACTGGCTGCAATGGCACTGGTGTCCTGTGCAGGACTGAGTCTATTCCGCAAAAAAGAGTTACGATAAAAAGAAGGTGAAAAAGATGTTTCCATGGATACTGTGCATCGCTTTTGCAGCTTTGGCACTGCTGCTATTGATTAAAATATTATTTTTGAAAAAAGGCATCAACGATGTATGCGCATCCTTTCGGGAACATCTTTCTTCTGATACGAATACGTTGATTTCCGTTTCTTCCGGTGAGCGACAAATCAAAAAACTGGCGGCTGAAATCAATGTGCAGCTCCGCCAGCTGCGCAAAGAAAGGCTTCGGTTTCAGCACGGTGACCGAGAACTGAAAGAAGCTGTCACGAATATCTCCCATGACCTTCGAACGCCATTAACCGCAATCTACGGCTATCTGGATTTGCTGGAATGTGAGGACAAGAGTGAAACAGTCCAGAGGTATCTCAGCCAAATTGAAGAACGAACCGAGACCATGAAGTCCCTCACCGAGGAACTGTTCCGTTATAGTGTCATCCGCACAGAGGAGGAGCTTACCCCCGAAAAGCTGGATCTTTGCCGAGTGTTGCAGGACACCTTGCTTTCTTTTTATGGTGTTATACAGGAAAAAGGAATCATCCCACAGATCACACTGCCAGAAGAACCCGTTTTGCGGATGCTGGACAAAGCGGCACTTGACCGCATTTTCTCCAACATCATCAATAATGCAGTTAAATATTCTGATGGAGATTTCTCGGTAAAATTATCATCAAATGGTGAAATGACTTTTTCGAATACCGCAAAGAATCTGACACCAGTGGAAGTCAGTAAAATGTTTGCCCGTTTTTATACGGTAGAATCCGGACGAAGTTCCACGGGTCTTGGATTATCTATTGCAAAAATCCTTACAGAGAAATGTAATGGTAGCATTTCTGCTGAGTGTACTTCTGGAATTTTCACCATTCGATTGAAGTTTTAATGCAATAGTAACCTTAAAATAGAGTGTTAGACATATTCTAGTTTATCAGGCACTTAAAGAAAAAGAAACGGAGTGTATCGACTTGCGATACACTCCGTTTTGTTTTTGCTTTTCTAAATTACTTCATTATATTGCGTCATATTGCGTCGGCAATAGACTGTTCTTTTGTTTTATTAAAGAATATCTTTTTTGTTTTCGATTTCTTCTTTGATGATGTATGGTGGTCTGCCTTTGATTTCTGTGTACATCTTTGAAAGATATTGACCGAGAATGCCAATAGATAATAGTTGAACACCTGATAGTAGTAATATAAGTGACGCAAGCGTTGGAAAACCAGCAACAGGGTCGCCGAAAATAAGCGTCTTAATTACTACATACAACATCATTATGATTGATAGTATGAAAAGCAAAATTCCTATAACAGATGAAATAATAAGTGGTTTGTCAGAAAAAGCGATAATTCCGTCAATAGCGTAGGTGCTTAATTTCCAAAAATTCCATTTAGTTTTGCCGGAATGTCTGCTCTCTACCTTGTATGGCATATAGTGAACATTAAAGCCAACCCATGAGAAAATACCTTTTGAAAATCTACATCTCTCTGGCATAGATAGAATTGAGTCAACCATTTGTCTGCTAAATAATCTAAAGTCACTAGCTGAGCGGTAAAATTCAACATCAGTTATTTTGTTGATTAGGGTATAGAAGCAGTTTTTAAAGCCAGTTAATATTTTACCTTCTTTTCGGTCTGCTTGGTATGCTGCAACACCGTCATATTCTGGATTTTCTGAAATGAATTTTAGCATTTGTGCAACATATTTTGGGTTCTGTTGTAAGTCTGCATCAATGATTGATACATAGTCACCCTTAGCTTTTTCAAGCCCAGCAAGCATTGCTGCCTCTTTGCCAAAATTTCTTGAAAAAGAAACAATGTGAACATTTGTAGTAGCGTGAGCACACAACTTCTTTAATTCGTCTAAGGTTTTGTCATTGCTACCGTCATTTACAAAGATTATTTCAGTATTGTAAATGATGTCTGCTAGTTCTTCTTTTACTTTTTCATAGAACGCTTGAACATTCTTTTCTTCGTTGTAACAGGGCACAACTAATGATAAAAGCATTACTTGTTTTCCTCACTTTTGTTTTTATTATAAATAGGTAATTTGCCTTTTTTGTCCAATACGCAGTACGCAATAAAAATGGTTAGTGAAATCGCCGATATAGCTATGCCAGCGTTTAAGCCTTTAATATTGTATTGCATTGAAATTGTATTTTCGCCTTTTGTTAAAGGTATAACTATAAAGCAGTCGCCGAGAGCTGATGTTTGTACTTCGTTTGAGTTAACAGTTACATCCCAAGCAGTGTCCGAAATTGAAATAACTAAATCGCAATCTTCTTGGGCATTTACAGTAAAGTCCATTGAGCCTTTGCCTAAATCGTCAATTTCTACTGCGTTTTGTTTAATTTTATCGGATACTACTTTTAGCGTGTCTAAATTTAATGCGTAGAATTGAGCGTCATCGGTTATCCTTTTTTCGTCTGCGTAAAATCTAACCTTGTAATTATCGTTATTGCCATTTTCTTTGTCTGGTAGGTAGAATACGCTTTCTGAGTTCCAACCGCTATATTCAAACGGCTCGTTGTCATTGATTTGTGCACTTGCTCTCTCCCAAATTTCTGTGTCAAATGGGATGTTACCATAGCAAGCGTAATTGCCACTTGGCATATCTAAATTGTATTCTATGTAGTCAGCGTTTCTATTTTGAGTATATCCAATTTTTTCAAAAATAGTAACATCCTTGTTTAGGATTTGACTATATAGTGCGTTTTGATATTCAAATGGGTTTAGGTTTTCTAAATTAGTATCGCTCAATTTGTCTATGGTATAAGCCATAGGGAATGCATAAGGGTTAACATATACAGATTTATTATTGTATTGTCCCAAATCGTCTCTAAGTATTAAGCCGTTTATTGGATATTCTGATAATGTGTATTTTACACCTAATAGAGCGTCTGCACTAACGATAGAGGTGTCAACTATTGTGATACACTTTCCCTCGGTAATATAACCCAAATTTTCTAGGAATTTGAGCTGTGAATTATCTGGGCATGATGTAAAACTAGCGTTTGACCAGTAATTGTAAGCCATTGATTCGCAATATGCGTCAGTTACACGGCAACTCGTTTCTGAAATACGATACTGTCCATTATCGTTTGCCTTGATTGTTGCAATTTGATCGTCCATTTGGTTACTGTAATTATCCTTAAATTCAGTTCTTTCGTCGCTATAAT
>RCNI01003382.1_pt1 | contig 11620 bp, 9 predicted proteins | sample 2041151 | NCBI WGS metagenome assembly RCNI01 (sample SAMN09708214, study PRJNA481090) | feces metagenome | isolation source: feces | place: Antarctica: Albino Rookery
CATCGTCACCATCGCCATTCTGAAAGTCATTGAGTGCTGGAATAGCTATGTCTGGCCCAGACTGATTACCGATGACGAGGCATATTTTCTCGTGTCCAACGGCATTCAGGCCATCCGTGAAAACGGCTTCGGACGAGAGAATATCCCCGCAATGATGGCGGCTGTCGTGGTCATTTCCGTACCGCTGATTCTGCTGTTTTTGCTGTTCCATAAGAAGATTATGGAGGGCGTGTCCAGAGGAGGTACAAAGGGATGAACCGACTGAAAAAATTCATTGCGCTTGCGCTGGTACTGGTTTCGGCGCTGAGTCTTACGGGCTGCCACGGCTCCAGAGATTTGCCCGAATTTACCGTGCCCGACACCTTTGACGAGAATCAGCACTATGAGATTACGTTCTGGTCAAAGAACGACACCAACAAAACCCAAGCGGACATTTACCGCAAGACCATTGAGGACTTTGAAGCCCTGTACCCCAACATCACCGTAAATCTCCGCCTGTACACCAACTACGGCGACATTTACAACGATGTCATCACCAACATTGCCACGGGCACAGCTCCCAATGTCTGCATCACCTATCCAGACCATATCGCCACCTACCTCACGGGTTCCAATACGGTTGTCCCGCTGGACGATCTGTTTGCCGATGAGAAATACGGTTTCGGCGGCAGTGAGCTGAAGTTTGACGGTCCCACAAAAGAGGAGATTGTTCCGCAGTTTCTCGCCGAGTGCCAGCTGAACGGCAAGCACTATGCCATTCCCTATATGCGCTCCACAGAAGCCTGCTACATCAATAAAACCTACCTGAAAAGATTGGGTTACACCTTGCCCGAGAAGCTCACCTGGGACTTTGTGTGGGAGGTTTCCGAAGCAGCCACGGCAAAAGACGCTGACGGCAACTACAAAGTTAACGGCCAGAAGGTCATGATTCCTTTCATCTATAAGTCCACCGACAACATGATGATTCAGATGCTCCGCCAAAAGGGAGCGGGGTATTCTACCCCCGATGGAGAGATTCAGCTCTTTAACGACACCACAAAGCAGCTGCTGTATACCATTGCCGAGCATGTAAAATCGGGTGCATTTTCCACCTTTAAGATTTCCAGCTACCCGGCAAACTTCCTCAACGCAGGGCAGTGCATTTTTGCCATCGACTCCACCGCAGGGGCAACATGGATGGGCTCTCATGCGCCTCTGTCCGATATTTCCGAAGATAAATTCGTGGAATTTGAGACGGAAGTCATGCCCATTCCGCAGTTTGACCCCGAAAACCCGTCCATGATTTCCCAAGGCCCCTCCGTCTGTGTGTTCAATAAGCCCGACAGCGGGGAAGTGCTGGTATCGTGGCTGTTTGCCCAGTATCTGCTCACCAATCAGGTGCAGATTCCCTATGCCCAGACCGAGGGTTATGCTCCCGTAACCACCAAGGCACAGGAAAACGAGGAATACCGGCAGTATCTGGCCGACCAGGGCAAGGACGATTTGCTGCACTACGATGTGAAGATTAAAGCGTCGAAGCTCCTCATGGAAAATACGGACAACACCTTTACCACCCCCGTATTTAACGGCTCTGCCTCTCTCCGTGATGCCGCAGGACAGATGATTGAAAATGTCGCCAAGTCCACACGACGCAAACAGACCGTGGACGAAGCGTACATGGAAAAGCTCTTTGCGGATATGACCAGCCTGTACCGTCTGGACAGTACCTCCACCTCCATCGGCAAAGCCGACCTAGGCCCCATGCCTGCGGGAGCAGTTGCCCTGCTGAGCGTACTGGGCGTGACTTGGCTCGGCATCGGCGTTTACGCTTTGCGGGAGCACCGAAAACAAAAAAAGTAGGTGTCAAGACAGATATTGATTGATTTCTGCAAAAAAATGTGTATAATGACTCTTGACGGCGTTCGTGGATGAGCGCTAATGAAAAGGAGAATGAAAATGAAAAAGACAATCGCAATGCTGCTGGCATTGGTACTGTGCTTTAGCATGGTTGCTTGCGGCAGCAAGGATCCTGCAGATGAAACTGACTTCACCAAGAGCGAAGGCGTTATGACCTACGACGAATATGTAGCAGCAGAGCTGGACAGCGAAGTGGTTATCGAAGCATTCGTACAGGCAAAGCAGTCTTGGTGGGAAGACAAGGCTACCGTATACGCAGCGGACAAGGACGGCGCATACTTCATGTATGACATGGCTTGCTCCGAAGCGGACTACGAAAAGCTGGTTCCCGGTGCAAAGATTCGTGTAACCGGCTACAAGGCTGAGTTCTCCGGCGAAATTGAAATCACCGACGCTACTTTCGAAATTCTGGAAGGCAACTATGTTGCAGAACCCGTTGACGTAACCGCACTGCTGGGTACCGAAGAACTGGCAACCAAGATGAACCAGTTCGTTACTTTCAAGGGCATGACCGTTGAAAGCGAAGCTCAGTACAAGTGGGACGGCTCCGGCAAGGAAGGCGACGACCTGTACTTTGGCGTATCTCTGGACGGCAAGACCTACAACTTTGTTGTTGAATCTTACCTGTGCGGTGCAGATACCGAAGTTTACAAGGCAGTTAAGGACCTGAAGGTTGGCGACGTAGTCGACATGGAAGGCTTCCTGTACTGGTACAATGGCGCTAACCCCCACATCACCAGCGTTACTGTAAAGTAAGCAAAACCACATAAAAAACCATTGGGGCATCCTCCGCAAAGAGGGTGCCCCAATTTTTTGTTCTCTATGGCGTTATGGGTGAATCAAACTGCATCTGATTGACCATGCAGGAGTGCATCTTTCGTTCGGTGATTTTGTCCTCTGGGCCAACTTCACCGATGAGCAGGGGAGAGTGCGGGTTATGCTTGCCTGCATTTGTATGCACGGACTGGGTGCTGAAATTGGCGTAGCAATACCGACAGCCATTGCGGCAGGTGTTGTATGCACCGATGTCAATGCTTTCTACGCAGCCGCAAGCCAGACGCTGGTTCTTGTCTTTTCCTACATGCAGCGGACAGTTTAGCAGCTTGCTGAACAGGCGGTCGTCAATGCACCGTGCGTGTGCAATCCCATATTGCTGCAAATCCATGTCTTCTGCGCAAGTATCTATGTTCAAACCGTAGCTGTGCGCAATTTCTGCCAGATGCTTGGCAAGGGTTTCTTGCTGTTCTGGCGTGAACTTTTGCACAGACAGTCCCGCAAGGTTTTTCTCCGTGTTGCGGTAGAAGTCCAGAAAACTAATGGTGCATTTTTTCGTGTACGGGGAAAGCCGTTTTGCCAGCGCTTCAAAATAGCGGATATGGTAGTCCATGGTATAGGTTTCATTTAGAAAAATGGGGTCATAACGCCAGATTACCCGATCGGGGCCGATTAAATCAGAAAGTTTCTGAAATGCCGGTACGATAATGCGATTCTTGGACGGTACGCCGGACTCTGCATCTTGCCCATACGCATTCAAGGTAAACTGAAAGTAGTAGGTATAATCCTTTAGTCGGTGCAGCTGATTCAGCATAGGAACGGGATTTTTCGTCCAAAACACAATGCCGTCAACATCGTCAGGCGCTAAGCTGATTTTGCTGATTTGGTGTGCGTTCATTGGATTGCGTACATACACAAAGCCGTCATTGATGCGGTTAAAAAACCATTGAGAATAATATGTCGGTATATCGGTTCGCCGACTGGCACTAATCAGCATCGGAAAGCACCTCCAAACGGAAAATTTTCGCAGTTATATTGAATAAATCATACCATAGCAGAGCACAGGGGGAAAGAGAAGAAAAAATTATGCGCCCCATCAATATGCACGGTATCGCAGATAGAGAGTGGTGTGCTACCTTTCCGACCAAAGCGGAAAGAAGGCAATATAGAATGAGAAAAGTACAAAAAAGATGGCCTCCCTTTTTTAGCAAGGGAGGCCGTTACTATTTATTTTTGAGCATTCGATTGATCATTCCGAGAATCATCAACTGATCGCTTTCGTCCAATTGTTTGAGTCCATTTATAGCTTTTTGAATCAGTTCCGGATTAGGGTTGGAAACATCAAAGAATTGTTGAGGGGTTAAGCCAAAGTAATCGCAGATAGCGAAGAATTCCTTCATGGGAGGCAACGCCTTTCCGGAGGAAATGTTATATACATATCCTCGACTATGACCTAAATCATAACTCATCTGGTACTCCGATACCCCTTTACATAGGCGCAGTTGAGTAATGCGCTCCCTTACAAAATCTTCGTAGTTCATCTTTGGCATCTCCTTTGACAAGTAATATTATAAGGGGGTACGAAACAAACTTAGCCAAGAAATATTTGTCAAATACTATTGTAAATCCAAGAATATATGTTATATTTATAATAAGACATTTTTTATTAGATATTTTTTGACATAAAAACGAATATGAGAATTATGCGTAACGGTCATAAAGGAGAAGAAAAATGGAATATATACTCAATGTGAACTCACGGACGGTACATGACGCCAATTCTACGGATGGAAGATGTAGATTGAATCAGATACGTGCTGAACACAAAATTATTTGTGCAACAATGGAAGAAGCATTGAACTACTTGCCACAGGGGAAGAAGCCGACAAAGAAGTGTTCCTTTTGTCTGGGCAGCAGTGAAACGGATTGAAGAGCGAGGCGTATGCGTAACGCAATTTACTTGCGTTTATAGAACTTTATTATTGCAAATTGTTTATTGGGTTTCTTTATATAAAAAATAAATAAATTACAAGGAGATGCAGTGATGAGTGAGGGAAATCTGAATATTGAAAATGGGGTTTTAAAAAAGTATGATGGAGACGATAAAAATATCGTTATTCCGTCTTCCGTTACCAAAATTGGGGAAGGTGCATTTAAAGACAGTGAGATTGAAACGATAACCTTTGAGGGGAATGCACTTAAAAGTATAGAAAGTGAAGCTTTTTACGGATGTACGAATTTGCAAAATATCCGTTTGCCGAAAAATGTTGTCAATATTGGGGATAGAGCGTTTTATGGCTGTAAAAGCATGATTTACATTGAGATTCCCGCATCGGTATTGATTGTGGGCGAAGACATCTTAGGCGAATGCGAGAAAATCAAGTTTGTCCTTGGCGAGCAAGGTTCCGAAGCTGAAAAGATTGCGTCACAACACAAATTTGTCTTAAAAAATAATGCCAGTGAAGCAATTACTGCTTTGAAAAACAGTGATTTGGCGAAAAAAACAAAGCAAACTAGGTCTTTTGTCCTGTGGGGCGAAACCATCATCTGCTCTAATACGCTTGCAAAATATGAGCACAACTTGGAATATTATGCGGACAGAAAAGAAAGCCTTTTCGAACGATTTTTTTCGATGTTCCCGAAATCAATTTCGGATAAGTTTGGCGATTTAGTGTCCGTATTGCATGCAGAGCAGGATAATACGATTTCTCGCCTGTCTAAACAAGGCGTTTTTATTGATAGACAGGCTTTTGCTGAATATTTACTAAAGCCATATGAAGCAATTCTAGAAGCATCTACTGCAATTAAAAATGTATATGATTATATCGCTCAAGGGGTAGAAAGTGGTATAGCCAATAATCGTGAGGCACTGCTGAATGAGGCTGAAAGTAAAATCACTGGTTTGAGTTATGGCATAATCGGTGGTGGCATTGATATGCTTGCTTACTCAGTAGATGACTATCGAGAGCGTGAACGCCAAAGACAGGATGCCTATGAATATGCGGAAAAGAAAGCCACTGAATTTAAGGAGATGCATACAAAAAATGGCAATGACCTGTATTCAGCGTTGATTGCCGTTGCTGCACCTGCACTGCATACAGCCACCGATATGTTCCTTGATGCCTTGTGTCAAGCAGAAAATGAGCAACTGATAAGAGCCGGACTCATTGATGAAGAAGCCATAAATAATATCGATATTGCCAAATCAAATCAGCTTCTGGACAGTATCGTTGCGCAATCGGGTGATCAAACATTTACATTAGCACTTGCACTGAAAAAATACCCGTGCAATATTTCTGCATTTGCGTATGCTTTGCAAAAAGATTATGTTTCTAATGAATTACAGGAACTAATGGACTTTTTGGGTATCCGTGATACTGTTAATCGAGTTATCCAAATTCAAAAACGCGAGGCACATAATGCGCTTATAGAAAAAATCGGAAAAGAGATAGAAGCAAAGACTATAAATGATAGCATTGTGGTATTAAAACACAATGAAAGCAAGTTGCAGAAGAATGAAGTTATACAATTTCTCAGAACATTGACAACAAGAGTAGGTTTAGAAATTGAAAGAGTTGTCTATGATGTAAAAACAATAAAAAGCGGAAATATCGATTATTATTGCAGAAAGGCCTTGAACCATATCATAACCGATGAATCGTGGAAATACTTTGAAAAGAATGGTATTCGACCGATAGAAAGCACTTTGATTCCGATTGCATATCAACAAAATATGGACAGCGTACTTGAATGGATGATTTACGTTGCAACTGCACTTTCTCAACATCCGGAGTTACCGGGTAAATTTGAAGCAGAAGAAAAATTAAATCGTCTGCGCAGTGGTGAACCTATTGCAGAGGACAAGATGTATGAAAGAATTTTTCTAGCTTCAATGGTTTTATCTCCGATAGCATTCTTAAAGGGCTGGTTTGTTATGATGGCAATTTTGGTTGCAACTTCCATTATTGTAATAAATCTTTACCCATCAACTACACAAATTCGAAAACTGGAGCAAGACCTAGAAACGATTACAGAAATTACAAAATCAATTGAGAAGGTTAAAATCTGATTGTTACTGAATTGTTAATTTACGACTAGCAATACCAAAAATTCCGTGCATAGATTCGATTGAATCTTCCACGGAATTTTTTATTATACGACTCCTCCCACACAAAAAACGACAACAGGCACTTTGAAAAGTGCCTGCCGTCGCTCAGAGAATTATAGGATTATGGATGCATTGCTATGCAATGGCAAAGAGAAATGCAATTAAATGATGTCGTTGGCAAAACGGTCTTCCCAATGCTGGTAGTACTTGTAAAGGTCGCCCAAAATGGCCTTTACAATCTCACGGTCGTCCTGAATGACCCACTCACCATCACGCAGTTCCAGCGGAACTTTGGCCGTTACGGTGACGGTCTTTAGATCATCAGCGTCCAGAATCGTTTTGAACAGATTGAAGTATTCTACTTCCATTTCGTCCTTTGAGGGATGAGTATTGGAACCGGACAAAGCGTTCTGCAGTGCACGATTGGCAGCTTCACGGGTGAAGCGTTTCATTACCTCGCCCAGATCCACATTGGTGATATTTACAGTGACAATAGCGGTGCCGTCTTTCTCGTTTACGGTGCTGTCTCCAACGGTATAGGAGAGATGACTTCTCAGCAGGGCAATCAGTTCCTTTACTCTGGCTTCGTCGTCCTTGTCCCAGTCGCTATTCTGAATGGTGGCAACGACATCGTCGAGAATTTCCTGCTCAATTTCCTGAGAGGATGCAATGGCGTTCTCAACCGTTTTCTTGGGGTCATCGGGTGGTGTCTTTGCGCAGGCAACCATGCTGGAGAAGATGGTCAGTGCAAGAAGTGAAGTGAGTATGCGTTTCATATCCGTATCTCCTTTTTTGTAAGGTGACTTCATCATAACACTCGGATTATTTCCAAAACAATGCAGTAAAATGAATTTTTAGTGAATAATAATACCCCCAACTTGGTGTAAGTTGGGGGTTGTGTGCAGAGATTAGTGGAAAAAGTTTTCTGCGGATACGTTACTGCATAGCGTCGAGCTTAGCGTTCATCTCTTCGATTGCAGTGAGCAGACCGCCGTAAACCGCATCGGAGAACAGAATTTCGTCCGTAACGACCCATTCGCCATCTTCCAGAGCCATGGGCACATCAACGGTGATGGTGACGGTCTTGTTGTCGGGGCTAGCCAGCAGTTCCTTCAGCTTAGCGTACAGAGCTTCGTTAACTTCCTCATCGCTGGGCTGCTGGTCAGCAGGCAGGAAAGCGTACTTCAGACCGTATTCCAGAGCAGCATTCATGAAGCGTTCAATCACATCGCTCATATCCGTATTGGTAATGGTGACGGAAACGACAGCAGTGCCGTTCTCTTCGTCTACGGTGGATTCGCCCATGGTGTAGGTCATCTTGGAAAGCAGCAGTTCCATGATTTCCATAACCTGGTCTACATCTTCGTCAGCCAAAAGACCATCGACGTCTTCTTCGAGGTTGTACAGTTCCAGAATGGAGTCACGGTCCAGGGACTGAATGGACTTCAGGGTTTCGTCAATGATGGATTCGGGGGTAGCCTGCTTGCCGCAAGCCACGAGACTCAGCATCATTGCCAGTGCAAGGATAGAACTTAATACTTTTTTCATCAGAATCTCTCCTTTGATTCATTAGGTGAGTACATGATACCATAAATGTTCCTATAAAGACAACAATAATTTGCCGATTTCTGGGTAATATGCACGAAAAAATCCAGTCCACAGCGAATACTGTCGGACTGGATTTGTACATTCAGTCGGTTATAGACCGAGGAACTGCTCGCCCTCAATACCGTTTCGAATGTTCTTATAGCGGTAAATGAAGTTCACAAATTTCACGGCATTGAAGCGTTTACCGCCTTTCAGCTGGAAAATCTGGTCGTTGTAGTACAGATTCAGCTTGTTTTTGCCCACAACGGTGGCGGCAGTGATGTCACCGAAGGCAAAAGGCACATCGTTAATTACCACACGGTCACGGTACAGCTCTACCGTGGCGAAGCGGTCCATGCGTACCTTTTTCTTGTTGGGGATGACTTCGGATAGCTGCGCCTGTTCCATGTATATGGGCAGGCTATCCAGAGCGTCCAAGTTCAGATGACTGATGTACTGGCACTGGTAAGCGTACCAGTCGGCCACATAGCGGAAGGGGAAGTGCATACCCACGCCTTTGAGCTGCTTATTGGGCAGATACTGCACGCTGAGGTTGCAGTTGGTGCAGGTGAGCACATTGCCGTGGCTCTCCAAACGAGACAGCCCGCAGTGAGGGCAGACATACAGCACACGTTCCAGATATTCAGCGGCGTGGTCACTCTTGAATGTGCCGGGGGTCTTGGCGGCATTGACCCACAAATACTTGCGGATATGTGCCATCAGTTCGCCGTCACTCATTTGCGCATATTCTTCCGGTTCGATGACTTCGGCCACGTATGCACGCATCTGTCCCCTGCGGATGGTGTCACTCCAACGGGGGAATGTGCCGTAACCGCCTTCAATGCGGAACAGCACAATGGGGAGCTTCAGCTTTCTGACCAGAGGCACAATAGCGGGGTTCATTTGCAGCGTCTTGCCGACATATGTGGCACTGCCTTCGGGGGCAATGGCGATGGTGCCGCCTTCCTTTGCCACCTTAATACAGGAACGCACCGCATTGGGGTCGGCGGTGTGCTGGGCAATGGGAATGGGGGCAAAGAAGTGCCGCATTAGGCTGGAGCGGAATCCGTTGGAAAATAAATCATCGGGAGCCATGAAGTAAATCGGGCCTTTGAATGCCATGGACACAAACAGAGGGTCCAGAGCGGTCTGGTGATTAAAGAGAATCAGATACTGCCGACCACGCTGACGCACGAACGGTTCAACATTTATATTCAGTGTGCGGCGGAGAATGGGCGCCAAAATGGGGCCTAACAATTTGCGCACGGTGGCGTGTCGTGGCTGAAGCCACTGATTGTGTTTCTTCATAGTCGTCCTTTCTGCAGATGAATGCGGACTAAATATTTTTGAGTATTATACAATTTGTTCACCAAAGAAATCAAGAGATTGACAGAAAGTTAATTCTTGCAATGCGTGTAGACTTTTGTCGCTGAATCGGTATAATAAGAATGTTGGATTTTTCCGACGAAGCAAAATTTCAGCAATGAAAGGAAAAATGTCCATGTTGAAAAAATGGATCACGATACTGCTGACTGCGGCAATGGCAATGTCCATGACGGCTTGTTCAATGTTTGGCGGCAAGAATGTCATCTATGTTGACAGCACCAAAAACGGCAACGGCAAAAGCTGGAACCGTGCTTATGGCGATTTGGCCGATGCACTGGAAGCCGCAGAAGCGGGCGACGAAATTTGGATTGCTGCGGGCACCTATACCCCCGAAAATACCGCAAACAAGACCTTCGAGATGAAGGACGGCGTAGCGGTGTACGGTGGTTTTGGCGGCTTTGAACGCAGCGTTGACGACCGCAAGGTGAAGAATAATCCCACCATTTTGAGCGGCGTAATGCCCGACGGCACAACGGCAAACCATGTAGTTGTGGCGGCAAATGCCCTGCTGGACGGTCTCACCATTTCCAGCGGCAAGCCCCAGCCTGTGCTGACCCCCAAGCCCGAGGAAACCCCGGTTCCTGAGGAAGACACTTCCGCACCTGAGGAGACTCCGGTCCCTGAAGAAGCCCCGATGTCTGAGGCAACGCCTGTACCCGAGGCAGAGACTCCGGTATCGGAAGAGTCTGCACCCTCCGAGGCGGAATCTCAGCCCGAGTCCGATGAAGCAGCAACGGCAAGTTACGCAGCCCCTGCAGCATATACTGTTGTGCCGCTGTCCAGCCACGCAGCACCTGCCACCGGCCGTGCAGTCATGCTGAACGCACAGGTTCCCGTAGACGCACAGCGTACGGAACAGCAGAGCGGGGAAGATGCTGCCGACCAAGCAGAGCAGACGCCTGCCCCTCAGCCTGTGCAGAATTCTGCATCTATGCTCACGAGAGAAGAAGCACTGAACGGCTCTTACGGCGGTGGTATTCTGATTTACGGCAGCGCACCACTGCTCAATAACTGCACCATCAAAGACCTGACCGCTGACATGGGCGGCGGTGTGTATATTGGCGGTGTAGACGGACTGGAATCCGTGCCCAGCTTTGTGGGCTGCACCATTTCCCATAACAATGCCACCGCACAGGGTGGCGGCGTAGTCATGGACGCAAATGCCAACGCAAACTTCATCGACTGCGTGTTTGACGCCAACTCCAGCGACAGCATGGGCGGCGCAATGTATAACTGCGGCAGCAGTCCCATGCTGTATAACTGCCTGTTCGTGAATAATCTCGCCGAAAACGGCGCAGGCATGGGCAACGAAGGCGGTTCTTCTCCTCGAATGATTAACTGCACCTTTGCGTATAACACCGCAAGCGAAGCAGGCGCAGCACTGTATCAGGGCACTGGCACATACAATGACCCTGTCCTGCAGGACTGCATCATTTCCAGTAACTCCTGCCGCAACGATGTAATCGGCGTATATAACTGGAACGAAAGCACCCCGTCTATTTCGTATAGCGTAGTGCAGAACGGCTATGTGGGCGAGGGCAATGTGGACTTGGCACCCACCTTTAGCGAAACCTATGTGGCAACCTCTGAGGCCTGCAAGACAGCTTCCTCCGTTGGCGGTCAGATGGGCTATCTGGGCACCACAACGGAAGATATTGCCGGTGCAATGTCCCGTCTGAATAAGCTCAAAGCAGCACCTCAGCCTGTCCCCATGGACACTACCCAGCCTACCATAGAAGAAAACTTCTATAACTATGTGGTGTTCGTCACGCCCGACGGTACGGGCAGCGGCAAGAGTTGGAAAACCGCAGCAAACTTGCAGAACGCCATCAATATTGCAAACCATATGTACGAGACGAAGGGCAAAGC
>RCNI01001668.1_pt1 | contig 11612 bp, 8 predicted proteins | sample 2041151 | NCBI WGS metagenome assembly RCNI01 (sample SAMN09708214, study PRJNA481090) | feces metagenome | isolation source: feces | place: Antarctica: Albino Rookery
TGAAGGAAGCCTGCGAGAAGCGGACGACCAACATCCTTGACATTTCCGGAAAGAAATATGCGTTTGATTCAACAACGATTCCGTTGTGTCTTGCAATATTCCCATGGGCAAAGTTCCGAAGCAAGAAAGGAGGGGTGAAAGCTCATGTCTTATACGACATTGAAGCACAAGTTCCTGCCTTCTATACTGTAACCACTGCATCAAAGCATGATTCCACAGCAATGTCTTCAATCCATTATGAACCAAATGCTTATTATATATTCGACAGGACTTATGACTCCTTTTAAAGAACTCTATAGGATACATCTTACAGACTCTTTCTTTGTTGTCAGAGCCAAGACTAATTTCAATGATGTCAAAGATCTAAATGATCCCCTGATTCCGGGGCTTTTGATTAATTGTTTAACTCGTCCCATTTTAACGGGACACTAATGATATCTTATAAAAAAATATTCAGCAGATTTAAACATACATCGAATTGGTTATCAAAAAAAAATCATCTCAATCATTTTCTGTATCCGGAGTCTCGGATTTCACACCTTGATTTGCCACAAACGTATCCTTAACAGCAGTATTACAAGTACCGTTAAATCTGGCTCCCGATTCTATTTCAAGTTCACCGGTATAAACATCGCCATCCATCGTACATCCCGCTTTCATTAATAGGTTTTCTGTCACCTGAATATCGCCTTGCAACATTCCATATAGCACTGCATTAGTACAAATCACATTACCCTTGACCCACCCTTGAGGCCCGATTATCACATTCCCTTTACAGGAAACATTTCCTTCTATCGTTCCATCTAAACGCAAATCGCCTTCCATTTCTATTGACCCCTTCACCATCGTTTCTAATGCTATCACTGTCGGTTTATCAGCACCGACTTTCGTAATCTTTTCGGAATAATCCTCTTTCTTTTTTTTCGTAAACATACTAAAATTTAAATTATGTAAATAAAAAGACTTGCATTCTTCTGATATCAAATATTAAGTAGATTACAAATCTACAACTTTTTTGATAGTTAGAAATTTTCACTCTGCAAAAAAAACGCCACTTCATTTCTGCTCAGGTAGCGCTCAAAAACTTTCTGTCTGTGTTTCTCCTGCATACTTCATGCGGTTTGCTAAAAAGAAGAAAGGCTGATTTCTCAGCCTTTCCCACCCATGTATGAAAAAATAAACTATTTACCTTTTTCTGCCTCATACTCTTCATTCAGGCGAGCCACCACAGTCGGAGTGATATCATACCCGTCCACGGCGAACAACACATTACCGCCCACCTGAGTGCTCAATACGATATCAAAACCTGCCTCCTTATTATATTTTTTCAGGAAAACAGTCAGCTTGTCAAACAACTGTTTGTTCAATTCGCTCTGCTCACGGGCAGTCTTGGCAATCATATCCTCCTGCAAACGGCGAAGATTCTCCTGTTTTACCAGCAATTTGTCGCGGGCTTCAATAGCACGGGCTTCAGACAGGAAACCGTTATTCTCTAACTTACGCTGGAATTCGGCTGCCTCCTGATCCAATGATTTGGCTTTGACATTCAATTCAGTCCTACGTTCTTCCGACTTCTTCAAAAAAGCCTCGTTCAACTCGACTGCCAGCAAATATTGGCTCATCAAAGTATCTGTATTGATATAGACAATGCGCGCTACGTTACCGGTTTCATTCTTTTTGACAACAGCTGTAGAAGCATTTGCAGCTTCCTGATTTTGTGAATTACAAGCTGAAAAAGTCAACCCGATTAAGGCGCTTAACACCACACTTGAAACGATAGAAAAATTCTTCATAAGTACACTCTTCATTAAACAATAAAACCCTAAATGCGTACTATCAAGTACTGCGATTTGTAATGCAAAGATATATTTATATACTCTCAAAAAACCTATTTTCTTCTTTTTTCTAAATAATAAATATTTTTTAGAAAATCCACCTCTTTCACATCCAATATATTTCTGCTTTCCCTCAATTTTTTCTGTAACCGCAACAACCTGAAAGCATCCAATGTCTGCGTCCCCACTCCAAACCCGACCTCCACATGTCCTCTCATCTCAACGCTTCGGGCATATTCGTTAATCATCATCCTCTGGTTCATATCCGCATCCATCGGCCGGTTGGGATTATACGCATGCCTGAGTATCCCCTTCATATTGTTCCGCGCATTTGCCATCTGCTGCATTTTATCCTCCCCCCACCTTTTGATGATCAACGCTTCTGAAAGTTGCAACGTATCGGGGGACATGAAAACCCCCAGCATATACTCCTTCGCATTCAAAGAATCAGGCACCACCACCAGACAGGGACGGAATCCCACATAAGTAAACAGCACCGAATCGCCCCGCTGCAAATGAATCCTGAAAAAGCCGTCCTTGTCAGAGACGGTACCCTTCCCCTCTTTCAGGCGGCAGGTCACATCAGACAAAGGCTCGCCCGTTCCGCTGTCCAGTACGACTCCGGAAAAAAGAATCGTATCCACGGCAGAAATCACCTGACCGCTCACCCCTAAAATCCCCAGACACACAAAAAGCAATATAAAGACAAACCTTACCATACAGAATATCCGTGACTTCCATTACATCCATTTTTTCCGGGTATATGCAGAATAGATGTAATAAGACAGTTTACAACCGAAACCGCATATACTGTTGCGTAACGAAGATAGAAAAAGTTTCTTTTGCCCCATTTTTTTCAATGCGGCATTCGTCATCGCCAAATCATACAAATACACGAAAGCTATCGGAATCAGAAAATAAAGACGGTATTGGCTGGCATAAACGAAATAAAAAGCCAGCAGATAAAAACAGGCCTCAATGACATAATCCGCATATCCCCCGAGCATAGCCATTCCGCTCCACTTCTGCGCAGAGGTATAATAAAAAGAGACATCATCCTTCCAGGCCCTGCTGTCATCCTCCATAATCCGGACGACACTGTTCTCGCCCTGAACCATCGCCACTCTTCCTCGTGACGAAAGGGCCTTCACGATCTCAGTATCATACCCCAGATATCTCTGTGTATTTTTGGTATATCCCCCCTTGTCCAGATACATGTGCTTCCGGAATCCCATATTACAGCCATCTCCAGCAACCTTCAGGCCCATACGCACCCTCCAGCAGGTCTCCCAAAAACGCAGGCTCCGCAGAAAGCGTTTCCCGTTATTTTCCCTTTCGTCATTATAATTTGCCATTCCCTGTACAGCCACCATACCTTCAGAGAAAGCCGCCTGCATCGAACGGATCCATTGATTGGAAGCCGGACGGCACCAAATTTCAGAGAACAACAAGGTATCGTATTGGGCAGCCAACACTCCGATATGGATAGCCAGTTTCTTCGTCCTCCGGAACTTCGTTTCCACCGAAATACGCGAAGTCTTCAGATTCGGGTATCTTTCCTGGAAAGTCTCCAGGACATGCTTTGTATCATCTTCCGAGCATTCATCCACCACAATCACTTCAAAACAAGGATAATCCTGATTCAGGAAAGCCTCCAGATTCTGCAGCAGCAGATCCGCCTTATTCGAGCAGGTGATAATCACAGACACACCATCTTCCTGAGTCTTGACCGCCTGTTTCCTATAGACAGACAAAGTCATCAGCTTATAAATCATAAAGCCAGCATGCAGTACAAACACGACGACCAACAGAACAAACAGAAATCTCCCATCCCCCAGGCTCTCCCAAAATGAAACAAAATTACTCATATTCAATCCCTATAATTAGACGGACAAATATAGTCACTTCCCCACAACTTTTCCTGCTTTTACTCCGCTAAATTACAGAAATTGAACTTTTAACCCTAAAGACAGACTGAACAGATCCGTAAACTTCCAATATTTGTTGGTCATATAACTGATCAGATACAGATCATTCGTTCCGAACTCATAAAAAAATGTAAGACAATTGGAAAGGACCCCGGAATTCAATTTCACCCCGATACGCTGTCCGAACGCCAAATTGAGCCGCAGGTTCGTAACAAACGAATAATACTTTTCAGGATACTTATCCGGCAGACGCCCCCAAAACTCATCCCCCAGAATCTTATTGATATACATACTCACGGTGAAAGGCTCTACAATCCAGTTACTCTCTTTTATATTCAGCTTCCAGGGTATATAATTCTCTTTTAAAGTCATGGTTACATGTGCCTTGTCTCCGTCAAAACGTGGCAAGAACCCCAGGAAGAAATCAGTTTCCCATTGCTTCTTCCTCCCGTAATCCCAACCGACACCCAGAGAAATCAGCCCCATAGCACCCGCATACTGTATTTTTTCATACCTCGGAATCAATCTTGCCCAATTATTCCTATAACGCATCACCTTCTTCTCCTTCTTGATTTCCGGAGGCACCTTCGAATTCTCGTCTCCATACGCCCTCACAGCACTGCCGGCCAACAGCAAAACCGCACTTCCGAAACAGAACAACCATTTAGAAATAGACCACCTCATACTCATATGAATCTTTAGTTATCGTAAACAGAAGATAATTCCGATGCACCATCGCATCCGCGCCGTAATAAATAATCCCGTCATTATAAAAATCCGTCTGCATCAACCGGTGCGTATGGGCATGTACACAAAACATCAGATTTTTGAAAGTCCGCAAACATTTCTGGAATACATATTTCACATTGTTATTGAAAATCAGATCATCAGGCGGAGTGTGCATCATGGCCACCGTCCTGTCGTACTCCACGACAGAATCCTGCAGCTCATTTTGCAGGAAAACGAAATCCGGCACAGGGGTCGAGTAATCATATTCCAAAGCATTGGTATTCAGACACAGGAACTTGACACCTCCAAAGACAAAAGCAAAATTCAAATCCCCATACATCGCCTCATAGATTTCCTCTCCCGAACCCAAATGGTCATGATTCCCTACAATGGCCACATACGGGACCTTCAATTTGCTCAATATGTCATGTATCATGCAAAACTCCTTCTTCATCCCGAAATCGCTGAGGTCACCGCCCTGCACCACAAAATCGATGTCATCCCGGTTGTTCACCGATTTTACAAAATCCTCTGTCTCGTCATACCAGCGTTGCGTATCTCCGCCGAAAACAAAACGTACAGTATCCTTCCCCGTATCCAACGCTCTGATACGTTCGATATTCTTCTTGTTTATATCCTTATACTTTCCATCCAGCCTTACCTCATAAGGATGATATTCAAAAGGATTACAACTTATAAACAAGACACTTAGCAGAAACAAAAAAAATCTTTTTTCCATCTCATATTTTTTCCCCTTGTATATACAAAGCTTATGCCACATAGATAGAAAATCTATATATTTGCATGTTAAATCAATGAATACAAATATTAAAAATTCAATCGCATGAACATACATTTTATAGCCATCGGAGGTGCTGCCATGCACAATCTGGCTTTAGCTCTCCACAACAAAGGATATCACGTCACAGGCTCTGACGATGAAATATTCGAGCCCTCCAAATCCCGTCTTCAGTCGGCCGGCCTGCTACCGGAAGCTTGGGGCTGGTTTCCTGAAAAAATCACCCGTTCGCTGGATGCGGTCATCCTGGGTATGCACGCACGCAAAGACAATCCGGAACTACTGAAAGCCCAGGAATTGGGACTCAAAATATACAGCTATCCGGAATACCTTTACGAACAGACCAAAGACAAAAAACGCGTCATCGTAGGAGGAAGCCACGGGAAAACCACCACCACCTCCATGATCATGCACGTATTGCACTCCTGCAACATTCCTTTCGACTACATGGCAGGTGCACTGCTCGAAGGGTTCGACACCATGGTACATCTCAGCAACGAAAGCAAGATTGCAGTATTCGAAGGAGACGAATATCTTTCATCCCCCATTGACATGCGGCCCAAATTCCACCACTACCATCCGGACATAGCTATCCTGACAGGCATTGCGTGGGACCACATGAACGTATTCCCGACTTTTGACAACTACGTAGAACAATTTGCCGTCTACCTCGAAAAAATCACACCCGGCGGCACACTCATCTATTTTGAAGAAGACGAAAACATCCGCAAAATACTTTCCAGAGCAGACTCGTCAGTAAAACAGATACCGTACAACACTTTCCCGCACACCGTACGGGAAGGGGTCACCAGCCTGACCCTGCATGGGGAGACACCGCTCCGGATATTCGGACGCCACAACCTGCAGAACATCTCTGCAGCCTACTATGCCTGCAAAGAGCTCGGTATCGACGACAAGGATTTTCTACATGCCATTTCCACCTACAACGGAGCTGCCAAACGCCTGCAGAAAATAGCCGGTAATGCACAAACCACCGTATTCCTTGATTTCGCACATTCCCCGTCCAAACTTCAGGCCACCATCCGTGCCGTCAAAGAACAATATCCGGGACATCATCTTGTTGCCTGCATGGAACTGCATACCTTCAGCAGCCTGAATGCCGCTTTCCTGCCACAATACCATCATACGATGGATGCGGCAGACGAAGCCATCGTATTTTTCAACCCTGCAGTAGTACAGCACAAACACCTGCCGGAAATCACCGTTGATGATGTAAAACGCGGATTCACAAACGAAAAATTAAAAGTATACACAGACAACACCCATCTGCTTGATGAACTGAACAGCAAGGACTATCACAACACAGTACTTCTGATCATGACTTCCGGTAACTTCTCCGGCATTGATATCCGGGCATTGGCCGAGCAGATAGTAGGCACCACTGCACAGGACTCCTGACCCATTGCCATCAGACAAACAGGATTCCGTCCATAACAACAACCGGATGACAACAGGGGAAAGGCTGTCGTCATCCGGTTGATTTCATAAAAACGGAACCATCACTTAGGAAGCTTCTTTCTTTCCTTTACACAGGGCATAAATATCGGCATAAAGAAGACCAGGGCAAGCACGGAAAAAGAGAGCCCGCCTATTGTTCCTATTGCAAATGAAAACCAGAACTCCTCAGCTCTCGGGCCATCGATCAGGAACGGCACCAATCCAAGCACTGTCGATACAATGGTCAACAGCACTGCTATAATCTTATGGTTATAGGCCTTCATATAAAGCTCCACCGCCACAGCTCCGCTTTTCCGGCCATACCTTTCGACAGCCAGCCCATTATATTCGTTTATGATATAAATAGCCGCATTGACCACCAATCCGCTCAACAGGACCAGCGAAGCGAAACCTCCTGTCCCGAAATTCACCTTAGAGAAATAAAAAGTAAGGAAAGTCCCTATAAAAGAGACAGGAATCAAAGAAATAATAACCAATGGCTGACGTAAAGATTCAAATAAAATAGAACAGATAAAAAAGACGATTACCACAATTAACGCAATCAGCCAATATTGAGTCCCACTATCTTCATACCATCCATAACTTCTGTTGACAGTACGGAACCCTACCGGCAACACGGCATTCACCTCCTCCGTCACCTGCTTGATAAACTTATCGGACAAATCGTATGACCCCATGAAATTAAATGCCACCTCTAACGAATACTCTTGATTTTTCTTTGTAATCCGCTGTGCGACATCCCTTTTTCCCACCTCTCCGATATGGGCGAAAGAAAATTCCCTATTATTTACAGTCAAATGGCTGTTCATCAAATGCCATACATCAAATTTATCCCTTTCCGAAGAATGGCACTCAACCTCGAATCTTCTGCCACCGTGACGGTACACTCCCACCTCCTCCTGCCCTATCAACATCGCCAAAGCTCCATAACACTGCCTTAAATTCAAATTATTGACAGCCACTTTCCCCATATCATATTTGATATACATCTCTGAAGTATTCTCACTCTCATTCCAATTATATCTTTGTTCAGCCAATTCGATACCCACATCAGACACCCTTCTGTTACTCTTGATTTTATCAGCCACCATCTCGGCATAACCATACAACCGGTCGTAATTATAACCGCTCAATCCTATCCGATGCGATTTATATCCCAACCCCAAAGCATTGGAAAACCCTCTTTCACTCACCCCCGAAGTGCTCCAGTCGACCCCTCCGATCAGCAAGGCCTTGCTGATTACCTGCGACTCCAGATAATGCGGGAACGCACCATCCTTATACTCATCTGCAAATTCCACTTCAATTGAAGCATTCTTGCCATCCACATGCGTTACAAAACGTTTTATCTCCTTAAACCGGGCCAGGAAACGGTCCATTTGCCATACTTTTTGATTAAGCACGGCTGCATTGTCCCCCTCTGTCAATCGGGCGGTAATATAAAGCATCACAGTTCTATCCTGCTGGGAAAAAGTTCTGGACGACTGCATCGTCGAAAACAGCCGCAGAGAGCCTCCGAGAATCTTCTCCAACGGGACACGCAGAACACTTTGATAAAAATCGCTTCCAATAGTCTCATTGTATATGTTTTCATACCATTGAACCTCCTTCTTACTCTCGCTCCGGGGATAAGCGTCATGTTGTCCCCATCTGCTCGGCAACAGATGAATCGGGACTCCAAAAGCCAAAATAAAAAGAACAAAATATATCCACTTATGCTTTTGGGTAAATAAAATATAATTCTCATAGAATCGGTTCCATTTCACCGTTCCCTTCAATTGCTTACGACTTTTTCCTATTTTCCTATACCCCAACCCGTTTTTATCAATCAAAGCCGGGACAAAGAAGAGGGCCACCACCAACGCTACCGACAAATTAACAATGATGATAACAGAAAAGTGATTCAAAGCGCCTTGCACATAATCAGGCATAAAGAAAACTATTACCAGAGAACCGATGGTTGTCAGCAAGGCCGCCAATATTGCAATAAAAGCACTGCGATTATGGTAATAGCAATAATGGTCTACCATTACAATCACCGTATCTATCATAATTCCAAACGACACAGCGACTCCTGCCAGTGAAACCAAATTCAATTCAACATCCAAAAGATAATAACAGATCACGGCAATCAGAATATTTGCCAACAATGAAATACCGATCACCGCAAGATACCGCTTGCTTCGGCTCACCAACCAAACAAAAAGGAACAGAATCAACAGCGACAAAAAGGTTCGCTTCACCAATTTAGCGATTTCCTCCCGCATCTCCTTTGCCATGTCCCGTACCAGTGTCACATAGAATCCCTCCGTCAAATTCTCCTGCACCTTTTCCATCTGTGCGCGCAATTCACTGGAAGCCTTGATAATATTAACTTCAGAATTGACATAAATATTGAGATTTATGGTATTCAGGCCATTGATCCGGTAAAAACTGGTTTCCTGCTTTTTCTTATAATTAAATTTCGCGACATCCCCCAAATAGACAATCTTTCCATTTACTACCGTCAAAGGGATTTTCCCAATATCTTCAGCAAGTTGTTCCGTCTTCAACAACAACGTAATCCGTTCTTTACAGCCATTCCCCGCTACACATTCCACATCCCCAACAATACTGCGCCTCCCTAAAAAATTCCGGAGACCGGCCACAACAGCCTCCATTCCCAATCCATAATTCATCAATTCAACCGGATTGTACTCAACATCCAGGAACTCCGGCGTCACACCATAGACATCCACATCCCTGACATAATCGATCTGCGAAAAAAAGGGTTTTATATTTCTATCGGCATACTCCTTGATACTTGCAGGCTCCATATCCGAATTGATGATATAGGAAAGGACGAGTTGTCTGTTTTGTTTCATCGAATTGCCCACTTCCCCCCCTGCCAGATATAGCTGTCCGGCCCCTTCCGGCAATTTCTTTGCTATCTGCTTCAAACGGGCTGCTATTTCAAAACGTACGGCCGAAACGTTGGCATTCTTCTTCAGTTCAATATTCACACGTCCATTCCCCACAGATGATATTGATGAAGTCTGTTTCACTCCTGCAACCGCCGAAACAGCCCCTTCAACCTTAGAAGTGATTTCCTGCTCGATTACACGCTGGGATGCACCGGGCCATACAAACGACACGCTCAACCGCTTTCCCTGCACGGGAGAAGGCTGGTATGCCAAACGGAGCAAAGGCATCAACGCAACACCAACCACCATCAACACTACCATAATAAGCAGGAATGAGAAAGCAGGAATACGTTCCAGCCAGCCACGCTTGATTACATCATCTCCCATTTCCTGAACGTTTATGATAAATAATATAATAAAGCAACGGTATAAAGGACAGGCTGATACATGTACCCACACTCATTCCGATAATAATCGTAAGAGACAACGGATACTGCAAATCCGCCCCCATATCCACTCGGTTCAAAAACGGGACTATAGCGAGAATCGTAGTCAGCGAAGTCATCACGATTGCCTGCAACCGGCTGTGACCTCCAACAAAAATCGCTTTCACCAACGGCATACCGCCTTTACGCAAGCGGTTAATCGTATCCACTTTCAAAATCGAATCATTTATAATAATGCCGCTCATCACCACCAGCCCGATCATGGACATGATATTCAAACTTTCACCGCACAACCAAAGCCCCAACAATACAAAAAAGATATCCACCACAATCTCCGAAAGAATAATCAAAGGCTGCACAATACTCTCGAACTGTGCCGCCAGAATAAGATACAACAAAGATATAGCAATCAATAAAATCACACTCAACTCGCGCACAACCTTCCGTCCCGAAAAATATTCACCTGTAAAAGTCACAAAAAAATTCCGGTCTTCCTTCACGACATTCTCAACGGTCTTCACAACCTCCTTTACCTTCCCGTCTTCCACCTCCAAAGGAATCGGATAATAATCCCCGCCACTGCTGGAATAAAGTTTCTTGAAATCCTCACTTTTTGTCTCCTTTATTACCATCATAAGAGGGATTTCCACCCCATGTCCGTTTCGGACCTTACCCGCCAGCACATCCCCGGCAACGACCTGCGATTCTCCGGTCGTCACAGGAATGGAATAACTGCCCTGATTAATTCTGAACAATACATTCTGGCTGATAATATTTTTCAATTTCCTATAAATATCATCAAATGTTATCCCATAAAGCGCCATTGCTTCCACATCCGCCACATAACAAATATTCTGCTCGGTTACAGCCATAGGAATCCTTACTTCCGGCAACGCCTTTTGCAATTCGCCTACAATACGGTTCACCTGCTCCACTGTAGGCGCCTGCCCCTCCTTGCTGTAAAGCTGCGCCACCAAGGGAACCTTTTTCTCTGCAAATATCATATTGAAAATATTGCCCGCCGGATGGAACTCCGCCCGCGCTTTCGGATAATGCTCTGACATATACTCCCCGATTCCCTGTTTCAACCGTTCCAACGCATCAGCATCCTTCACCTTAACATACACCACACTTTCAGATGGAGTAATCTCCTTTGTATGCGACATCACAAACTGTTGCACACCCACCATTGATGTTGACTGCACCAGCAAGCTGTCCACCTCCGCCAACAACCGATACGTTCTCAGATCATTCTCCTCCACAGATATTCCGCTATTCCAATCTATAGACAAAATTGCGTCATCATGCGAGATATGCGGCAACCTGCTTTTCTCTATTGCCGGATACACCAGAAAGATCAAAGGCAGCAATGCCACGCTTCCCGACAACACCCACTTTCCGTGCCTCAACGTCCACTTCAGCAGGGCTTCATAAGGACGGTAACAGTCAAACGAGAAACGCTTCTTTTTGTTGCTTTCCAACAACTGCAGGTC
>RCNI01001669.1_pt1 | contig 11612 bp, 6 predicted proteins | sample 2041151 | NCBI WGS metagenome assembly RCNI01 (sample SAMN09708214, study PRJNA481090) | feces metagenome | isolation source: feces | place: Antarctica: Albino Rookery
CAGCGAAGGTATACACGCCGATGCCAAACATGAAACTGCCGATGACCTCAAAGATCAGATCCGTTGCCAGTTCTTTGGCTTTATGGGATATTTTCATAAAGAGCCTCCCTGTTATATGATATTAAAATATATTTTTATTATACCATAAAAGCCTATAAGGTGTACCCATTCCCTCCCTTTTAAAAAGCCTTTCGGAAATCAAGCAGCCGACCGTGTGAGGCCGGCTTTTGTTTTATCTTGATTTGTTCGGTTGAAAGGCGATTTTATGGGAAGCTGTTTTTGAGGTTCACAATCGCTGCCGATTTGAAAAAGCACAAAAAAACGCCCCGTCCGAAGACGGGGCGTTTATTCTCTTTTGATCACGCAAAGCGCAAAAGGAAAAGGGTTATGCCGCGGCCGCTTTGCTGCGCCGGGCAAACTCAGGAACTGCCGGGAGAGCCCTTACGGGAAGGGCCCCGCCCGAACAGAATTTTTTACTTATACAGCTCGACCAGCTTTTCGAGGTATGCGTAACGCTCCTTGGCCTTTTCGTCAGCCAGCTCGAACAGCTTTTCAGCACGCTCGGGGAATGCACGCTCCAAACGGCTGTAACGGGTCTCGCCCTTGATGAACTCCTTGTAATCTGCGGTTGCAGGCTTGGAATCCAAGCTGAAGGGGTTCTCGCCGTTTGCCTTCTTGCGAGGATCGAAACGGAACATATTCCAGTAACCGGCCTTAACTGCCTTCTTCATCTCGTTCTGGCAGTTGGTCATGCCGCCCTTAACACCGTGCATCTCGCAGGGAGCATAGCCGATGATCAGGGAAGGACCGTGATAGCTCTCAGCCTCGGTGATAGCCTTCATGGTCTGGTTCATATCAGCGCCCATAGCGATCTGAGCAACATAGACATAGCCATAGCTCATAGCGATCTCAGACAGGCTCTTCTTGCCGATTGCCTTACCGGCAGCAGCAAACTGAGCAACCTGACCGATCTGGCTGGCCTTGGAAGCCTGTCCACCGGTGTTGGAGTAAACCTCGGTATCGAAGACGAAGACGTTGACATCCTCACCGGAAGCCAGAACGTGGTCCAGACCGCCGAAGCCGATGTCGTATGCCCAGCCGTCGCCGCCGAAGATCCAGACGGACTTCTTAGCCAGATAGTTCTTCTGAACCAGGATCTCCTTAGCCAGCTCGGAGCCATCAGCCTCCAGCTCAGCGATCAGGGTCTTGGCAGCCTCGCCGTTGGCCTTGCCGTCGTCATAGGTCTCGAAGTAAGCTGCGATAGCGGCCTTCAGGCTCTCGCCTGCGGTCTCATCCAGCTTGTGCAGCTTCTCGCCCAGAGCCTCACGCAGGACCTTCTGGCCCAGATACATACCCAGACCATGCTCGGCGTTGTCCTCGAACAGGCTGTTTGCCCATGCGGGACCGTGGCCGCTTTCCTTGTTGACGGTGTAGGGAGAGGTTGCTGCAGGACCGCCCCAGATAGAGGAGCAGCCGGTAGCGTTGGAGATATACATACGCTCGCCGAACATCTGGGTGACCAGACGTGCGTAAGAGGTCTCAGCACAGCCTGCGCAGGAGCCGGAGAACTCGAGCAGGGGCTGGTTGAACTGGCTGCCCTTGACGGAATCTTCCTTGGGCATACCGGGCTTCTTGCGGATGTTCTCAACGCAGTAGTCGAATGCTGCCTGCTGGTCAGCCTGGCTCTCCTGAGGTACCATCTTCAGAGCACCCTTAGCAGCCATCGGGCAGACCTCAACGCAGACGCCGCAGCCCATGCAGTCCAGAGGAGACACGGTCATAGCGAACTTGTACTCGCCGGCCTTGGGCTTGGTGTTTGCGGTCTTGAGGGAAGCGGGAGCGTTGGCAACCTCTTCCTCAGTCAGGCAGAAGGGACGGATGGTAGCGTGGGGGCAGACGAATGCACAGTTGTTGCACTGGATGCAGACGTTGGGGTCCCACTCGGGAACAGACACAGCCACGCCGCGCTTCTCGTAAGCGGAAGCGCCCTGCTCGAACTGGCCGTCCACATACTTCTCAAAAGCAGAAACGGGCAGGCTGTCGCCGTCCATCTTGCTGATGGGATTCAGCAGGTTCTTGACCATGTCAACGGTGCCTTCACGGCCGGTCAGCACAACATCGCTGGGCTTGTCCTCGGCAGTTGCCCAATCAGCGGGAACCTCGACCTTGTGGTAAGCGTCGAAGCCTGCGTCGATAGCAGCCCAGTTCATCTCAACGATCTTCTGGCCCTTCTTAGCAAAGGACTTCTCTGCGGCTTCCTTCATGTAGCGCAGAGCGTCTTCCTTGGGCAGAACACCGGCCAGAGCGAAGAAGGCAGACTGCAGGATGGTGTTGGTGCGCTTGCCCAGACCGATCTCGATTGCCTTGTCGATAGCGTTGATGGTGTACAGCTGGATGTTGTTCTTTGCGATGTAGCGCTTGGACTCAGCGGGCATATGCTCGTTCAGTTCCTCGTCGCTCCACTGGCAGTTGATCATGAACACGCCGCCGGGCTTAACGTCCTGAACCATCTTGTAGCCCTTGATGACGTAGCTGGGGTTGTGGCAAGCCACGAAGTCTGCCTTGTTGATATAGTAAGGAGCACGGATCGGGTTGTCACCAAAGCGCAGGTGGCTCACGGTGATACCGCCGGTCTTCTTGGAGTCATACTGGAAGTATGCCTGAATATACTTGTCGGTGTGGTCACCGATGATCTTGGTGCTGTTCTTGTTGGCGCCGACGGTGCCGTCACCGCCCAGACCCCAGAACTTGCACTCCTTGGTGCCTTCGGCTGCGGTGTTGGGAGCGGGCTTCTCCTCGAGGGACAGGTAGGTCACGTCATCGGTGATGCCCAGAGTGAAGCGGGTCTTGGGCTCGTCCTTAGCCAGCTCTTCGTAAACTGCGAACACGCTTGCAGGAGGAGTATCCTTGCTGCCCAGACCGTAACGGCCGCCGCTGATCTTGATGTCGTTGAGGCCAGCCTCACGCAGTGCGGTGGCAACATCGAGGAACAGGGGCTCGCCCAGAGAACCGGGCTCCTTGGTACGATCCAGAACAGCGATCTTCTTGCAGGTTGCAGGAATTGCAGCCAGCAGACGGTCTGCTGCGAAGGGACGATACAGGCGGACCTTGATCAGGCCGACCTTCTCACCATGAGCGGTGAGGTAATCGATGACTTCTTCAGCAACATCGCAGATGGAACCCATTGCGATGATGACGCGCTCTGCATCGGGTGCGCCGTAATAGTTGAACAGCTGATAGTTGGTACCGATCTTCTCGTTGACCTTGCCCATGTACTTCTCAACCACTGCGGGCAGAGCGTCATAGTACTTGTTGCAGGCCTCACGATGCTGGAAGAAGGTATCGCCGTTCTCGTGGCTGCCGCGCATTGCGGGATGCTCGGGGTTCAAAGCATGCTCACGGAAGGCCTTAACAGCGTCCCAGTTGATCATGTCGGCCAGATCTGCGTAATCCCACTTCTCGATCTTCTGGATCTCGTGAGAGGTACGGAAGCCGTCGAAGAAGTTGATAAAGGGAACGCGGCCCTCGAGTGCGGCCAGATGTGCAACGGGAGCCAGATCCATAACTTCCTGAGGATTGGACTCAGCCAGCATTGCAAAGCCGGTCTGACGGCAGGCGTACACGTCGGAATGGTCACCGAAGATGTTCAGTGCATGGCTTGCAACGCAGCGTGCAGAAACATGGAACACGCTGGGCAGCAGCTCGCCTGCGATCTTGTACATATTCGGAATCATCAAAAGAAGGCCTTGAGAGGCGGTAAAGGTAGTGGTAAGAGCACCAGCGGCCAGAGAACCGTGGACGGCGCCTGCGGCACCTGCCTCAGACTGCATCTCCATGACCTTGACCTCGGTGCCGAACACGTTTTTGCGGTTCATAGCAGACCATTGGTCTACATAGTCAGCCATGGGGCTTGACGGAGTGATAGGATAGATGGCAGCGACTTCAGTGAACGCATAAGCGACATGAGCAGCCGCGGTATTGCCATCCATAGATTGTTTTGCTCTAGGCATTTTTCTTCCTCCATAACTTAGTTGTATTTAACGCCTTTTTTCCTGCAAAAGCAGAACCGAAAAGGACGCTATTACACGTATATTATTTTATCAAACCCCTACCTGAAAGTAAACTCCCTTTTGAGGTGTTTCTCTTCGAAAATCCGCTATTTTTTTAACAAATCTATGCATTGCAGCATTTTTAAAGGATTTTTTTGTCATTTTTGCCGATCTTTGTTTGACAATCCGTCCGCGCAGCCTTACTATAATCTTATACCATATTCCGTTCCCGCATTCTTTTTGGGGAACGGCTTTTTTTAAAACGAAGAGGAGTTATTGTATGAATCACATATGGCTTGCCGCCGCAGATGCCGCAGCGACCATTGAACCGGAAGGCTTTATCTGGATCGTATGGCTTATTTTGGGACTTGCACTGGTCCTGCTGGCCGGACTTTTGGGAGGCTGGGCAGCTGCCCGCCACGAACTGCGTTTGCCCCGCTGGCTGGACCGGCTGCTGCGCCCGCTGGGTCTTGGCAATGAGGAACAGGTAACGGAAGAAGATCTTTATGAGCTGGTGGACGATGCAGACGAACAGGATCTGATCGACGAGACCCAAAAGAAAATGATCACCAACATCATCGAGCTGGACGAAGTGACAGCCGGGGACATTATGACCCACCGCATGGAGATCGCCGCACTGGAAGAATCCTCCAGCTGCCGGGAGGCCATCGACCGTGCCCTTGAAAGCGGCAACAGCCGGCTGCCGGTTTACCGCAAAAACATTGATGAGATTTCCGGCATTTTGTATGTGAAGGATCTTTTGTGCCTGATGGGTTCCCCCGAGCGGCTGGATGATCCGGTTGCACCCTTCTGCCGGCCCGCCACCTTTGTGCCCGAAAGCCGGCCCGCCAGTGAGCTGATGCTGGACTTTAAAAACAGCCGCAGCATGATCGCCATTGTGGTGGACGAATACGGCGGCACCGCGGGTCTTGTGAGCATGGAAGATATTTTGGAGGAAATCGTGGGCGATATTCAGGACGAATTCGACGACGAAGAGGCCGACATTGTGCAGGACGGCGATGGCTTTGCGGTATCGGCCGCGCTGGATCTTGAAGATCTTTATGAGGCTTTTGATATGGAGTGCCCTGCGACCGATGAGGACGAATTCGACACGGTAGGCGGCCTTGTGACCGACCAGCTGGGCCGGGTTCCCAAGGAAGGGGAACGTGCGGCCGTGGAATGGGGCGGCCTGCGCTTTGAGGTTTTGACCGTTGGAGAACGGCACATCCAGCGGGTACACTGTACAAAACTTGAGAAGGAGACAGAAGAATGAGTCACTACGAAAAGCAGCTGGACCGGCAGGAAATCTTTGAAGGCCGGGTCTTTCATGTGGTAAAAGACAAGGTGGAGCTGGAAAACGGCCACACCTCTTATCGGGAAGTCGTATATCACCACGGCGGTGCCTGCATTGCAGCGCTCACCGACGAGGACGAGATCTACATGGTACGCCAGTTCCGCTACGCTTTTATGGAAGAGCTTTGGGAACTGCCCGCCGGAAAGCTGGAGCTGAACGAAGACCCCTTTGAAGCCGCAAAGCGGGAACTGGGCGAAGAGTGCGGTCTGAGCGCCGACCACTACACCGATCTGGGCGTTTTTTATCCCACCGTGGGCTACTGCTCCGAAAAGATCTACACATGGGCTGCCACCGGCCTGCATAACGGCGAAATGCATTTTGATCCGGGTGAGTTTTTGACTCCGGTGAAGGTGCCTTTTCAAAAGGCTCTGGAAATGGTGCTGTCCGGTGAGATCAAGGACGGCAAGACCATCAATGCCATCCTGAAAATTCAGGTGATGCGCTCGATGGGCAAAGAGCTGTGAGCATTTTTTAAAGCAAAAGACCGGAAGGCACGCCTTCCGGTCTTTTTTATTTTTTCGGCAGGAATCTCTGCCGTATCCGTATTTCCCTCAGAAATCGTCCTAAAACGCGTTTTTTATATTAGCAATGTCTTTCCTGCATTTTTGATAAAAACGCAAAATAGAGGCCATGAGGCCTTAAACAGGGATATAAAACGAATTATTCTTCCACTTCTGCCTCATCCAGACGGATGGTGAGCTGTTCAAGGGCTTCTTCGGTGGCAAGCTCCTGCGGCTCTGCGGGATTTTCAAAGACCACGGTGGAAGTCTCCCGGCCGCGGCAGACAAACCAGAGTGCAATCCCGGGCAAAAGCACCTTGACCGCAAACAGGCACCAAGCAAGCGCGGTGTTTTGCCCCAGCAGCTGGTTGATGGTGGCCAGCGCCATGCTGATGATCTGATGCTCCAGCGGTGCGCAAAGAAGATTTACGGCAAGATACAACCCCCACAGGCTCAAAAGAGTGCGCTTTTGAGTTAAGGTCCACGGTTCGGGAGACTGCCATGCTTTGACGACCGCCCAGCCGGAAATCAGCAGACAAAGCACCTCGAACAGCACCAAGATCGGTGACTGGCTGGCGGACATATTCATCAGCACAAACCGCAGGCAAAAGGCATCAAACAGGAAGAAAACGCTCAAAATCAGTGCTGAGATTTTACGATCTGTATTTTTCATTGTCTTTTCTCCTTTTTGTTTTGATTTTTAAGGGTTTTTGAAATCATTTTGGGCCGCGAACTTAAAAGCGTTCCGCCGGTGCGGTACAAAAATCCCGGCATCGCGGGATTTTTGCAAAACGTTATACAGGAGAAAAGGACGGGCCGCAAGGCCCGTCCTTTTTGGATTTTGGATTATTCCTCGGTATCCTCGGCCTCATCTTCCATCGGTTCTTCCTCGATGGGAGCTTCGGCTTCGCGTGCCTCTTCGGCTTCGAGAGCTGCGCGCTGTTCGTCGGTCAGCTCCTCGTCGCCCTCTTCCAGCTCCGGCTTTGCCACTTCCTTGGTGTCGTCGTGCTCGGTGCGGGCAACGGTAACCACACGGTCACCCTCCGCAATACGCATGACGCGCACACCGGAAGCGTAACGGCTCTGGCTGGTGATGTCCTGAGCGTGCATACGGATGATGATGCCTTCCTGACTGATCAGGATGATGTCATCCTCTGCGTCCAGAACCTTGATGCCCGCAACACCACCGTTGGTGTAGTTGCGGATGCCCTTGCCGCCGCGGCCCTGAATGCGGTAATCCTCCACCGGCGTGCAGCGGCCCTTGCCCTGCTCGGTAACGGTGAAGACGGAAGCGCCTTCGCGCAGGATGCCGACACCCACAACCGAGTCGCCCTCATCCAGACGGATGGCGCGCACACCATGGCCCAAACGGCCCATAGGACGGGCATCCTGCTCGTTGAAGCGGATGGACATACCGTTCTGGGTAGCCACGATCAGTTCGTTTTCACCGGTGGTGATACGGCACCATGCGAGGGTATCGCCCTCGTACATGCTCACGGCCAGCAGGCCGCTCTTGCGGATATTCTTGTAGGCCTCCACGGGGGTGCGCTTGATGATGCCCTGACGGGTGACCATGGTGAGGTAACCCTCGGCGCCCTCGGCGGGAACGCCCAGCATCTGGATCACGTTCTCCTCGTTCTGGAGCGGCAGCAGGTTCACGATATTGGTGCCCTTGCTGGCGCGGCTGCCCTCGTAGATCTGGTAGCCCTTGAGGCGATAGATGCGGCCCTGATCGGTAACAAAGATCACGTAATCGTGGGTGGATCCGATGAACAGGCTCTCCACAAAGTCTTCGTCCTTATGCGACAGACCGGAGATACCGCGGCCGCCGCGGCGCTGCACCTGATAGGTGTCCTTGGACTGGCGCTTGATATAACCGGCATGGGTGAGGGTAAAGACGCAGTCCTCCACCGGGATCAAATCCTCGATGTCCACTTCGCCGGAAACATGAGCGATCTCGGTGCGGCGGTCGTCGCCGTACTTTTCCTTGAGGGCGAGCAGCTCTTCCTTCACGATGGCAAGCACCTTGCTGTCATCGGCCAGAATCGCAGACCACTCGCTGATCTTCTCATGCAGCTCTTCCAATTCGGCCATGATCTTTTTGATTTCAAGACCGGCCAAACGGCCCAGCGGGAATTTGCAGATTGCGTCTGCCTGCGGCTCATCAAAGCCGAACTGCTCCATGATGGCAGCCTTTGCTTCGGCCTGACCGCCGCCGCAGTGACGGATGGCATAGATGACCTCATCCACAATATCCACAGCGCGGGCAAGACCTTCCAGAATGTGAGCGCGGTCCCGAGCCTTTTTCAGGTCAAACTCGGTACGGCGGCGCACAACCTGATCCTGGAACGCGGTGTATTTTTCAAGGATCTCCTTGAGGGTCATGAGCTTGGGCACACCGTCATCCAGAGCGATCATGATAACACCCACGGTGTCCTGCAACTGGGTATAGCGATACAGCTGGTTCAAAACCACCTGCGGGTTTGCGTCCTTTTTGAGCTCCACCACAATGCGCATACCGTGACGGTTGGATTCATCGTTCAAATCGCTGATGCCGTCGATGCGCTTTTCTTTGACCAAGTCCGCAATGCTCTCAATGAGGCGGGCCTTGTTGACCATGTAGGGGATCTCGGTGACAACGATCTGGAAACGACCGTTTTTCTTCTCCTCGATCTCTGCGCGGCCGCGCAGAGTGATCTTGCCGCGGCCGGTGGCGTAAGCGGCACGGATGCCGGAACGGCCCATGATGATGCCGCCGGTGGGGAAGTCGGGGCCGTGGATGTGCTCCATCAGGCCGGCAAGGTCGATTTCGGGGTTGTCGATGAGGGCAACGGCACCGTCAATCACTTCACACAGGTTGTGGGGCGGGATGTTGGTGGCCATGCCGACCGCGATACCAGTGGAGCCGTTGACCAACAGGTTGGGGAAACGGCTGGGCAGCACGGTAGGCTCTTTGCGGGTCTCATCGAAGTTGGGACCAAAGTCCACAGTGTCTTTTTCGATGTCGGTGAGCAGTTCCACCGCCATCTTGCTCATGCGGGCCTCAGTGTATCGATAGGCAGCGGCGGGGTCACCGTCCACAGAACCGAAGTTACCTTGGCCGTCCACCAGAGGATAGCGCATGGAGAAGTCCTGTGCAAGGCGGACCATTGCGTCGTAAACCGAAGCGTCACCGTGGGGGTGATAAGCACCCAGCACAGCACCCACCGTGTCTGCCGACTTGCGGTAGGCATGGGAGGGGTCGTTGTTGCGCTCGTACATGGTATACAGGATGCGGCGGTGGACCGGCTTTAAGCCGTCCCGAACATCGGGAAGAGCACGGGCCACAATAACCGACATGGAGTAATCCAAAAAGGCCGATTCGATCTCTTTTTTGACGTCTCGGACGATCATTTTGGACTCGGTGCCGGGAATCATCACAATTTCATCTTTCAATCTCTTTTCACCTGTTCTTTCTTACTCTCAAAACCGCCCGGCTTACACGTCCAGAGTGGCGTATTTTGCGTTGCGCTCGATGAATTCACGGCGAGGCTCCACCTTGTCACCCATCAGGATGGTGAAGGCCTCGTCTGCCTTTTCGGCGTCCTCGATCTTGATCTTAACGATCACGCGGTTCTCGGGGTCCATGGTGGTTTCCCACAGCTGCTGGGGATTCATCTCACCAAGGCCCTTATAGCGGCTGATCTTGGCACCGGGCATCTCCCGGCTGATGGCGGGCATTTCTTCCTCGGTGTAAGCGTAACGGATCTCCTTGCCCTTTTGCAGCTTGAAGAGAGGAGGCTGGGCGATATAAACATGGCCCTCCTCGATGAGCGGGCGCATGAAGCGGAAGAAGAAGGTGAGCAGCAGGGTGGCAATGTGAGAGCCGTCCACGTCCGCATCGGCCATGATAAAGACCTTGTGGTAGCGGAGCTTGGACAGGTCGAATTCTTCACCGATGCCGCAGCCCAGAGCGGTGACCACAGGCATGAGTTTTTCGTTGCCGTAAACCTTGTCAAGACGTGCCTTTTCCACGTTCAGCATCTTGCCCCAGAGGGGAAGGATGGCCTGAATGTTGGAGTCACGGCCCATCTTGGCAGAGCCGCCAGCAGAATCACCCTCGACGATGTAGATTTCGGTTTTGGTGGGGTCCTTCTCGCGGCAGTCGGCAAGCTTGCCGGGCATACGAGAGGTTTCGAGAGCAGACTTGCGGCGCACAAGATCTCTTGCGCGGCGGGCAGCCTCACGGGCACGGGCAGCCTGCGTGGCCTTTTCAAAAATGGCCTTGGCAACGCCCGGGTTCTCTTCGAGGAACTCGTGCATTTTGTCGTAGACCATGCCGGAAACAAGACCGCGGATCTCGGTGTTGCCCAGCTTTGCCTTGGTCTGGCCCTCAAACTGCGCCTCGGTAAGCTTTACGCTGATGACGCAGATCAGACCCTCACGCACATCGTTGCCGGAGAGGTTTTCGTCCTTCTCCTTGATGTAGCCCTTTTCACGGCCGAAGTCGTTGATGACACGGGTGAGTGCATTTTTGAAGCCTTCTTCGTGGGTACCGCCCTCGGGAGTGCGCACGTTGTTGGCAAAGCTCAGGATGACCTCACTGAAGCTGTCGTTATATTGCAGAGCAACCTCAGCCAAGGCATCGCCCTGCTGGCCCTTCAGGTGAATGACCTGAGGATGCAGAACGTTGGTCTGGCGCTTTTCGTTCAGGTGCTTTACGAAGTTGGAAATACCGCCTTCATAGCACATACTCTCGGTGAGGAAGGAGCCGTCGGGCTGGCGATGCTCTTCACGCTCATCGGTAAGGGTAATGCGAACACCGGCGTTGAGGAATGCCTCCTCGCGCAGACGGGTGTTCAGAATGTCATAGTCGTACTCGGTGGTCTCGAGGAACATCTCGGGGTCCGGCTTGAACAGAACGGTGGTACCGGTCTTGTCGGAAGGGTTCAGCTTTTCGAGCGGGCCGTCCGGCACGCCGCGCTTAAAGCTCTGGCGGTACTCATAGCCGTCACGGCAAACGGTAACGGTGAGCCATTCGCTCAGCGCGTTTACAACCGATGCACCCACGCCGTGCAGACCGCCGGCCACCTTGTAGCCGGAATTTTCGCCGCCGAATTTGCCGCCTGCGTGCAGCACAGTGTAAACGACTGTTACTGCGGGGATGCCGAGCTTAGGCTGAACATCCACCGGGATGCCGCGTCCGTTATCCGACACCTCAATGAGGTTGCCCTCCTTGATGTTGACCCGGATATTGTCGCAATAGCCTGCCAGCGCCTCATCGATGGCGTTGTCCACGATCTCGTACACGAGATGGTGCAAACCGCTGGGACCGGTAGAGCCGATATACATACCGGGGCGCTTGCGAACAGCCTCAAGACCCTCCAGCACCTGAATCTGACTGCCGTCATATTCGTGCTCTACCTTCTCCTCCAGCGGAGTGGTGTTCACCTGATCTGACATTCTGTTTCCTCCTTGAACTTGGGGTGTTAAAGGCCGCATCCCTCTTTTTGATTCGGCCTTGTTTTGAAAAGGACCGTTCCGGTCCCGGAAAGCGTTGCGGAAAAAGGGCTGTATTTAAAAGCGGCCCTTTTTGTTGAGATGACGGACACGGGCAGCACGCCGCTGCAGCGTCTTGGCCGAAATGGGGCTCAAAAAGACCGTGTCCATGGGAAAATCGGTGAGGACAAAGCTCTTGGGAACATCGTCGCTCAGCGAAACCACCGCGCC
>RCNI01001670.1_pt1 | contig 11589 bp, 11 predicted proteins | sample 2041151 | NCBI WGS metagenome assembly RCNI01 (sample SAMN09708214, study PRJNA481090) | feces metagenome | isolation source: feces | place: Antarctica: Albino Rookery
TTAAAAAATTTTATAAAATAAACAAAATAAAATTAATCAATCGATAGTTTAACTCTATAATTGTATGTTATTATAATATAGGTGGAGTATAATAATATTTCATTAGTCAAAAATAGATTGAGGTGCTTTTATGGCTAAAATAAAATCAATGTTTACTTGTCAAGAATGTGGATATGAATCAGCAAAATGGCTTGGTAAATGTCCTTCTTGCAATGAATGGAATACTTTTGTTGAAGAAGTAAGAGATAATAAAGTTCAAATAAAAAATGATATAGTAAAAACTCTTAAGCCTGAAAATATGCCTAAAAGCATTAAAAATATAAAATCAGGTGAAAAAGAGAGATATGATACTGGAATAAATGAATTAAATAGAGTATTAGGTGGTGGACTTGTAAAAGGTTCATTAACATTAATATCAGGAGATCCTGGAATAGGTAAGTCAACTTTATTACTTCAGACTGCTAATAATATAGCAAAGAAGCATGGAAGGGTACTTTATGTTTCAGGAGAAGAGTCAGAAGAGCAAATAAAGATAAGAGGAGATAGATTAGGTGTAACATGTGATGATTTATATATTGTTTCAGAAACTAATCTTGACACAATAGAAGTTTATATAGATGAATTAGAACCAAAGTTTGTAATAATAGATTCAATACAAACAATATATAAAGAAGGGGTTACATCAGCTCCAGGAAGTGTATCACAAGTAAAAGAATGTTCAAATCAGATGATGAGAATAGGTAAAAAGAAAAATATACCATTATTTATAGTGGCGCATGTTACAAAACAAGGTGAACTTGCAGGACCTAGAGTACTTGAACATATGGTAGATACTGTTCTTTATTTTGAGGGTGAAAGAACAGAAGAATTTAGGATTTTAAGAACTATGAAAAATAGATTTGGAACAACAAGTGAAATTGGCGTTTTTGAAATGAGACAAGAGGGATTAGTTGAAGTATATGATCCATCTAGTATGTTCTTAGAGGATACAACATTTAATCAAGAAGGATCTGTTGTAATTGGAATAATGGAAGGAACAAGACCAATACTTGTTGAGATTCAAGCATTAGTTACAGAAACAAAGGCAGTAATGCCAAGAAGAACGGCTGTAGGTATAGATAATCAAAGATTAAGCTTAATACTTGCTGTATTAGAAAAGAAACTTAGAATACCATTTTACAATCATGATGTATATGTTAATGTTGTTGGGGGATTAAGTTTAGATGGAACTACATCAGATCTTGGAGTTGCAATAGCATTAATTTCAAGCATGAGGGGAAAGGGAATTAAACTTCCAAAAGTTTTAGTCGTAGGTGAAGTAGGATTAACAGGAGAAATAAGACCTATAACATCAATAGATAGACTTGTAAATGAAGCAGAAAAGATGGGGTTTGAAAATACTATAATACCTAGTAGAAATAAGGATAAAGTGAATAATAAAACAATAAATATTATATGTGTTAGCAATATAAGAGAAGCTATAAGTAAGATATTCTAGGAGAATAGGTGAAGCGTATGAGGTTAGAAAGAGATGTTGAAATAAAAAATATATTAAAAATGATGTGTCCTGGAACTCAATTAAGAGAGGGACTTGAAAATATACTCAGAGCAAAGACAGGTGGGCTGATTGTTTTAGGAGATAGTGAAGAGGTAATGAAAATTGTAGATGGTGGTTTTACAATTCATTCAGAATATTCTCCAGCATATGTATATGAATTGGCAAAAATGGATGGAGCTATAGTTTTAAGCGATGATATAAAAAAGATTGTTTGTGCTAATGCTCAATTAGTGCCAAGTGCATCAATACCTACGTTTGAAACAGGAACGAGACATAGAACAGCACAAAGAGTTGCAAGAGAAACAGGTAAAATTGTTGTTGCTATATCTCAAAGAAGAAATATTATAACTGTATATAAAGGTGATATAAAATATGTATTAAGAGAAAGTAGTGTAATACTTGGTAGAGCTAATCAGGCTGTTCAAACTCTTGAGAAGTATGTATCAGTTTTGGAAAGAGTAATAAATAACTTAAATCTTCTAGAATTTCAAGACTTAACAACTCTTTTCGATGTTGTTACAGCTATTCAAAGAACTGAAATGGTAATGAGAATCGTAGAAGAAATAAGAATATATATTTTAGAGTTAGGTAATGAGGGAAGACTCATATCTATGCAATTAAATGAATTAATAAAACATGTTGAGAGAGATGGAATATTTTTAATAAGAGATTATAGTAGTCCAGATAAGGATCATAATGAAATATATGAAAATATTCAAAAATTAACATCAGAAGAACTTATAGATTTAGAAGCGATAGCTAAAGTTTTAGGATATGGATATGCACCACTTGCTGATACATTAATATCTCCAAAAGGATATAGAATGTTAAGCAAAATACCCAGAATTCCATCAAATGTTATTGAAAATTTAATAGCTCATTTTGAGAACTTTAATAATATATTAGAAGCTGATATAGATGACTTAGATAAAGTTGATGGTATTGGAGAGGCTAGAGCTAAAGCTATAAAAAACGGATTAAGAAGAATAAATGATCAGATATCATTAAAAGTAGAATTATAAAAAACGATATTCCATAGAGGAAAAATATATATTTCTCTTGGAATATCGTTTTTGTCATATAATCGTAAATTAAAATATATCATTATCTAAAAGCAAATTTACCTAAAGTAGTTACTTTATCATTCTCTTTTAAAAATATATCATATAGATTTATATCTAAAGTGTTGCAAAGAGATGTAAGATAAAAAATATTGTTACCCATTTCACGCTCTATAACTTCACGACAATTATCACATAATTCGCCTTCTAGATGATTTTTAAGGCAATCAGCAATATTATCAATTGAGTAATCTTCAGTAACTAAACATTGTTTGCTTGCATTTATTTTTATACATCCACAATTTGTAACAGCTTTAATAATTGCTCTATTCACTCTAGAATTTGACTCAGTATATTTACTTAAAGTATCAAGGATACTTTTATGTCTAAGTAAAGAATCGTTTACATTGTTTTGAAAATCGTCAAAAATAATATCTTTCATTTGCTTCAACTCCTTGCTAATATTTGATAAGTATAAGTTAATTATAGAATTATAAGGTAATATTTGTCAATGAAGAATTGAGTGAATAATTAGCTTTGAGTTAATAATATAATATTTTTTTTATAAAATATAGGGGGCATAAATTTGATAAAAAATCGACAGATTTACAATTTCCTAAATTAAGAAAATCTTCATTAAAGAGAATATTTAGATATGGTATAATTAATTAAGTGAAATAGAATTCTTAGTAATTATATCTACTTAGGAATTTTATATAAAAAAGTTGGTAATAATTTAATAGGGAGGTGAAAAGATGTTTAAAAAAATAATTAGATATCTTCTTACATTGATAGGATTGTTAATAGGATATATTGCAGGAGAGGCAATATTAAAAATTCATGCTGTACAAGAATTTAAATATTTATCAGGAACAGCTGGAAAGGCATCATTTCTTATATTTATTTCATTATTATTCGCAATTATTTTATTTTTAGTGTCTCCAGCAATATATAGAGGAATTTTAAATATTATTGATTATACAGAAAAAAACATGAGAAAATTTACTGTGTTAGAAATAATATATGGAGCTATAGGAGCTGTAATTGCATTAGTAATAGTATTCTTTGTTGCAAGACCTTTAAATGATATTGGTGGAGCTTTAGGACCGTTACTTTATGTTTTAGTAAACATTTTATTTGCTATAATTGGTATGAGAATAATGGTTCAAAAAAAAGATGATATAAGTAATATATTTGTGACAATGAAAAAATCTAATATTAATAAGGAGAAGTCATCTAAAGATAAAAAAGGTAAAAATACAAAAGGTAAATCAATACCAAAGGTATTAGATACATCAGTAATAATTGATGGAAGAATATTTGACATTTGTCAAACTGGATTTATAGAAGGACCGCTTGTTATACCAAACTTTGTTTTGGATGAATTAAGACATATATCAGATTCATCAGATTCCTTAAAGAGAACTAGAGGAAGAAGAGGACTAGATATATTAAATAAAATTCAAAAAGAGCTTGATATAGAAACTCAAATTTGGGAAGGCGATTTTCCTAAAATTGCAGAAGTTGATGCAAAGCTTTTAAAATTAGCTCAAACATTAGATGGAAAAGTAATAACAAATGATTATAATTTAAATAAGGTTGCAGAGGTACAAGGTGTACCAGTTTTAAATATAAATGAACTTTCAAATGCAATAAAACCTGTTGTTATTCCTGGAGAGGAAATGACAGTTGAAGTAGTTAAAAATGGAAAAGAAGCAAGTCAAGGTGTTGCTTATTTAGATGATGGAACTATGATTGTTGTTGAAGGTGGAAAAAAATACATGAGCAAGACTATAGTAGTTATAGTTACATCTGTATTACAAACTGCTGCAGGAAGAATGATATTTGCAAGACCTAAGGATAATTAAAGGAGACTTTGATGAATAGTGCAATTATATTAGCAGGAGGAAGAGGTAAAAGGATGGGGGCGGATATAAGTAAGCAGTTTATACTTATAAATGGAAAACCAATTCTTTATTACACATTAAAAAGATTCATAGATAATGAAAATATAGATGAAGTTGTTTTAGTTCTTCCTGAAGATGAAATAGAATACTGCAAAGAGGAAATACTAAAAAAGTATAAGTTAAAAGTCAATAAAATAGTATGTGGTGGTAAAGAGAGACAAGATTCAGTTTTAAATGCTTTAAGAGCAATAGAAAATGGAGATATTGTTTTGATACATGATGGAGCAAGACCATTTGTTTCGGATAAAATGATATTAGATGGAATAAACTTTGCAAAAGAGTTTAAGGCAGTAGCCCCAGGAGTTATGCCAAAAGATACAATTAAAGTTAAAGATGAAAATAGATTTTCAAAAGAGACTTTAAAAAGAGAAGAACTTGTAGCAATTCAGACACCACAAATATTTGACTACAATTTAATATTATCTTGTCATGAAAAAGTTAAACTTCAAAACATAAGTGTTACAGATGACACTATGGTTGTAGAAAGTTTTGGAAAAAAGGTTTTCGTTTATGATGGAGAATATACAAATATTAAAATAACTACTCCAGAAGACTTAATTTTAGGAGAGTATTTGGCTAAAAATATAGAGTAATTAACTGTGTTGACAGTATATTTGTAAAAAGTTATAATTAATTATAATTTTATATTAGTTAAAGGCTATGATGAAGAATAGTAGAAATCGCCACATTTTCAGAGAGAGAATCCTTAGGCTGAAAGATTCCAAAATAGATTTTGAACCAGCTTCGGAGTAATAGGCAAAAACTATCGGTTTAATACCGTTATCATTATTAAAGAAAAAAATTTAGGTGGTACCGCGATAGTTAGTCGCCCTATTGTTAATAGGGTGGCTTTTTTATATTTAAAGAAATTAATTAATTTATATAAATAGGAGGATAAAAATATGAGAATGTCTAATATGCTAATTGCAACTTTAAGAGAAGTTCCAGCAGAAGCAGAAATAGCAAGCCATCAATTAATGCTTAGAGCAGGATTAATAAGAAAAATGGCGTCAGGAATATATAATCACTTACCATTAGGGGTAAAAGTTCTTAAAAAGGTAGAAGATATAGTTAGAGAAGAAATGGATAATGCTGGAGCGCAAGAACTTTTATGTTCAGCTATAATACCAGCAGAATTATGGCAAGAGTCAGGTAGATGGGATGCTTATGGAGCAGAAATGTTCAGAGTTAAAGATAGAAATCAAAGAGAATTCTGTTTAGGACCAACTCATGAAGAAGTATTTACAAACATAGTTAAAAATGAAATTAAATCATATAAACAATTACCATTAAATTTATATCAAATTCAAACAAAGTATAGAGATGAAATTAGACCAAGATTTGGAGTTATGAGATCAAGAGAATTCATAATGCAAGATGCTTATAGCTTTGATAAAGATCAAGCAGGATTAGATGCTTCATTTGATAAAATGCATGATGCTTATGTAAAAATATTTAATAGATGTGGATTAGATGCGAAATGTGTTGAAGCAGATTCAGGAGCAATTGGTGGATCAAACTCAGCAGAATTTATGGTTAAATCAGAAGTTGGAGAAGATGATGTAGTATTCTGTACAGAATGTAATTATGCAGCAAATATAGAAAAAGCAGAATCTAAGGCAGAAATAGCAGAAGCTGAAGAATTAATCGTAATGGAAAAAGTATCTACACCAGATAGTAGAACTATAGAAGAAGTATCAGAATTTTTAAAAGTATCTCCAAAGAAAACTGTTAAAACTTTAATTTATAATGTAGATGGAAAGTTAGTTGGAGTTTTAGTAAGAGGAGATAGAGAAGTTAATGAAGTAAAAGTTGCAAATGCATCCAATGCATCAACTGATATAGAATTAGCTTCACATGAAGAAGTTCTTAAAGCAACAGGTGCTGAAACTGGATTTGCAGGACCAGTTGGATTAAAGGTAGATTTACTTTTAGTTGATGAAGAAGTAAGCAGAATGTACAATATGGTTACAGGTGCAAACGAAACTGGATTCCATTTAAAAGGAGTTAACTACGGAAGAGAGTTTGAAGGAGTAGTTGGAGACTTTAGAAATGTAGAAGAAGGAGAAGTTTGTCCTAAGTGTGGCGGAAAAGTTACTATTGCAAGAGGAACTGAAGTAGGTCATATATTTAAGTTAGGAACTAAATATTCAGAATCTATGAATGCTAAATTTATAGATGAAGATGGTAAAGAAAAGCCATTTATAATGGGATGTTATGGAATTGGTGTAACAAGAACAGTTGCATCAATAATAGAACAACATCATGATGAAAATGGTATAATATGGCCATTAGAAGTTGCGCCTTATCATGTTTCAGTTGTAGCGGTAAATTCAAAAGACGAAGATCAAATGAGAATTGCAACAGAAATATATGAAGAACTTAAATCTATGGGAGTAGAAGCACTTTTAGATGATAGAAAAGAAAGAGCTGGAGTTAAATTTAAAGATTCAGAACTTATGGGAATACCAATGAGAATAACTGTTGGTAAGAAAATAAGCGATGGAGAAGTTGAATTTAAATTAAGAGCTGGCGGAGAAAATGAAACAATAAAGATAGAAGAAGCTAAAGATAGAGTAAGAGCAGAATTCGAAAAAAATAACCTAAAACTAAGATAGTTAGGAGGAAGATAGAATGAGGCTTTACAACACATTAACAAATAAAAAAGAGGAGTTTGTACCAATAACTCCAGGTGAAGTTACTATGTATGTATGTGGACCTACAGTTTATAACTTTTTTCACATAGGTAATGGTAGAACTTTTATAGTTTTTGATACTATAAGAAGATATTTCGAATACAGAGGCTATAAGGTAAAATTTGTTCAAAACTTTACTGATATAGATGATAAAATGATAAAGAGAGCCAATGAAGAAGGTTTAACAGTTAAAAAAGTTGGAGATAAGTATATTAAAGAATATTATACTGATGCTGATGCTTTAAATATAGAAAGAGCTACAGTAAATCCAAGAGCTACAGAATATATTGGTCAAATAATAAAATTTGTAAAAGACTTAATAGACAAAGGATATGCTTACGAAGTTGATGGAGATGTGTATTTTAGTACTAAAAAGTTTGAAGGATACGGAAAATTATCAGGTCAAAACTTAGATGAACTTCAAGCTGGGGCTAGAATAAACGTTGATGAAAGAAAGAAAGATCCTATGGATTTTGCTATATGGAAAGCAAAGAAAGAAGGAGAACCTGCTTGGAATTGTCCTTGGGGAGAAGGAAGACCAGGATGGCATATTGAATGTTCATGTATGGCAAAGAATATCTTAGGAGAAACAATAGATATTCATGCAGGTGGAATGGACTTAGCATTCCCACATCATGAAAATGAAATAGCACAAAGTGAAGCATTAACAGGAAAACCATTTGCACATTATTGGTTACATTCAGCTTATGTTAATGTAAATAATAAAAAAATGTCTAAGTCATTAAATAATTTCTTTACAGCAAGAGATGTATTAAAAGAATATGATGCTGATGTAATAAGATTCTTAATGTTATCATGTCATTATAGAATTCAATTAAATTATAGTGCTGATCTTTTAGATTCAGCGAAGGCATCAGTTACAAGGCTTTATAATGCCATAGGAAATCTTGAAAATCTTATAGATGAAGTTTCAAGAGATAAAATGAATGAATATGAAAAGAAGTATCTTGATAGTTTAAATAAATATAGAGAAAAATATATTGAAAAAATGGATGATGATTTTAATACTGCAGATGCAATAACTTCTATATTTGATTTAGTAAAAGATATAAATACAAATATAAATGGAGAATCATCAAAAGAACTAGCTCAAGGTGCATTAGCATTAATAAGAGAACTTGGATCACCGCTTGGAATACTTCAAAAATCAACTAAAGTAGATTTAGCTGATGAAGCAGAAGAAATAGAAAGTTTAATAGAGCAAAGACAAGAAGCTAGAAAAAATAGAGATTTTGCCCTTGCAGATAAGATAAGAGATGACTTAAAAGCAAGAGGAATTGTATTAGAAGACACTCCACAAGGAGTTAGATGGAAAAAGGTAGACTAATTTAAAAGGGCTGTGCGTTTAGTGCAGCCCTTATTTAAAGGAGTAATAACTATGTTGGAAAATTTTAGAACAAGAGAATTTAGCAAGGATGAAGTTAGAAGATTAAATCCACTACAATTAGCATTAGTTGGTGATGCTGTTTATGAAGTATTTATAAGAGGATGTATACTTTCAAATAATACAGAACTTTCAGCTCATAAAATACATAGAAAAGCTATAGGATATGTTAAAGCAAAAAGTCAATCAGATATAATGCATAATATAGAAGATGAATTGACAGAAGAAGAGTTATATATATTTAAAAGAGGAAGAAATGCTAAATCAGCAACTGTTCCTAAAAATGCAGATGTTAGAGATTATAGAATGGCAACAGGATTTGAGGCATTAGTCGGATATTTATACTTGATAAATGATGAAAAAAGATTAGAATTTATATTTAATAAGAGTATAGAAATTTGTAAATAATAAAATGAAACTTTTACTGTAACTTAAACAAGTATTATTAGTTAAGGAGTTATTTAATATGACAAGGATAAAAAAGAGTAACCAAAATAGAAGAAGAGATGAAAGAAAATATAATAAGCCTAAAGAAGAAAAGTTCCAAGAAGAAACTTTTTCAAAAAAAGTAAGAGAACCAAGAAAACAAAGAGAAGATAAAAAAGTAATAAATAATCAAGTTGAAGAAGTAAGAGAAGATTTAATAATTGGTAGAAATGCAGTTATGGAAGCTTTAAAAAGTAATAAAACAATAGAAGCTTTATATCTTTCAAACGGATCAAGAGAAGGATCAATAAATCAAATAATAAATCTTGCAAAGAAAAATAAAGTAGTCATAAAAGAATCAGATAAGAAAAAATTAGATTCTATGTCAGCTGGCATGGTACATCAAGGAGTTATAGCGAAAATAACACCATATAAATATTTTGAAGTAAAGGATATATTAGAGGAAGCAAAGAGAAAAGGCGAGGCACCTTTTATAATAATATTAGACGAATTAGAAGATCCACATAATTTAGGATCAATAATAAGAACAGCGGAAACGTGTGGAGTACATGGAATAATAATACCAAAAAGAAGAAATGTTGGAGTAACACCTACAGTTTATAAATCATCAGTTGGGGCTGTTGAGCATGTAAAAATAGCTAAGGTTACCAATATAAACAATACGATTGATGAACTAAAAGAAAGTGGTATTTGGGTATATGGTGCAGATATAGCAGGAAGAGAATATAGCTATGAAGTTGACTTTAGTGGACCTTGTGCTCTAATTATAGGAAGTGAAGGTAGAGGGATATCAAAATTAACATTAAAAAAATGCGATAAATTAGTTAAAATTCCTATGATTGGTAAAATAAATTCTTTAAATGCTTCAGTTGCAGGTGGTATAATGATGTATGAAGTATTAAAGGGTAGATTAAAATAAAAAAGAGGGATGAGATGTGAAGATTATATTTATAGATGGATATAATGTTTTAAACAGCTGGCCTAATTTAAAAGACTTAAAAAACATAAGTTTTGATGGTGCAAGAGATAAGTTAATAAATATACTTCACAATTATGGTAGTTATAATGATTGTAAAATAGTATTAGTATTTGATGGACATAAGGTTGCTGGAAATATAGAGAATAAAGAAAAAATCAATAAAAATTTATCTATAGTATTTACTAAAGATGGCGAAACTGCAGATGCTTATATAGAAAAAGAAGTAAATTTAATTGGTAGAAAATATGAAGTTTGCGTTGTAACTTCAGATTGGTTGGAACAACAAACTATATTTCAAAGAGGAGCGACTAGAACATCTTCTATAGAGTTTTACAACGAAGTTATTGACGTAGAAGATAAAATTAGGGTTAAAACTGAAAGAAACATGATATCTCAGAAAAATAACTTAAGTGATAATATTGATGAAGAAATTTTTCATAAACTTGAGAAAATGCGTAGAAGTCACTAGTAATGTTGACTTGATTAAATTTGCTAAGTATAATAGGGACTAGGTTGTGAGGGGAAGATGGATAGAATGGTGATTGTTTTATGATTAAGTATTTAGAATTTAAAGACAAAAATGATGAAGATGTAGCAATAGAAGCTAAAAATGGAAATATAAAAGCTCAAGAATATTTAATAAACAAATATAAAAATTTTGTAAAATCAAAAGCAAAATCATATTTTTTGATAGGTGCTGATAAGGAAGATATTTATCAAGAAGGAATGATTGGTCTTTATAAATCAATAAGAGACTTTAATCCAGAGAAATTATCAACATTTAAAGCTTTTGCTGAATTGTGTGTAACAAGACAGATAATAACAGCAATAAAAACAGCAACAAGACAAAAGCATATTCCATTAAATACTTATATATCATTAAATAAACCAATCTACGAAGAAGATTCAGAAAGAACATTATTAGATGTTTTAGCTGGATTTAAAATAACTGACCCTGAAGAACTTGTTATAAGTCAAGAAGAAAAAGCAAGAATAGAAAGTGAAATGGAAAGAGTACTATCTAGATTAGAGCTTAATGTGTTAAACTCATACTTAGATGGTAAATCTTATCAAGAGATTGCTTGTGATTTAGATAGGCATGCAAAATCAATAGATAATGCATTGCAAAGAGTTAAGCGAAAGCTAGAAAAATGCTTAGATGTAAAGTAAGTATTTTTTATTGACAAACAAAAAAAATGATAGTAAACTTTATAATTGGTATATTAAAGAAAACTCATGATAAATGAGTGCTCACGTAGCTCAGTTGGCAGAGCGTCGCCTTGGTAAGGCGGAGGTCGTCGGTTCAATCCCGATCGTGAGCTCCAGAGACACATAAAAAAGTAGAAAACACTAGGCAAGGTTTATTAGAGTGATAGGAGGAATTTATAATGTCAAAAGCAAAATTCGAAAGAAAAAAACCACACGTTAACATTGGAACAATCGGTCACGTAGACCACGGTAAGACTACATTAACAG
>RCNI01001671.1_pt1 | contig 11582 bp, 10 predicted proteins | sample 2041151 | NCBI WGS metagenome assembly RCNI01 (sample SAMN09708214, study PRJNA481090) | feces metagenome | isolation source: feces | place: Antarctica: Albino Rookery
TCCGACAACATCTCGTGTTGTTAGAATAAAGGTTTGACCATTTTTCAAAACAACACCATTCTTATTTTCAAAAGTTCCTAATCTAATTTCTGGACCTTTAGTATCAAGAAGTGTAGCGACAGGAATACCCATTTCCTCCCTGCACTCTACAACATTTTTAAACCATTTTTTAAAAGTATCATATTCACCGTGAGAAAAATTAAATCTTGCAACATCCATTCCAGATTTCATAAGCTCACAGAGTACATTCTTTTCACAAGATGCAGGACCAATTGTGCAAATTATTTTAGTTTTTCTAAAATTGCTCGACATATCATAATCTCCATTTTTGCAATATTTTTTACACATAACTTAGTTCTCATATGCAGTATTATTATTATACCAATATTCAAAATTAAATCAATAAAATAGGTATAAAATCAACATGTTTAGTAAAAATTTTAACATTGTCTTTATGTCATACAATTCACTCATATTTTTTCTTAATACATAAGCAAAACATCATATTTTATTATATAAAAAAACTGACTTCGCAAAAGCAAAGTCAGTTGATTTTTTATTAAATTATTTAGCTAAACTGCCAACTAACATCATAAAGTCACCGATTTGAACGCCGAATTCTGGACCGCCCTCCATAATGAGTTGCTGATTAGCAGTCATTTGGAACATATCGCCCTTTTGTAAAAGAATCAAAAGTGCGTCAGTTGGGTTGTCGAATTTCATATTAAAGAATGGTTTTGCTCTCTTATAAGCGCCCTTACCAGCACGAGATTTACCAGCCTTAACACGAATATAAGCAGTACATTCTGGATGACCCATAACTTCCCATTGATAACAACGGTCAGGTGATTTAGAAGCCCACTCGTGAACTGCAGGGTGTCCCATCTTATTTAACTGAGAAATACCAGATGAAAGTAGCGCGAAATAGAGCTTGCAAAGAAGCACAGATTTAGCCTCATCATTTTCTGGTGGGTCAGGTAAATTAAGAAGCTCAGACATCTTCAATAAAACTGACATAAACTTCATAAATTTAGGAAGGCTCTTGATTTTGAACTTAGGCAATTTCATCATATCGCCCTTCATAAACGCATTCATCTTTTCCATAGATGAGAATGCAAGCTCGCCATCAATCTTCTTTTGACCTAAGTATTCGCCAAGTTTAACAGTCCACTCGCCATTTTCAATAATGAAATGAACAGCTTCCTTATCCTCAGCATTTATCTTAGCTGATACTTGGTAAATAGCGTCAACGCCTTCAAATTTTTTCTTTAATTCTGGCACATCGTTAGCGATGATTTTTAATAGTGGCAATGCACCTGCCATAAATACTTTGTTAGTATAGCGTGTTTGATCACTTGGCATATATATTAACTCCCTTCGTATATTGAGATAATGACAAATTAGAATTCGTCATCCCAAGCATCATCAGCTTCAAAGTCAGCGTGCATCATTTCTTGAATAGCCTCTGAGATACCATTAGCGTCAATCTTAGCAAGAGCAAGTAAGTCCTCTTGTAAACCGATTGATGAGAATGCATCTTGGTGACCTAACATCTTGAATGCACAAGCCTTACCAGACTTAGCAATAACTTCTGCTACTGCTGAGCCAAGACCACCCATAACTTCGTGGTCCTCTGCTGTGATGATACGACGAGTATCCATAATAGCGCTCATAACTGCTTCTTCATCAAGTGGCTTAATTGTGTGCATATTAAGTACACGAACCTTAATGCCACCGTCAGCCTCAGCCATACGAGCAGCTTGCATAGCTTCAAATACGCAAGAACCGCAAGCAATAACAGTAATATCTGTACCGTCATTCATTACATCTGCTTTATCCCACTTAAAGTCGCAGTCATCAATACCCTTATGGATAACTTGGTCGAAACCACGGTTAATACGGATATAAACTGGGCCTGGAATATCGTAAGCAGCCTTAACTGCGTGATATGTTTCAGCACCGTCACATGGGCAAATAACTGTCATGTGAGGTAAAGCTCTCATACAAGCCATATCAATAAGTGCGTGGTGAGTTGAACCAGCCTGACCGAATGATGTACCAGCGTGAGTAGCAATCATCTTAACAGGAACATTTTGATATGCAATATCTGTATGAATTTGGTCTAAAGCACGAGCAGCTGTGAAAATAGCGAATGTTGAAGCAAATGGGATAAGGCCATTTTTAGCCATACCAGCAGCAACACCGAACAAGTTTTGCTCTGCGATACCTACGTTAAAGAATCTGTCTGGGAATTTTTCACCAAACATACCAATTTTTGTTGATTTAGCAAGGTCAGCTGTAAGAGCGACAACATCCTTATGTTCTTCACCAAGCTCGCAAAGAGCAATACCATAACATTCAGCTGTTGATAGCTTTGTTGTATCTGACATTGTATAAGTCATACCAGCCATGCTTATGCCTCCTTTTCAACGCGAGCTACACGCTCTTCATAATATTTATCGAGTGATTTGAATGCTTTGTCAGCAAGTTCATCATCAAGTGAACCATAGTGCCACTTATAGTTGTCTTGCATAAAGTCAACACCAGCACCCTTAAATGTATCCATAATAATAGCTGTTGGCTTGTCGCCGCCGTCTTGATGATTCTTGATAGCAGCTTCGATAGCGTCATTAAGCTCTTTCATATTATGACCGTCAACTCTATGAACGATGAATCCGAATGATTCAAACTTCTTATCTAATGGCTCAACCTTCATTTCGTCGTCAACACGGCCGTCAATCATACATTTGTTGTTATCAGCAAGTACAACAACATTAGAAAGTTTAAATTGAGCGGCACTCATTGCAGCCTCCCAGTTTGAACCTTCGTTAAGCTCGCCGTCGCCAGTAAGAACATAGTTCATATAGTCAATGCCGTTAACTCTACCTGCGAGAGCAAAGCCAACTGCTAATGATAAACCGTGACCGAGTGAACCTGTTGAACAGTCAACGCCTCTAGTTTTATTACAGTCAAGGTGCATACCGATTTTAGCGCCAGTAAGGTTGAAGATATGTAGTTCTTCTTCTGGCATAAAACCAAGGTCAACAAGGAGTGGTGCATAACCTACTGCACAGTGACCCTTTGATAATACAAATCTATCTCTATCTGCCATATTTGGATCATTAACATCAATCTTCATAAAACGATGATAAAGGATAGTCATAGCGTCCATTGCAGAAAGTGAACCGCCAACATGGCCAGAACCGCCCCACATAGCTGTTTTAAGACAATATTTTCTTAATTCATTAGCTTTCTTTTCAAGTCTTAGCCATTCTTCTTTATCAAATGGCTTGAAATTTGCTGGCATAAAAATACCCCTTTCACAAATAAATTATTTAAGTCCCATTTCTGGATGATTCTTAGCAACTACTGAGAAAGCGTCCTCTGCAATATCAATAGCGAGCTTAATATCATCATCAGTTATAGCTGCGTTCATAAAGTGGTTGTGGTGAGATGTAATAAACAAGCCTCTTGATACACACTCTGCAACCCACTCTTGGTGAAGCATAAGGTTATCATCGTTTGCTATTCTTAAATAGAACAAAGCAGGCTCACCAGATACAACCAAGTCAATATTATGTTCCTTAGCAGCAGCTTTAAAGCCGTCTGTAAGTTTAATACCGTTTTCTCTGAACAATTTAGGAGTATCAAGGCGTTTCATCTTATTGATACAAGCGATGCAAGCAGCGAATGGCTCAGCGCTCATCCAATAAGAACCAGTGTAAACAACTGATGAAGCAGTTGTTTTCATGTGCTCTTGACCGCAAACTGCTGACATATTGTAGCCGTTAGCAAGTGCTTTACAGAAGCAGATAAGGTCAGCTTTAATGCCATAGAAGTGGTCAGAACCAGCAAGGTCAAGACGGAAGCCAGCACGAACATCATCAAAGATGAGTACCATACCACGCTCGTCACAGAACTTACGAACTGCTTGCCAATATTCCTTAGAAGCAACTCTGTTATCAAAGAAGTTGCCGTGGTCGTAAGGTTGAGCAATAAGACCAGCTACATCACCATTACAAGCGTCATAAGCCTCTTTCATTGCATCAAGGTCGAACCAAGGAACAATAATGTTATTCTTAACGTCGTCTTCAAGAATACCTGGGCAGTCAGCCTTTTGACACCATTGGAAGTCGCCGTGGTAGTAGTTCTTGAGGAACATCATTTTTGTTTTGCCAGTATGTGCACGAGCGCACATTGTTGAGAATGTAGTAGCGTCAGCACCATTCTTCATAAAGAATGCCCAGTCAGCCATAGCTACTGTATCCTTTAAAAGCTCAGCACATTCAACCATTTTGTATGATGGAGAAGTTGTGCAGTTACCAATCTTTAACTGCTCCATAGCTGCTGCGTCTACTTCATCATCACAATAGCCAAGAACGTTAGGACCATAAGCACACATAAGGTCGAGATATTTGTTACCGTCAACATCCCAAAAATATGTGCCCTTAGCCTTTTGGCTAAATAAAGGCCACTTGTTTAATGGTAAAAACAAGCCCTCTGATGGACCTAAGTGACCATAAACACCTGAAGGAATAGCATTGAGCGCTCTGTCAAACCACTCCTGTGATTTTTCGTGATTATACTCTGGGTATCTACTCATTATCTATTACCTCCTATGCCAAGTAAACAGCAACTCTGTCGAGTATCTTGTTTACATTATCAATCATATTTATCATACCAGCCATACGGATATTGCCGGCACAAACCTCGCCCATACCAGAAGCCTCGCCTCTAAATAGCTTAGAAGCAACTTCAAGAGTCTTAAATTCCATAACAGCTCTTGGGGTTTGAGGTTTTTCCTTAACAAGTGAGAATTCATTGTTTCTTACTCTTACAGTAATATAAACTTCATCCTTAACACCCATTTGAATGTCGCCGTCACAAGTATTACCAGCAGAAATCTTACAGATTCTATCGTTATTAGCTAATGCACAGATTGCACCACCAATAGTATAAAGTGTAAGAATTGTTGATTTCTTAAAGAACTCCTCATTCTTTAAGTCCTCTTCGCTAGGACGAAGATATTTAACAAGAATATCTGTTAACTTTGTGAATGGGCCTAAAAGGAATGATAGTACAGTTACAACACCTTTCACAGGAACACCTGGTTTAGCGTTATCAATAAGATCGTTAAACTTTTCAGGTGAAGCAAATTTCATCTTAGCTGTGCAACCATAATCACCCTCTGTTAATTTACATCCGTCTTTAGAGAAGTTGTAGGTAACACATGGGCCGTTAACTACCTCAAAGCAAAGTGAAACTGGCTTTTTTAATCCTTGACAAATTGCCTTAGCGTCAGCGTCAAGCTCACAAAGATTTTCGAGAGTAGCGAGAACACCATAGGCATTTACATAAGCAAGTGCTTTTGCGTCTTTCAACATAAATCCTCCTTAATCGATAATATGCAAATATATGCATATAAAATTATATTCCTATACAAGTAAATTATATCATTTATATATTGTTAAATCAATGTCAAAGCCTACAAAATTAGAATTTTTTTTAGTGTACATTATACAAATAATATCCTTAGAATTAGTACCATTTATACATAATAAAAACGGATTCTACAACTGTAAAATCCGTTAAAATTACTAATCGTATTAGGTCGCCTTAAGTCGCAAAATTGAATCAACAATTATTTAGCGATAAAGCCAACTTTTTTCATAACCTTATCGAGTGTTCTTTGGCTAATACGAGTTGCCATATCAGCACCTTTATTCCAACATTCTTTGAGATATGCTTTATCATCAATGATTTCTTTATATCTCTTTTGGAATGGCTCAAGTTCAGCAATAACAGCTTCGCCGACTGCTGCTTTGAAGTCGCCATAGCCCTTACCAGCAAAATCATGTTCAATAGTTTCAAATGAATCGCCAGTAACTGCTGAATAAATAGTCATAAGGTTATTGATACCGTCTTTGCCGTCAGCATAATGAACAGACATTTCTGAGTCAGTAACAGCTGACTTAAACTTCTTCATAATAACATTTGGTTCATCCAAGAGGTAAACTGTGCCCTTTGGGTTAGGGTCTGACTTTGACATCTTTGACAATGGGTTTTGTAATGACATAATTCTAGCGCCATTCTTTGGAATATATGGTTCTGGAACATTGAATACATTACCGTAAATACCATTAAATCTCTCAGCAATATCACGAGTGATTTCCAAGTGTTGTTTTTGGTCAGCACCAACAGGAACTACATCAGCTTGATACAAAAGAATATCAGCTGCCATAAGACATGGATATGTGAACAAACCAGCGTTGATATTATCAGCGTGTTGTTGTGACTTATCCTTAAACTGTGTCATTCTGTTAAGCTCGCCAAATTGTGTATAGCAGTTCAAAATCCAACCTAATTGAGCGTGAGTTGGAACATGAGATTGAATGAACACGATACCTTTGTCTGGGTCTAAGCCTGAAGCTAAAAGCATTGCGTAAAGCTGAGTTGTTTGAGCTCTGAGCTTAGCTGGGTCTTGACGAACAGTAATAGAATGCAAATCAGCAATACCAAAAACGGTGTCAAAATCATTCTGAAATTTTGGCCAACCACGCATAGCACCTAAATAGTTACCAAGTGTAGGTATGGATGTTGGTTGAATAAGAGAAAGTCCTCTCTTTTTTCTTTGTTGTTTAATTTCTTCTGCCATTTTTATTATCTCCAATTTTTAATATTCTTTCGCTATTTCGCCAAGTGCCTTAATGCCCTTAACGATATTTTCATTAGTTGGTGTTGAAAAGTTAAGACGAATGTAATTACATTCCTTATTATCATCAGTTAAAAACGCACTGCCAGGAACGAATGCAACATTCTTCTTGAGTGCCTTTTTAACAAATTCATTAACATCAACATTATCTGGCAATTTGCACCAGATAAACAAACCGCCTTGCGGTCTAACATATTCTACGAAATTTCCAAGTTCTTTATCAATACAATCACACATTAAATTAAGTTTTTCACGATAAATATCTTGAATTTTTGATATATGCTTATCTACATCATATTCAGTAAGCCACTTATAAACTATCATTTGATTCAAGCAAGGAGTATGAACATCACTAGCTTGCTTGCCGACAGTCATTTTAGCAATAATTGGCTTAGGTGCAATACAATAAGCGACACGAAGTCCCGGCGACAAAATCTTACTAAACGAGCCAGCATAGATAACTAAGCCCTCGTCGTCAAAAGATTTTATACAAGGCAATTTTTCGCCGTCTGTTCTCAACTCGCCGTAAGGATTATCCTCCAAAATGATAATGCCATATTTTTTAGCAATATCATAAAGTCTATGCCTTTTTTCAAGGCTCATAGTAGCACCGGACGGATTTTGGAAATTAGGTATTGTATAGATGAATTTAACATTATCAGAGCTTTTGATAACATCTTCTAGCTCATCAATATTCATACCGTCACTTTCAACACTAACGCCCTTTAGTTTACAACCATAAGACCTAAAGCAATTTAGTGAGCCAATAAATGATGGCTCTTCACAAATAACTGTATCGCCTTCATTACACAAAATCTTAGTAGTAAGGTCCATTACTTGAGTAGCGCCCGAAACAATAATTGTATCATCAAACTCTTTGCCGATATTTTCTCTTTGTTTCATCCAGTCGCAAACGCATTTACGAAGCGGAGCATAGCCCTCAGTAACACCATACTGCAACGCTTCAATAGGATTGCTCTCAAGAATTTCTCTAGCAATCTTTTGAACCTCATCAACTGGGAAAGCGTCTGGAGCAGGATTGCCAGCTGCAAGCGGAATTATCTTTGGGTCAGCAGTCGCTTTTAGTATTTCTCTAATAGCGCTAGGCTGAAGGGATGATATTTTATTAGAAAAAGTATAATTCATTGTGTATCGTCTTTTCTGTAACTTGTTATTCTAAATTATTCATACAAAGGATATTTAGCACAAATTTCTGCTACACCGTTTGTAATATAATCTTTCTTATTATCGAAGTCAGTTACTGCAAGATAGATAAATTCAGCAATCTTCTTCATATCGTCTGTATTAAGACCTCTTGTAGTAGCTGCTGGAGTACCAATACGAACACCTGATGTAACGAATGGTGAAAGTGGTTCGTTAGGAACTGTGTTCTTATTGAGAGTGATATGAACTTCGTCAAGTCTAGCTTCAAGCTCTTTACCGGTAACGCCTGTGCCACGCAAGTCGAGTAAGCACAAATGGTTATCTGTACCGCCAGAAACAAGATTCAAGCCGTATGATAAAAGACCGTCAGCAAGTGCCTTTGTATTTTCAATAACTCTCTTTTGATATTCCTTAAATTCTGGCTTCAATGCTTCGCCGAAGCAAACTGCCTTTGCAGCGATAACGTGCATTAAAGGTCCACCTTGTGTGCCTGGGAATACTGCTGAATTGAGTTTCTTAGCAAGATATGGGTTATTGCAAAGAATAAGACCACCACGAGGACCACGCAAAGTCTTATGAGTAGTTGTTGTAACAACATCAGCATAAGGAACTGGAGATTGATGAAGGCCAGCTGCTACAAGACCAGCGATATGAGCCATATCAACCATAAACATTGCGCCGTTTGCGTGTGCAATATCAGCCATTGTTTTGAAATCAATTTCTCTTGGGTAAGCTGAAGCACCAGCTACAACAAGTCTAGGCTTAACCTTATTAACTTGCTTAGCAAATTCAGCGAGGTCAATAACGCCCTCTTCATTAACGCCGTAAGGAACGAAGTTAAAATACTTACCACTAATATTTACTGGTGAACCGTGTGTTAAGTGGCCACCATTATCAAGGCTCATACCCATTACAGTATCGCCTGGCTTTAACAATGCAAAATAAACTGCTGTGTTTGCTTGAGCACCAGAGTGAGGTTGAACATTTGCGTATTCACAACCAAAAAGCTCGCAAGCTCTCTTGATAGCAATCTTTTCAACAACATCAACATATTGGCAACCGCCATAGTAACGCTTACCTGGTAAACCCTCAGCGTATTTATTAGTAAGAACTGAGCCCATAGCAGCCATAACTTGTGGTGAAACAAGATTTTCTGAAGCGATAAGCTCGATATTATCTTTTTGTCTTTGAAGCTCTAAAGCCATTGCATCAGCAACTTCTTTATCAGTTTCTGATACTTTGCCGATTGAATCATAATAATCTGCGTACATAAATTACCCATCCTTAAATTTTAATAATAAAAATTACTCTTAAACATATTAACACATATCATCTCAATATACAACATTATTTTGCTCTTGTAATATATGTGGTAATGTGTTAAAATCTATGCAGTAAAAATCTTAGAAAGGAGTCTTTTAAATGAGTGGACATAATAAATGGAGCACCATCAAGAGAAAGAAAGGTGCTAATGACGCCGCCAGAGCAAAGGTATTCACAAAAATCGGTAGAGAGCTTGCAGTAGCAGTTAAAGAGGGCGGCCCTGAGCCAAGCAACAACGCTAAGCTAAGAGATGTTATCGCTAAGGCAAAGCAAAACAATGTGCCTAATGACAACATTGAGCGTATGCTTAAAAAAGCTGCTGGCGATACAGACGCTAACAATTACGAAGAAATTATATACGAGGGTTATGGCCCATCAGGTATTGCAGTTGTAGTTGAAACATTAACAGATAACAGAAATAGAACCGCTGGTGATGTTAGACACTATTTTGATAAATGCGGTGGCAATATGGGTACACCTGGCTCAGTTACATTTATGTTCTCAAAGCAAGGTGTTATCATCATTGAAAAAGAAGATGTTGATGAAGATACTCTTATGGAAGACGCTTTAGAGCTTGGTGCAACTGACTTCATTACTGACGACAATGATGTATTTGAAATCCGCACAGAGCCTAACGATTTAGGTTCAATTCGTGACGAACTTGAAAACAAGAATTACACAGTTGTTTCTTCAGAAGTTGCTTACATTCCAGCAACTTACACTCGTCTTGAAAGCCAAGATGATATGAAGAATATGGTTAAGATGATTGACTTGTTTGACGAAAATGAAGATGTACAAAACATCTATCACAACTGGGAAAACGAAGACGAATACGAAGACCAATAATCTAGTATCAGTTAATCAAAATATTAAAAAGGCTATCTCGTTTGAGATAGCCTTTTCTTTATGTTACTTATATGCTGTTTATCTAAATTATAGATTTTCTTTTTTCAATATCCACACCACTGCTGATATACAAACTGCAATGAACGAAATAATTACAGTCAACATAAGGAAATTATAAAAACAAGTATCTGTATAATTATTTATAGCCGCTTGCAAATAGCTTGGGTAGATTACATCTCCTTTATTTCGCTCTATTATGCGGAATAACACACTCGTTGTGAAGTTATAAACCGCAGCGCCACCAAAGGCATAAACAGCGTATCTTAAACTTCTATATTTCTTATTGCCGATGCTCAATAGTCTAAGCACAATCAAAATTGACGCAACAACCGTTATAACAATTAAAGCAATGTTCACATTTTTAGCGGTATGAAGCATTTTAACATACAAGTCCTCATTTTCAAATCTAACTCTTTGCTTAGCATAGTTAGAAATGTCAGTTGAAAACTCATCAATTTCCTTTTCCATTTCTGGAGTGATTGTCACCTCATTTTCTTGAAGTGCAGTTTTCAATGAATTAGTAACATCGTCTTTCAAGTGAAGAACATTTGCTAAAAACGCATTTTTATTGTACTCCTCAGTTTCATTCAAAGAAGTGTAAATATATGACTTTTCAAGCTCATATATCTTGTTATAAGTAACGCCGTCATCAGCCACTTTTCTAGGTAAACCAGCCTCATCGCAAAGGTCAGCAGCGTATTGATGAACATCCTGCGTTAGCGCATTTATATATGATGATTCTAAAAGTGATGACGCAATTTCTTTATTATTGCTAACACCCAAGCCACCGGACACACAAGCAGAAAATAGTGCAATACAGAAGAACAAAAGGAACGCCAAAGCATTTCTTTTATTGTTAACCTGCTTATAGGTCAAATTTTTATTGTTACGGAAGATTCTCATTCTACTCATTTCACATCCTCCATTGCTCTAGGGCCACTAACCAAATTGGCTATAACATATAACTTTTCTGACTTGTTGCAATCGAAAACATCTGACCCATTAGTACAATACATTACTAATGAATTGCTATTAGCGAGTGACTTTTCATCAAAGCTCTCGGCAACCATAATTTTACTAACCTTATATGTATATTTACCGTATGTTGTGTTAAAAATCACTTCATCATTCTTCTTAACATTGCTGAGCTTTTGAAAATGTGTTGTGCTGTAACCATAAATCACAACAGGTTTATCACTACCCGGCAAAGCGTCAACTGAACCAACGCCCAAGCGCAAATTAGACTTACTATCAGCGCCACGATAAACATCACAATTAAGACCAGCTTTTTCACACATTATTTTGCCGTATCCCTCGTTTAAAGCGATTGGCTGATACTTAACTTCTTGTGTTACATTTTGACTCAAAGGCAATTTTCTCTCGATTGATACTTCGTCATAATAACTGTGAGTAGTAGCATTTTTATGCCCTTCCATTATATTATCGCGTATCATATCCTTAGACAAAAGCTGTATAG